>Ga0268259_10000209_pt1 | contig 26867 bp, 31 predicted proteins | sample AgamicAsMarz_FD_200246 | JGI IMG/M metagenome (GOLD analysis project Ga0268259, IMG submission 200246) | Agave microbial communities from Guanajuato, Mexico - As.Ma.rz (v2) (version 3) | ecosystem: Host-associated > Plants > Phyllosphere > Phylloplane/Leaf | place: Guanajuato, Mexico... | reverse complement strand
AGTCAAAGTGCTTATGAGACTTTTTTTGTGCCTTAGTTAGAGAAATGTGATTATAAGGATTCATGAGTAAGTAAAAAAGCAAAAAGATGGATTATAGTACCTCATGAGAGGTTCATGAGTAAGTAAAAAAGCAAAAAGATGGATTATAGTACCTCATGAGGGGTTCATGAGTAAGTAAAAAAGGAGAAAGATGGATTATAGTACCTCATGAGGGGGTTATGAGTAAGTAAAAAAGGAGAAAGATGGAATGTAGTACCTCATAAAGGTTGATGAATTAAATCTCCAACTATTTTTGGGGAAATCAGGCTAAAAATCAATAATAAACAAAGAAAACTCGCAAGGATCTTATTACCTTGTGAGTTTTCTTTGTTTTAAAGATCGTAATTACTTATAACTTCTGCTTTTTGACGATTTAAAATTGTAGCATCGGGACATCGTTTTTTTATTTCTTGTAAAAAACCTTCTTCATCTTTAGGAAGTGAAAGTAAGGCAAATCCGTATTTTTTGTATTCGATTTTTAAACGTTTGAAGGTCCATGCTGGTGATGAAACTGGATTATTGAAAAAATTAACTGTTCTGATTTCACTATATGGAATGAGAATTGTTATAAATCCAAATTTTGATTTGAATTCAGTTCGGTTAATTCATGGTATGTGTTGAATAATGCCCAAACTAGAACAATCAATATTGGTAATAAAAAGACAAAGACTACTAAACTTATGATGATTCCTGTGCTATCAGCTTCAATAAAGCTGATGATGGGAACTGAAATAATGATTGGAATTAAGATCAGAATTAGGACGACTAATAGAGGATTTTTCTTCACTTTAAATTTCATGACGACACCTTGATTCTATCCTAATATTTGATTTAAATGATGCTTCATATGGTCAATGTAGTCAGTAAATAACCAACTTAGTGTAACAGATTCTTCGTTTTGACTAATATATTGTAGTTTCCATTGGTCTTCTGAAATGTTTGCGAGCACATTCATGAAACGTGAATTTAATGCAGTCCATAACGTAAGAATTTCTTCAATTGTATAGCTATTTTGATAATCATTTAACTCTACCCATGAATTTTGTTTATAAAGCTCCAAAACTAGTTCATCATTAGAGGACAATCGATCTATAAATCTTTTATGATTCATAGTCGCAGAATCGCAAAGATGTCCAAGGATTTCTTTTTTAGACCATTTTGTAGGACTTGGTTTATAATCTGTATTCGATAAGGCTCTGATGATTTTTGGAACGGATTGGATTAGACTACTATATTCGTTTATTAAATTATTCATCTGAATTTTCCTCCTTCGTTTCTACATGATATGAATATGTTTAAACATTTTTCTTTATGAGTCTTTAGACAAGCTATAGGTGAATAGGTTATTAGTAGGACAATCTTGGAGGTGGCTTGATGTTAATCTTTTTACTTTATGTCGGATTGTTAATTGGAGTGTTAGCAGTTTATAAAGATGCCATTAAGCGGGATGTTAGTAATCTTGGGTTTCAAATGATCGGTTATTATGTACTAGCTTCTTTACCATTTAGGTTATTTTGGTTACCAATCCCTTTTGGATTTTTAATTTGTTTATTTTTATTATCTAAACCGATGCATCGATATAAAAAACAAAAACAAGTTGCTAGCCTATTAGGTTTCATAATATTTATAGTAGATGCTGTATTCTAAATGTATGTTTAGAATACAGCTTTTTTGATGTTTTCATATCCTTTAGAATGCATTAAGGAATATCATTTTTTAGCAATCTTTAATGCCTTTTCGGTATTAGCAAAATGTAATTTCGTTAAACTTCGTAAAGCTTCAAAACCTTTTGATTTAATTAGTTTTGCAGCGGCTTGATCAACTTTTGCTCCAGCACCTTTTGGTAAGGTCATGCCAGCTTTTTCACTTAATTGGTCCATTTGTTGTAGGAAAGCATAGCGGGCTAAAATAGAAGAAACTGCAACTGAGAGATGCAAACCTTCTGCTTTTGTAGCAAATTGAACTTTATCACGAATAACTTCTTTTGTTCCTTTTAAATATCCGTAGTACAGATTTGGAGGAGTAAACTGATCAATTAAGATTGCATCATATTTTTTATCTTCCAATTTTGAAATAGTATTTCGAATTGCTTGGTTATGTAAAAGAGCCTTTAGTTTATTCATATTATAGCCTTTTTCTTGCATAGCATTGTATTTCTCATTGTGCAGTACTAAGAGGCTGTAAGTTACGACATGAACAATTTTTTTTGCTATGCTGCATATGGCATCGTCTGTTAGTTCTTTGGAATCTTTTACGCCTAATTCTTTTAATAATTCGAATTGACTTGGTTCTACAAAGGAAGCTACAACTGTCATCGGTCCAAAGTAGTCGCCTGTACCAACTTCATCACTACCTATTACTGAAAGACTTGAAAAGTTTTTTGGTAAAGTTGAATTCGTATTTGTAGGGTTTACCTTTTTAATCGTTTGGCTAGCCGATTTACCTTGCCATTTACTTACTTCAGCATCACAATTTGAGCCTTGAAACATTACTTTACCAGATTTATATGCAGTGATTGTACAGCCACTTGGTTTGGCCATAAATACTCCACCTTGTGGTACTTTTGATTGGAGGCTACTATGGTAGTGTGCTTTCATCTTTAAGAGAGTATCCTCAGAAACTGTTAATACAGTGTTTGACATAAATTTCTCCTTTATAAATGGATATTTTCCAATACTTTTTTATTGTATTGAATTTCATGTTATAGTTAAGGTTAGAATGTTTATAGCTGAATGGAGGTATGAAGTTGTCCAATTCTTCATCGAAACAAAAACTAAATGTAACTATTTATGGGCAACATTATGCAATTACTGGTGACGAGTCAACAGATCATATTCGCCATGTTGCCTCAATTGTAGATGATAAAATGAAAGAAATAAATAAAAAGAATCCATTATTAGATACTAATAAATTAGCTGTATTGACAGCAATAAATATTGTAAGTGATTATGTTAAATTAAAAGAAAGAGCTGAAATGCTCGAAAAATTATTAGAAAATCAAACGAAAAGTGAGCAGAAAGAAAATGATTGATTTAATTATACTTATTATTTTTGCATTAGGAATTTTGACAGGTTGGAAAAGAGGATTTATTAGCAGCCTTGTACGATTACTAGGTTTTTTACTTTCCATATACCTAGCTTATCATTATTATGAGCAGACCGCTACTTCACTAAAAAAAATATTTCCAATTCATATAAGTGGTGGCCAGGTCGTTAATGCAGAGCAGTTTGTATATGAAATTATAGCTTTTGCTTTACTATTTATTGGGACAAGGCTAGTTATTTCATTTATTGGTTCGTTATTAAATGGAGTTTTCCAATTGCCTGTTTTAAAGCAGATGAACTCCTTATTAGGTGGTATTTTTGGTTTTATAGAGGTTTATTTATTTTCGGTTTTGGCGCTTTTTATAGCTTTAATCATACCAATAGATACGCTTCATGTTTTATTACATAAATCAAATATTGCGTATTTTATGGTTCAACATACACCATTTATATCAAATCAATTAATGGAATTATGGAACGGATTTTCTAGTTCTGAAATACTTTAATCGAGTTTTTAGTGAAAAAATAATTTCTATGTTAAGTAGGTGACTTAAAATGCACAAAAAAGAGTTAATTAAACTGTTAGAACAAATTGCTACTTATTTAGAACTAAAAGGTGAGAATGCTTTTAAAATATCAGCATTTCGTAAAGCGGCAAATGCATTAGAAACTGATGAAAGAAGTCTTGAGCAAATCGACGACTTTACTGCTATAAAAGGGATCGGAAAAGGGACTTCTGCAGTAATTTTAGAATATATCGAAACTGGTAAAAGTACGGTCTTGGATGAACTACAAGAGTCATTGCCTAAAACTTTACTTCCTTTACTTAGACTACCAGGATTAGGTGGAAAAAAAGTAGCTAAACTTTATCAATCATTACAAATTGAGAGCATGGAGCAGTTAAAAGAAGCATGCTTAAATGGTAAGTTACAAGGGTTAGCTGGATTCGGTAAAAAGACAGAGAAAAATATTTTAGAATCAATCGAGGAGTTTGGTAAGCAGCCTGAACGCTTGCCACTAGCAGATGTTTTACCGATTGCTGATAAAATTGAAGCTTATTTAGCAGGAATGAAGGATGTTGAAAAGTATTCAAGAGCAGGAAGCTTACGAAGAGTACGTGAAACAGTTAAAGATTTAGACTTTATTGTTGCATCAAATAAACCGGAAAGCATTAAAGAACAATTACTTTCGATGCCGGAAATCGTTCGAATAATTGCACAAGGGGATACAAAAGTTTCTCTTGTTTTAAAAGGTGTTGAATATGAGATTTCAGTTGACTTCCGTATTATTCAACCAAAGGAGTTTGCTACAACGCTGCATCATTTTACTGGTTCTAAGGATCATAATGTAGCTATGCGTCAATTGGCTAAAGATCGTGATGAAAAAATTAGTGAGTACGGTGTTGAAAACGTTAATACAGGAGAAGTTTTAACTTTTGAAAATGAAGAAGATTTTTATGCTCACTTTAATTTACCTTGTTTTCCACCTGAAATTCGAGAGGATGGAAAGGAAGTTTCAACTTTTACAAACGATTATCCAATAATTCGTTTTGAAGATATGAAATCTGATTTACATATGCACTCTACGTGGAGTGATGGTGGCTATTCAATCGAAGAAATGGCAGATGCATGTCGTGCTAAGGGGTATAAATATATTGTCATCACAGACCATTCACAATATTTAAAGGTTGCGAACGGTTTAACTCCTGAGCGTTTATGGAAACAAAAAGAAGAAATTCAGCGTGTTAATGAAAAATACACTGATTTTACAATTCTGCATGGGGTAGAAATGGATATTTTACCTGATGGATCGTTAGATTATGAAGATGATGTTTTACGTTCACTTGATTTTGTTATTGCATCAATTCATTCTAGCTTTAGTCAAGATGAAGAGACAATCATGATGCGTTTAAAAAATGCAATGAGAAATCCTTATGTTAGCATGATTGGGCATCCAACAGGGCGCAAAATTGGCAGAAGAGCTGGGTACAAAGTAAATGCTGAAGAATTAATTTCTGTAGCAAAAGAAACAGGTACAATTTTAGAATTAAATGCAAATCCAAATCGATTAGATTTAAATAAAGAGATGTTAATGATGGCCGAAGAAGCTGGTGTGATGCTATCAATTAATACGGATGCACATAACATTGATATGCTAGAGCATATGACTGTTGGGGTTAGTGCGGCCAAGAAGGCTTGGTTAAAAAGAGAAAATATTGTAAATACATTTGAATTACACGAACTTTTAGGTTTGATTGAAAGGAAACGTAATCGAGTGTAAGGAGGTTACGACGGGTATGCAACGTACGTTAAGAGTTTTAGAGTACGATAAAATAAAAGAACAATTACTTAAACACGCTTCATCTTCACTAGGTAAGGAACGTATTAAAAACCTTTTACCAAGTACTAGTTATGATGAAGTTGTAGAACTACATGAATCAACCGACGAAGCTGTAAAAGTTATTCGTCTGCGAGGAAATGTACCTCTTGGTGGATTATCAGATATTAGAATGCAAGTAAAAAGGGCAGATATTGGTGGCATGCTATCTCCATCTGAGCTAATTGCAATTTCGGGTGTTACATATGCCGGGCGTCAAATGATTCGATTTATTGAGAGCTTAATTGAGAGTGAAGTAGAAATTCCTTATTTAGAATCATTAAGTGAGCAAATCATTCCTTTATTAGAGTTAGATAAAAATATAAAGGCTGCTATTGGTGATAATGGAGAAGTTTTAGATGATGCTAGTGTGACACTTCGAACGATTCGTGGACAAGTTCGAACAGCTGAAGCTCGAATTCGTGAAAAATTAGAGAGTCTAACTAGAGGTACAAATGCACAAAAAATGTTATCAGATTCAATTGTAACGATTCGTAATGATCGTTTCGTTATTCCAGTAAAACAAGAATATCGACATGTTTATGGTGGTATTGTTCATGATCAATCTTCTTCTGGTCAAACATTATTTATTGAGCCACAAGCTGTCGTTACATTAAACAATAGTTTACAAGAAGCAAAAGTGAAAGAAGAGCAAGAAATTGAGAAAATTTTAATGGCATTAACGGGTCAAGTAGCTGAGGCTTCAGCGGATTTATTGCAAAATGTTGAAATTTTAGCTGAAATGGATTTCTTATTTGCAAAGGCTAACTATTCGCATTCAATTAAGGCAAGTAAACCAATTTTAAATAACGATCGATATTTTAAATTAAAAAAAGCTCGTCATCCTCTAATTCCAAGGGATATAGTAGTTGCTAATGATATTGAATTAGGTAAAGATTTTACTACGATTGTCATTACTGGTCCAAATACGGGTGGTAAGACGGTTACTTTAAAAACGATTGGTATTTGTGTTTTAATGGCACAATCAGGTTTACAAATTCCTGCACTAGACGGTTCAGAAATCTGTGTGTTTGAGCAAATTTTCGCCGATATTGGTGATGAACAATCTATCGAACAGAGCTTAAGTACATTTTCTTCTCATATGGTGAATATTGTAGATATTTTAAAACATGTTAATCATAGTAGTCTTGTATTATTTGATGAATTAGGAGCTGGAACTGACCCTCAAGAAGGTGCGGCGTTAGCAATCTCAATTTTAGATGAGGTAAGTGAATACGGTGCAAGAGTAGTAGCGACAACGCATTATCCTGAATTAAAAGCATATAGTTACAATCGAGAGCACGTTATGAATGCAAGTGTTGAATTTGATGTCGAAACATTAAGTCCGACTTACCGACTATTAATTGGCGTTCCAGGTAGAAGTAATGCATTTGAGATTTCTAGAAGACTTGGACTTTCAAATCGTGTAATTGAAAAAGCAAGAAACCATGTAAGTGAAGAAAGTAATGAAGTTGAAAATATGATTGCATCTTTAGAAACGAGTAGAAAAGGTGCAGAAACAGAATGGAAAGAAGCAGAAGATTTCCGTAAAGAATCAGAGCGTGTTTTCAAAGATTTACAAAAGCAAATGATGGAATTTTATGAGCACCGTGATGAATTATATCGTGGAGCACAAGAAGAAGCGAAAAAGCGAGTCAGAGTTGCACAACAAGAAGCTGAGGAAATTATTAAAGAGCTAAGATCGTTAAAAAATAGCCAATTAGCTTCTATTAAAGATCATGAATTAATTGAGGCAAGAACTCGTTTGGAAGGGGCAATTCCTTATGCTCCAAAGAAAACAATTCCTCAGGCCGCGCCGAAGAAACAAAGAAAGCTTCGTGAAGGTGACGAAGTAAAAGTGATTAGCTTTAACCAAAAAGGGACACTACTTGATCAAGTAAGTGAAGGTGAATGGCAAGTTCAGCTCGGTATTATTAAGATGAAAGTTAAAGAAAAAGATATCGAATATGTTAGTTCACCCAAAGAAGTAAAAGAACGAACTGTTACTTCTGTAAAAGGTAAGGATTTTCATGTTAATCTTGAGCTGGATCTTAGAGGTGAAAGATATGAAGATGCGCTAATTCGCGTTGAAAAATATATCGATGATGCATTATTAGCCGGTTATCCACGAATTAATATCATTCATGGAAAAGGAACTGGTGCACTGAGACAAGGGGTACAGGAATACTTAAAAAAACACAGATCAGTTAAATCCTATCGATATGGAGCAGCCTCCGAGGGCGGAATTGGTGTTACTGTTGTCGATTTAAAATAAGGTAATAGGGGTTCTAAGATGGAAAAGTTGGCAAAAATATTATTTGCGGTTTGTGCAGTATTTTTAATTTGGGGAATTTTGTATGTAACAGTTATTAAATAAAGTAATTGAGACTAGCATCATTAGTGTATTTCTATTGATTTATGTAGACGTTCAAAATCTTACATAAAGATGAACCTAGAAGACATAACCTGAGTTAGTCTCTTTTTTATTAGAAGGGTGAATTGGCTTGAAGAAAATCATTTTAGCATTAGTCATCTTTGTTATTGTCTTTGTTGGATTTAATGGTTTTCAACATAAACACCAAAAGAAGAAAAATGATGTAAGTAAAGATATTATTGTGCAAAGAGATGTACGTTACACAAATCCAGCCCAAGTTCCACAAACCTTTGATATATACCGATCTAAAAATTCACATGGTCCATCACCAACGTTGATATTTGTTCATGGCGGTTCTTGGAGATATGGAAGTAAAGCGTTAAATAAACGTTGGAGTACGATCTTTAATGAAATAGTAAAAGATGGATATACAGCAATTAGTATAGACTACACACTTTATTCAAAAGAAAATTATTCATATAACTTTCCAGTTCGTGATGTGAAAACAGCAATCGACTTTATTTATACAAATTCAACTGAATTAGGAATTGATCGAAATCAAATTGGGATAGCTGGTGCTTCTGCTGGTGGACATTTAGCCTTATTAACTGGTCTTCAGCCCGATATACAAAACAAAATAAAGTACATTATTGCTTGGTATCCAATTTCAGACTTAACGACCATGAATCAATCTCCTTCTTCAAGAAGTTCGGAAATCGTAGATAAATATATGAATAGTACTGTTGATCAAATGACAGATGAGTATAATCGGATGAGTCCTATTCAATATGTAGAAAAGACAAAAGTGCCAATCTTTATTGTACATGGCACAGGAGATAAGCTTGTTCCGTTCAGTCAATCTAAGCGATTTGCTAAAAAAAATCCAAAAATGGTTACGTTAATTGCACTTAAAAATGGAAACCATGGATTTACAAATCTTTCGGTACAAAAATCTACCAATGATACGATAAATTATTTAAAGGCAAGATTAAAAAAGTAAGGAGTATCAATGAATCATATTAATAAAATTCAATTTCTAACAAAAGAGCATTGGAATCTATTGTTACTAGCTGACCCATCAAAAGAAATGGTAGATAAATATATTCAAAAGAGTACTATTTATGAAGTACTAGACCAAAATATACTCGTCGGTGTTTTAGTATTAATGGAGAATTCAAGTGAAGAGGTTGAAATTAAAAATATTGCAATTGATCCGACCTTCCAAGGACAAGGATTTGGAAAAAATTTAATTCACTATGGAATTAATGAATCTAAAAAACTTGGTTATTCGAAAATTTCAATCTGTACCGGTAACTCAAGTACATACCAATTAGCATTATATAAAAATTGTGGATTTCAAATCAGTATTGTTTTTCACAATTTCTTTATTGATAATTATGATGAAGAAATATGGGAAAATGGCATACAGTGTAAGGATTTAATCAAGCTAGAACAATATTTATAAAATAAGCTACCTAGGAAGCCTTAGGTAGCTTATTTTTTATTCAATATACGGTTTGACATACATCACGTAAGTATTACGGTCCTGATCAACTTCATTTGAAGTTTGCTCGTAAATTTGATGATTTATTGTTATATAAGTTGATTGAAGCCAAGAGAGTAAATCCAATTCATCTCCGCTCTCATAGAAATGAATTTCATCAAAAGAATCCACATCTCTAATTTCAATGCCTAACGGTCTGTTTAAATGGTAAAAAGGAGTATTTTCCATATCCGATTCAATTACTTCAATTACATATCGATCTTCCTCGATATAAGAGCCTCTATTCTCGTAAACGAAACCATTTAAAATAAAGTAATCACAATATCTTCTTGTAAAGATTTGGACCTTTGATAAAAATGGAAAATGGTAAATAGGTCGTGTAAATTCTCCATCAACTAATCGATATTCAAGAACAAAGATGTTATCTGTATTAAACATTGTTCAAACTCCTTTAATAATTGTATATACATTAGTATATAACACAGTTTAGGATAGAAATGTATGTATTTATATAAGGAAAGAAAGTGTTGATTGAAAAGGTCGGTTGGGTTCTAATCTCTGAAGTTATATCAGATAAAAAATACTATAATCCCAGAATTAGCAACGATGGAAAATACTGGTATCTTTCTGTTGGAGTTGAAAAATCAAAACCAATCGTAGAATTGACAAATGTCTCACTTGGTATTGATGTGGGGATAAAAGATTTAGCCGTATGTTCAGATGGAACCAAGAAGAAAAATATCAACAAAACAATTACTGTTAAAAAGGCAGAGAAACGCCTACGTAGGTTACAGCCTCAAATTTCTCGAAAATATGAAATGAATAAGGAGGGAAACCGTTTCGTCAAAACAAGCAACATACTAAAAATCGAAAAGAAAATACAACACCTCTATATGTCAAAAGCAATCGCGAAGACCGACTATACAAATGTGAATGCGGTCATGAAATCGATCGAGATTTAAACGCAGCAATCAACTTGTCACGATATAAATTAGTAAACTGATATCTAGACGTCATAACTGATAGTAGGATTCGTTGTATCAGAATTTACGCCCTTGGAGTGTTATACCAAACGAAAGTAGCCTAACTAGGCAAAATCGGACACGTAGAAAAGGGAATTAACGAAATCTATAAAAATAATCGTTTTTTATTGATTTTCATAAGTTTTTGGCAACGGTTAGTTTAAAAGAAAACAAGAGTAAGAGGGATAGTTCAAGCTAATATCTGTATACTTTATGAGAGGGATTAGTTTAGTATAGAATAGAATAATTTTCAATACTCGAAAGGAGATCCCAATGTCAAAAACATCATTATTAATGAAAAAAGTTAGTATCGCATTAACGAGTGGCTTAGCAGTAAGTGCATTAGCCGGCTGTGGTTCTCAAAATGCTGACCGACCAGATAAACCGAAAAATGACGATTGCCGTGATTGGGAGTTTGATGATGACGAAGGTGTTTGGGTTTGTGATGATAGCACGAGTCATTACTACCATAGTTATTATCATGGCGGAATATTTTATCCTACAAGAACTGCACTTCATGCAAGTAGTTCTTATAAGAGCTACAAATCTTCTAGTAAATATGCAGGGCATACTTCATCTTCAAGTAAAAGTGGTTTTGGAAAAGGTTCATCTGGAGGATTTGGTGGTTAATAATGGATAATGCGAATTTACAGAATCATAGACGAAAACGTAAAGAAGTATATCAAAAACTTCCAGATTTTTGGGCGGATTTACAAGATTCATATTATGCTTTATTAGACTATTATCCGTTGACTGAATGTGAAGTTGATGAAATTCATTCAATTACGGAACAAATTGGAAAAATTTATGATAAGACTGCTCGGTTAATGAGACAATTACCAGATGATATTTTTTATATGCTTGGTTATTCAAAAGAAATCGTACCTTTTTTACGTCTTAAAACGATTGAAAGTGAAGGGATCATTAGAAGAATTGACCTTGTTCGTACAGTTGATGGTTGGAAACATTATGAATGCAATAGTGACACCCCCACTTTTATTATGGAGACCCATCATGTCAATGGTTACATAACGGATTATTTTAACTTGAAGAATCCTAATGCTGATAGTGAAATGAAACTTTCTTATGTCATAAATCATGTTGTCAATATAAGTATAAAAGGATTAGATAAACCAATTATTGTTTTTACAGCTCATGGTGATCATGAAGAAGATTGGAAGACAGCTAAATATATTCAATCCCTATACAATGGTAAGAGTCAATTAATAGCGCTAGAAGATTTACAGATTATTGAAAACGATGGACTTTATACATCTAAAGGGGAAAGAATACACATTCTTTACCGACAAACCTATCCAATAGAACACCTAGAGCTTGATCAATCTTCAGATGGAACAAAAATTGGCCTGGCACTATTAGAACTTGTAAAAGACGGTAAATTGATTATTTTCAATCCATTATCTTCATTCTTACTACAGTCCAAGGCTGTTCAAGCATTAATTTGGAATTTACATATAGAGCAATCAGATGTTTTTACTGTAGAAGAACATGAGGTAATTAAAAAACATTTTCTACCAACATTTTTAGAGCCAGATTTTTTTATAGAAAACAATCTTCCATATGTTGAGAAACCTGCATTTGGCCGTGAAGGAGATTCAATTAAGATTATTAACGGAGAAAACCGTCAACAAAGTAAACAAAATAACTATCATGATCAAGTTATGGTGTTTCAACAATACTCACCTTTACCTATGAGAAAGGTTATGACTCCTGATGGAATGCTAGATTTACATGTATTAATAGGTAGTTTTTTGATTAAAGAAGAATACGGCGCAATTGGTGTACGTGCCGGGAATATTATTACAGGAAACGAAAGTTGTTTTTTACCAGTAGGAATCGTTGAAGAAAAAAATTAATTAATGAGGGGATGAGAAGATAAATGGATAGTATTGTTAGTACTTTGATGTATTTAGGATCAGGACTTATTCTTTTATTTATTGGGTTTTTAGCTTTTACTTTTACCACGAAGATGAGTGAACAAAAATTAATTTTAGAGGATGGCAATATTGCCGTTGCACTGAAACTAGCGGGAAAATTAGTAGGTTTAGCAATTGTTATTATGTCAGCAGCAAAGTATTCAGTTAACTATGGTGATTTCATTATTTGGAGCTTAGTTGGTATTATCGCTCAAATGGTTACATATTGGATTGCAGAATTTGTATTATTTCCGAAAATTTCGTTTGCTAAAAAGGTTGAAGAAGGAAATATTGCAGTAGCTGCTTTATTGTTTACATTAAGTGTAACAGTAGGTTTATTAATTTCAGGTAGTATTTCATATTAATATTTAAATGAGAAAGCTAGAGCAGTATTCTCATTTCAGAGTGTTGAAATATAAAACGTTCAATAGGGGAAAAAGGACATTAAATGGACATTTATTGATGATTAAATTTGTTTTTCAACAACGTGAAATGAGAATACTAGAGCGTATTCTCATTTTTTTCATTTCTGTCTTTAGTCTAATCAAGTTAGATAAACTGACAAACTAATTACGATTTTTACCTTTTATTAAAATTAGTTTAAATGTATGCTTAAAGTATAGGAATTATATTTAAGTATACTTTTACTTAAACTTCAAAGGGGGAAGAGCGTTGACTTTAGAAATAAAACAGCTTTCTAAAAATTTTGGAGATACTATTGCCGTTAACGAATTGTCATTGACTTTGCCTACAGGAAGAGTATTAGGTTTATTAGGTAGAAATGGAGCAGGTAAAACGACTACCATTAAAATGTTATTAGGTCTTCTTACACCTACAAAAGGAGAAATAACTTGGAAAGGGAGCCCATTTAAATCCGATAAAGTTAAGGTAGGGTATTTACCAGAAGAAAGAGGATTATTTACAAAAAGCAAGGTTGTTGATCAGCTTAAATATTTCGGGAAATTAGAAGGTATGTCTAATAAAGAGGTTGATGTAGCAATAACATATTGGCTAGACCGTCTAGAAATACCACATTATCGAAATAAAAAGGCTGGGGAGCTTTCAAAAGGTAACCAACAAAAAATTCAACTAATTGTAACTTTATTACATAACCCTGAATTGATTATTTTAGATGAGCCATTTAGTGGACTAGATCCAGTTAATGCAGAGTTAATGGCATCAATTATTACCGAACAAATTCAGAAAGGGAAAACGGTCATATTATCAAGCCACCGTATGGATCAAGTGGAGGCTTTTTGTGAGCATGTTTGTATACTTAAGAACGGTAATGTAGTCGCGGAAGGTAGTTTAAATAGCTTAAAAGAAGACTATGGGTATAGAAATTTAATTTTAGAAGATATAACATCGATTAAACAAATACTAGATTCAAATAATGTAAGTTATGAACAAAAGCAATTAGGAATTTACGTAAAGGTTAAAAGTGATGAGGAGGCTTTTACGATTTTAAATCGTATTAAGTCAGACCTGGGTTCGATAAAGAAGTTCCAATTATTAGAACCTACACTAAATGATATCTTTATAGAGAGGGCGAAATAAATGAAGAAGTTTAGTACGGTCTTTTTATTTCATTTACGTGAAGGTCTTTTGGCGAGAGCAACGATGATTATGAGTGTTATTTTATTTGTATTAGTCGTTGGAATATTTGGAGTACAAAAATATTTTGCTGGTACAGAAAAGAGTAATAAGGATAAAGATAAAATTGTATTAATCGATAACTCGAAAAATTATTCGGTAGATAGTGCTAATTTAAACAAAACGATTAAATCTGCAAAGATCGAGCAGAGCGATGCATCGAAAGAAAAAGATTTAAAAAATCAAATTGAAGATGGTTCAAAAGATGGACTGCTTATTCTTTCCGAAAAGAACAATGTCCCGTCAATTCAATATACGTATAAAAAGTTTTCAAATAGTGAAGTGCTTTCAGTTGTAAATATGACTTTGCAGCAAAATTACTTAAATAAAACTGCTCAAGATTTAAAGCTATCGCCTGAATCTGCAACTAAGTTATTGCAAAAAGTAGAAGTAAATGAAAATGTTCTAAAAAATCCTATGGCTACATTCGGAATTGCTTACTTTTTCGGTTTCTTATTGTATATGTTTCTATTAATTTATGGAAACTCAATTGCAACGGGAATTGTTGCTGAGAAGTCTTCTAGGGTAATGGAAGTATTACTACCAAAAGTAAGTCCTGTCGTGACTTTATATGGAAGAGTCATTGCGGTATTTTTTGTAGCTTGTGCACAATTAATTGTATTAGGTATAGGATTTCTTTTTGCCAATCTATTAGGCTGGGTTAATACGAATGCGATATCTTTTTTCGGAATGAAAATAGATTTAGAAGCATTAGATACTACAACCATCATTGCATTTATAGTTTATTTCTTATTAGGCTATTTACTTTATGGACTACTTTACGCTGCAATTGGATCAGTTGTGTCAAGAACAGAAGAGCTTCAAATGGTACTGATGCCAATTACTATTTTAGTCGTAGCGGCATTCTTTATTAGTATAAATGCATTAGTAAATCCAGGTGGCACATTTGTTCAAATTAGCTCATATATTCCATTTTTTGCTCCACTTGTAGCATTTTCTAGATTTGTAAGTGGAGAAATGAATTTTATAGAAATAAGTGCTAGTATATTAATCTTAATCGTTTCAATAATGATTTTAACTCGTGTTGCTAGCCGTATTTATGTTAATGGTGTAATGTATTACAGTGAAAAAGTAAAGTGGAAAGATGTTGCAAGATTATTAAAAAGACAATAAAAAAAATAGATCTCAAAGGTCAAATTGCTGACTCTTGAGATCTATTTTTTATTGTCTAATTTTCTGTTGTATGATTATTATTCTCTTCTTCTATACTACTTTTAGCATCCTGCTGTAGAACCTCTAACTCTCCAATTACAATCTCCGAAACTCGTTTATATCCTCTTGTTTTATTTGGATGCATACTATCAATTAAATAATATTCACCGTTCATTCTATTCCACCCAACAGTAGAGTATAGGTCGATGCATGGCAATGCGTAAAAGGTAGCTACATCTTTTACAGCTCTAGCATAATCAGATGTTAAATAACCGGCTTTATTTTTATCTTCATATTTTCCGTTGTGATATCTAGGTACAGGCGTCATAAGAATAATCCTACAATTTGGTAACCTTGTTTGTATTTTTTCAATCATTGAACACAAAGCACCGATAAATGTAGATTCGTCTAAATTGGGACGTTCATTTGTTGGGAACCCTTTTCCTAAAGGAATACCTCTACCAAAGTCATTTGTTCCACCCATTATTGTTAAAAGTTGAGTATTAAGTGGAATCGTTGCATTGATCCTTTGACTGTTACACATACTTGATAAAATTTCTGTCGTGCCATTTGGCTGTGGTTTAGGTGGTTGACCTTTGTAATTTCCATTCTTATCAATCCAAGCAATTGAACCATTTTCAGCTATAGTTGTTCCGCCAATTCCTCTATTAACATGAGTCAAGCCTAACTTTTCCGCAACAGCAGGCTGCCATCCGTTAGACGAAGTGATACTATCACCATAACTAATCCATATTTTTGATTTGTAAGCGGTTATTTTTTTTCCTTTTGCCACAGCTATATTTGTAAATAATGAATTAAAAATACGTTTTACATACGATGTTAACCTTGCCATAGCAATCACCCTTTTTACATATTTACTTCTTAAACATTAAAGCCTATTTCTAAAAATGAAATTACAATGACAGTACAGGATTTTGCAGTATGTAACATTTTATATATGAAAATTATTCTATATTACATTTATTCAAATAAAATCAACTGAACAAGACTCTAATCAATAGTTAAAACTGTTTATTAAGTTGCAATTCGATAGTTAGCAAAACAACAAAAAGCCTGTATCTTATCATTCTAGTCTAAGATACAGGCTATACTTTTAAGTTACTAATGGTACTTGTAAATGTTTTTATCAGAACTTTTTTTCATGAAAATCCCTATAATTAATTGAATGAGACCAATAACAAATATGATTGGATACAATACCCACATTAACATCCCTGCCCAGCCATTTCCTTCGATAATAGCGTACGTAATTCCAATGGCAAATGACAAAAATGGTCCAATGGCTATCATATTCGCGATACCCCATATGATGTATTTTCGTTTTCTAGATTGCCCTATAGTAAAAACGAGAGCAAGAGCTGCGCCAAATAAGGCGATCAAAATTGCTATAACAATTGCCAAATCAAGTTACTCCTCACTAAAGTAAACCAACAGATTTTTATGCGTTTATATAATGCTATATAGTGTAGTCTAGTTAGTTGACTGATCCTGCGGAATTTTATCAATTAAATTAGTATATGAATCTTGAATTCTCTTTGTTATGTCTCCACGCTTTCCTAAACCGATAGAATAGGATTTTTCTTCAATTAAAACTGAAGTAACAGGTAAGATGTCAGAAACTGATGCTGTCGTAAAAGCTTCATCTGCATTTAAAAGTTCATCAATTGAGAATGGTATCTCTTTTACTTCGAGTCTTTCTTTTTTCGCAATTTCAAGTACCACTTTTCGGGTAATCCCATTTAGAATTAAGTGATTGGCAGGATGAGTGAATAAAGTAGAGTTTTTTGCGATAAAAACGTTTGTTGCTGATCCTTCTGTAATGATCCCATCCCTATGCAAAATTGCTTCTTTCGCTCCTTTAGCGTAAGCCTCATTTTTTACTAAAACACTACCTAATAAATTTAAACTTTTTATATCACAGCGAAGCCATCGAATATCATTCGTTAAATAAGCAGTTATTCCTTTTTCCATTTGCTGTAATGGTCTATGATCTTCTCTTACTGTATATGCAATCAGTTGTGGCTTTAAATTAGCTTCGTCTTGGTAAATATGATTACGGTTCATTACACCCCTACTAATTTGGATATAAACATATCCATTATCGTAATCGCAAGTATTCATTAAATAAACTAAATCACTTTCAAGCTTTTTCAGGTGCATTTTAAAAGGTATTAATATCTTTTCACAGCTTTCCTTCAAGCGAATTAAATGTGCATCGAGTTCAAAATATGACTTATTGAAAAAACGAATAACTTCATAAACGCCATCTCCAAATTGATAACCTCGATCTAAAATATTTACATTTGCAGATTTTAAATCGACAATACGGTTGTTTAAAAGAACCTTTGCTTTCATATGAACCCCACTCCCTGTTATCATTTAAGTCTGTTTGATTAAAAGATTGCAACTAGTCTGGACTATAAATTTATGACCTTTGTAAACACAGTTAATTATGATACATTCAATATATCACAAGTTTATTAAATATTTTGTAAAAAGGAGAGAGGCAATGAAATTATTAATTTTAGGTGCTAGTGGACTAGTGGGGAAGGCTTTAATAAAAGAATTTTCTCCTGATTATGACGTTTATGGAACGTTTAATCAAACAAAATTAGATTTGAAAAATGATCATCAATTACAATGGGATATTAATGATTCAGAGAAAATTTTGACCTGGATTGACCATATTTGTCCAGATGTAATTGTTTCTTGTTTACGTGGTGATTTTAATGTTCAATTTGTGGCGCATTCTAAAATAGTAGAAAAAATAAAATCAACTTCAACGAAATTTTTATTTTGTTCTACAACAAATGTTTTTGATGGAGAAGTTTCAAAGCATCACGCTGAAAACGATCTTCCTGTTGCCGAATCAGATTATGGACAATTTAAAATAAAATGTGAAGAATTAATTAAGAATGAGATTGGCGATAATGGGATCATATTAAGATTGCCAATGGTTTGGGGAAAACAATCACCAAGACTAAATGAAATAAAAGATAAAATAGAAAAGGGTCAAGAAATTGACGCATATGATAATATTTTTTTAAATCATGCAATTGATACAGGAATCGCTAAGCAAGTAAGAAAAATTATTGAAAATGATTTAAAAGGGATATTTCACCTTGCAACAACTAATATTGACTCGCAATACTCATTTATTTTTAAACTTGTAAAAAGTTTATCAAATGGGGGAAAAGTCAAATCTCTCACTTTAGAAAACTTTGATGAATACAATTTTGGATTATTGACTAATCGCACCGATATGTCACCTAATTTTTACTATGATAGCGATGAAGTAATTGATCAATTAGTACATTAATTTCCAAAACATATTCAAAATCCACTAGTGATTAAATATTCTTAATATTTTGATTGTATAGCTGAAATTTGTAACATATACTAATTTTAGTATGAACATACTTTTAAAATACTGGTGGTGAATGGTATGGAGGAACCAAGATTAAAGCCTTGGGTGAGTCAGTATCCAGAGCAAATACCAGCTACATTAGACGAACAGTTTGATTTATTACCAACATATTTAAAGCAAACAGCTTCAAAATATCCAGCTAAGAAAGCGCTTAATTTCCTTGGAAAATCGATGACCTTTAATGAAATTTATATTCAGTCTTTAAGATTCGCCAATTTCTTAAGGAATTTAGGAATTAAAAAAGGCGACCGAGTTGCAATTATGCTTCCTAATTGCCCTCAAGCAGTAATTGCTTATTATGGGATTCTTTATGCAGAAGCAATTATCGTCCAAACAAATCCGCTATATACAGAACGTGAGCTTGAATATCAAATGAATGATAGTGGTGCAACAGCTATTATTTGTTTAGATTTATTAATTAATAGAGTGTATGAAGTGAAAAAATCTACTAATCTACAACATATTTTCGTTACTGGGATTAAGGACTATTTACCATTTTTTAAAAGGCTGTTATATCCATATTCAAAACAGCCAAAGGCACCTGAGATTCCTAATGATCACTCGATTCATCAATTTAGTTTTATTATGCAAATATCTGCACCGATTGAACAGGATCTCTCAAGTAGTGTAGAAGATGTAGCAATCCTTCAATATACTGGAGGAACAACTGGATTTCCTAAAGGTGTCATGCTTACACATAAAAATTTAGCATCAAATACGTTAATGGCAGAGAAATGGTTATATAAAAGTAAGAAGGGCCAAGAAAAGATTTTGACTGTCTTACCATTTTTTCATGTATATGGAATGACGACCTGTATGAATTTATCAATCATGTGTGCATATGAAATGATTATCGTTCCGAGATTTGATGCAACTCAAATGCTTCAGGCGATCAATAAATATCGACCTACATTGTTCCCTGGTGCACCAACAATGTACATTGCATTATTAAATCATCCTGATTTAAAAAATAACGATATCTCATGTATTCATGCTTGCTTAAGTGGGTCTGCAGCATTACCTGTTGAAGTTCAAGATCAATTTGAAAAAGTGACAGGTGGAAAATTAGTAGAGGGCTATGGTTTGTCAGAAGCTTCTCCAGTTACACATAGTAATTTCCTATGGGATAAGCGAGTAACGGGTAGCATTGGAGTTCCTTGGCCAAGTACAGATGCTAAAATAGTATCTCTAGAAACTGACGAAGAATTACCTTATCGTGAAATTGGTGAATTAATCGTTTCAGGACCACAAGTAATGAAGGGGTATTGGAATCGACCAGAGGAAACCGCAACCACGTTAAAAAATGGCTGGTTATATACAGGTGATTTAGGCTATATGGATGAAGAAGGCTTCTTTTATATCGTTGATCGTAAAAAAGATATGATCAATGCAGGAGGGTTTAACGTTTACCCTAGAGATATTGAGGAAGTATTATATGAACACGAGGCTATAAAAGAAGCAGTTATAGTTGGTATTCCTGATGCATATCGTGGTGAAACGGTGAAAGCTTATATTGTATTAAAAGAAGGAAAATCAGTGACTGAGGCTGATTTAGATGATTTTTGTCGGAAATATTTAGCAGCCTATAAAGTTCCGAGAGTTTATGAATTTAGGAATGAATTACCAAAAACAATGATTGGTAAAATCTTAAGAAGAACATTACTAGAAGAAGAAAAACAAAAGAATACGAAACCTGAGGATACTGATGAAAATTTAATATAATAATATATGGGGGATGATCACATAGGCATCCCTCTTTATTTTATGAACTGTTATCAAAATGCTATGTTAAAATACATTTAAAGATTGATTGGAAAAGAAACCTGATAAAATTGAATGAAAGATACAAGATTAAAAAGAATAATAAAAGCTTTTGTAAAGAAACTTTATACATAAAAAATATTACAGGACAATTGACAATTTTCTGATAAATTTGTATTATGAGAATATGAATGATTATTCATTCACTGTAAGAAGGGGTAAATAAAAAATGAAAAGAGATAAACCAAAATATAAACAAATAATTGATGCTGCAGTTGTTGTAATTGCTGAAAATGGTTACCATCAGGCGCAGGTTTCTAAAATTGCAAAACAGGCTGGAGTAGCTGACGGAACAATCTATTTGTATTTTAAAAATAAAGAATCCATCTTAATTTCACTGTTTGAAGAGAAGATGGGAAATTTTACTGAAAAAATTCGTGAAAAAATTGAAGGTAAACCGGACGCGATATCGAAATTATTAATGTTGGTAAAAACTCACTTTTATGAAATGTCTAAAGATTCGCATTTAGCAATCGTTATGCAATTGGAAGTAAGACAAACAAATATTGACCTGAGATTAAGAATAAATGAGGTACTAAAAGAGTATCTACATATCATTGATTCAATTTTAAATGAAGGAATTAATAGTGGTTTGTTCGATAAACAATTGGATATTCGTACAGCTAGACAAATGATCTTCGGCACGATTGATGAAGTGATGACCCATTGGGTAATGACCGGTCAAAAACAAGATTTAGAGTCAAAAGCCGATAAAGTTCACCAACTGTTAATAAGAGGATGCGGGTACCAAAATTAACGTTCTAGTACATTTTGAAAAATAGGGAGGAATAGTTGTGAGTTTAATTCAATGTAAAATATCCGATGGTATTGCATTATTAACAATTCAAAATCCACCAGCAAATGCAATGTCTTCGGTTGTATTTGCTGATTTAGTTAAGCGTTTAGATGAATTAGAAAATAACAATGATGTAAGCGTTTTAGTTGTTCATGGAGAAGGTAGATTTTTCTCTGCAGGTGCAGATATTAAAGAATTTACTTCTTTCAAAAATGCTGAAGATGCAGCAGCTGTTGCAAGAAGAGGTCAACTAGTTTTTGATCGTGTTGAAAATTATTCTAAGCCGATCATCGCAGCAATTCACGGAGCTGCATTAGGTGGCGGATTAGAATTTGCAATGAGCTGTCATATTCGAGTTGTTGCAGAAAACGCAAAACTTGGTTTACCTGAATTAAACTTAGGAATTATTCCTGGGTTTGCTGGGACACAACGATTACCACGTTATGTAGGTAAAGATAAAGCGTTAGTTATGCTTGCGACTTCTGAACCAATTTCTGGTGTTGAAGCTAAGGAATTTGGATTAGCTACAATTGTAGTGCCAGAAGAAACTTTATTAGATGAAGCAAATTCATTAGCAGCTAAAATTGCTAATAAAAGTATGCAATCAATTCAATATATTCTACAACTACTATCTTCTACTAGAACTAATTCATATCATGAAGCGGTGGAAGAAGAGTCTAAATTATTTGGAGAAATTTTTACAACTGAAAATGCAAAAGAGGGTATTTCGGCATTTTTAGAAAAAAGAAAACCAGTGTTTAATAAATAAGTAGTTTAATATTTTAAAAAAATAGATGTAGTTACATTTCCTGGGAGGGTATAACAATGAACATTTATGTACTATTAAAAAGAACATTTGACACTGAAGAGAAAATTACAATTTCAAATGGTGCAATCCAAGAGGATGGCGCTGAATTTATTATAAATCCATACGATGAGTATGCAGTTGAAGAAGCGATTCAAATTCGTGACGCTCATGGTGGCGAAGTAACTGTTATAACAATTGGTAACGAAGATAGTGAAAAAGAACTTCGTACAGCACTAGCTATGGGTGCTGATAAAGCTGTATTAATTAACGTTGAAGATGATGTTACAAATGCTGATCAATATACAACTTCTAAACTTATTGCTAAATACTTAGAAGATAAAGATCCTTCAATTATTTTAGCAGGTAATGTTGCAATTGATGGAGGAACTGGTCAAGTAGGTCCACGCGTTGCTGAATTATTAAATATTCCTTACGTGACAACAATTACTAAAATTGACATTAATGGTACGACTGCTACAATCGAACGTGATGTAGAGGGTGATACAGAAATCATCGAAACATCTTTACCATTATTAATCACTGCTCAACAAGGCTTAAATGAACCAAGATATCCTTCTTTACCTGGTATTATGAAAGCTAAGAAAAAGCCTTTAGATGAATTAGAATTAGATGATCTAGATTTAGAAGAAGATGAAGTTGAAGCAAAAACGAAAACAATTGAAATTTACCTACCTGCGAAGAAAGAAGCGGGCAAAGTTTTAACTGGTGAATTAAAGGATCAAGTAAAAGAATTAGTTTCGTTACTACGTTCTGAAGCAAAAGTAATCTAATTTTATTGAATATTAGAACAGAATAATAGATTAATATCGTAATAGAAAATTTTGGAGGGAAATAACATGTCACGTAAAGTATTAGTATTAGGCGAAGTTCGTGAAGGATCACTACGAAATGTTTCATTTGAGGCAGTAAGTACGGCTAAAACAGTTGCTGAGGGCGGAGAAGTAGTTGCTGTATTAGTAGGTAAATCAGTTAGTGCATTAGCTACTGAAATGATTCAATACGGTGCAGATCGTGCAATCGTTGTTGAAGATGAAAAATTAGCATCATATACTTCTGATGGATATTCTCAAGCACTTTTAGCAGTTATTGACCAAGAAAAACCAGAAGGTCTAGTATTTGGTCATACAGCTTTAGGTAAGGATTTATCTCCTAAACTTGCTGCTCGTATGCAAAGTGGTCTTATTTCAGATGTTACAGCAATCGAAGTAGCTGGTGGAAATATTGTTTTCACTCGTCCGATTTACTCAGGTAAAGCATTCGAGAAAAAAGTTATGGTAGATCCATTTATTTTTGTGACAATCCGTCCAAATAACATTTCAGCTTTAGAAAAAGACGCTTCTCGCACTGGTGATGTGTCAACTGTTTCAGTTGAAATTAAAGACTTACGTTCAATCGTCAAAGATGTTGTGCGCAAAGCGAGTGAAGGTGTAGATCTTTCAGAAGCGAAAGTGGTCGTTGCTGGTGGCCGTGGAGTTAAGAGTGAAGAAGGCTTTAATCCATTAAAAGAATTAGCTTCAGTATTAGGTGCTGCTGTAGGTGCATCTCGTGGTGCATGTGATGCTAACTATTGTGACTACTCTTTACAAATTGGTCAAACTGGTAAAGTTGTAACACCTGATTTATATATTGCATGTGGTATTTCAGGAGCTATTCAACATTTAGCTGGTATGTCAAACTCTAAAGTAATCGTTGCAATTAACAAAGATCCAGAAGCTAATATCTTCAAAGTAGCTGACTACGGAATCGTTGGTGACTTATTCGAAGTATTACCTTTATTAACAGAAGAATTTAAAGCTGTATTAGTTAACTCTTAATATAGAAACTATAAATGATAGCCCACAAGAACAGTATCTTGTGGGTTTTTTCGTGTTTTTCAGTGTAAGTTATGAAAAAAAATCAAATAAAAAAGAAGGGGTTCAAAAGTACTTTAACTTTTGTGACACCTCCTTTATAGTTCTTCTATTCGTTTATAAGCCATTGTCATTACATCCTAACAATGACTGATCCACCGCCACTAGTTACAACTTGATTTTGTTTTTGTTCAAGTTGTCTAAGTAATTCATTATTTGCTTCGATTGCTTTTACAAGGTTTGTAATTTGATTTTCAAGATTCATGAACATTTGCATGATTGATTGATGATCCGTTTGTACATGACCTTGAACACCGTTTCTCATAGGATGCTGGGGATGATGCGGATGTGAATTCCAAAATGGATGATGCATACTTTTACCTCCAATTTCTAGACCAATGTACTATATAGTACGTCTTATTATTATAAGAGTTCGCCTATTTTAGTTGATTCAGTCATTATTGCTACTTATATATATGAGAGAAGTTTATAGCCAAATTTCAATTTCAGAAGATTATTGCACCATATTATAAGAAAGAAGGAAGTTAGTTTTTACACCAGGTATTTGCTTGTAGGAGGACGTTGAATATTAGCTAATAGGTAGGTTTATGGGAAAGGATTATATCTTTTATAGAAACAAAACAAAAAAAGTAATCCCTCTTAAGGATTACTTAAAATTTATGATATAGCTTTATCTAGTTTGTTTTTTTCGGATAATAATTCGTGGCGCTTTTCAATTTTTCTTTCAATTTTTTCTATTTCTTCTTTGTTTCGTAATAAAGATTGTTTATTCTCATGAACTAATTGATTAAACGATTTACGTAAAGGTTTTCTCATAAATGCCACTCCTATCGAGTTAAATTTTTTGAATATTATTATTATATTCAACAATATATTAACATAAAAATCTGACAATAATTCGAGTAAGATTTTACGAATTTGTGACAAAAGTAGCGAATTGAATCGTTACTCATGGACTAGATCGATAATCTTGACGTCTCATGAAGTAGACAATCAATAATTTAACATTTAAATATGAAAATAATATGAAAATATTATGAATAAATCTTTTCGTAAACCTCTACTTCAATGCCATCTGTATTCGTTTTATTTTCTATATATTTAAATCCATGAGATTTCCAAAAAGATTTTGCTTGTTGGTTATTAATTAACACACCTAATCGTAACCCGTGAATATTTCTTTTTATAAGTAGTTCTTCAAATAATATAAATGCATTTGTTCCAAATCCATAACCATGGTAATCATGATGGATCATTAAAAGACCTAGCCATGGAAAACCATCTCTAGGATTTAACGCTAAAAAATCAATTATTCCTATATATGTATCATCTAATTTAATAAAATAAGTTTCCGTTTGGTGTGAGGAAAAAAAATATTCCTTCATTAGTTCTTCTTTAGTTCGTGTTAAACGACCATTCTCCATTAAATTGTAATTTTGATTTGAATTTGTAATTTCTTCAATTACTTCAATTAATTCTGTTGTAATTCTTTCAAATGTTATCACTTTTTTAGTCCTTTCATTGGTATATCAACTATTTGTTTGGAAATAGTAAGTTTGAGCAAATAAATAGAAAATGCTAATTCTCATATGGTATACTTTCTTTAAAATTATAACAAATTATGTCAATCTACATATTTTACTTATGTAGCTTGCGCAGGTAGGAGGAAAAATAAATGGCAATTGTTAATGCAACAAACGCAACGTTTGCAGAAGAAACAAAAGAAGGTGTAGTATTAGTTGATTTTTGGGCAACTTGGTGTGGTCCTTGTAAAATGATTGCTCCTGTATTAGAAGAATTAGCTTCTGAATACGGAGAAAAAGTTAAAATTGTTAAAGTTGATGTTGATGAAAACCAAGAAACAGCAGCTAAATTTGAAGTTATGAGCATTCCATCATTATTCGTTCTTAAAGACGGCGAAGTAGTTGAAAAAACTTTAGGTTTCAAACCAAAAGAAGCTTTAGAAGAATTAATTACTCCACATATTGGTTAATTATAATTTGTAAGAAATGCACTCATAATATGAGTGCATTTCTTTTTTTTGCAATTTAAACTTAAAAAAAATCTGCCTAGAACAATATTTATAAAACCAATACCTTAAGCCAATGTAAATGTTTTCATTAGAATTAACAATATGATCAATTAGATTAATGTTAAAAATTTCTAATGTAAATAAGATTGACTATTTTTCTGTCACGTTTTATATTTAATAAGCATTAATATTTAACAGACATTAAATATTTAGTTGAATTAATTTTTAAAGGAGGTTAACTTTCTTGGGTAACAAAAACGAGTACATTGAACGGATTCAGATTGCACTTCAAAGCACTATTCATAAAATGCAACCAAAAGTGACAGAAAGTATGAATAGTCATGGTGTAACAGCTACTCAATTTTTTGTTTTAATGTACTTACGAAAAAAAGAAAGCTGTAAAATATCTGAAATAGCAGAGATGATGGGTGTAAAACCAAGTGCTGTATCATTTATGATTGATCGACTTGAACATAATGACTTTGTATATAGAGAACATGATAAAAAGGACCGAAGAGTTGTAAATATTATGTTAACTAAGGAAGGTATTAAAAAGTTAGAATCGGTGATAAAAGATCGAAAAGAAATTTTTGAAAGTTTCTTGTTTAATCTTTCTGACGAAGAGTTATTACAATTTGCAAAGATTACTGAAAAGCTTGCAAATGCTGCTGCAGATAGATAGAAATTTTTACAACATACTTTTTTGTATTAGTAATTATAAAAAGAAAAAAGATATGGGAGAGAAGGGAGAAATATATTTTGACTACAAATACAGTTGTTCAAAAAGAAGGCAATCGTAAACTATTGCTTATTGGTCTAATTATTGCAATGTTTTTCTCGGCATTAGATGGCACGATAGTTGGTACTGCAATGCCTAAAATAGTTGGAGACCTTGGTGGTTTAAGTATGATGACTTGGCTTACAACAGCATACTTATTAACTTCAAC
>Ga0268259_10000208_pt1 | contig 26934 bp, 17 predicted proteins | sample AgamicAsMarz_FD_200246 | JGI IMG/M metagenome (GOLD analysis project Ga0268259, IMG submission 200246) | Agave microbial communities from Guanajuato, Mexico - As.Ma.rz (v2) (version 3) | ecosystem: Host-associated > Plants > Phyllosphere > Phylloplane/Leaf | place: Guanajuato, Mexico... | reverse complement strand
CCCGTCGCGCCCGGGTTGTTGTAGTGATTCCACACCGCCGACTCGAGGCCGTTGCTCTGGCTCGCCGGGCCGAGAACCTCGGTGTCCTTGATCGTGAAGTTGTCGGCGCCGTTGTTGAGGATCACGGCGTAGCTGCCGTTCCCTCCCGAGGTCCTGGTGATGCGGCTGTTCTGGATCGTCACGTTGTCGGCCGACACTGTGACGGTGCCGGTGATGTCGAGCCCGTCGAGCACCGCACCGTTGGTGGAGACGGTGCGCGAGCCCGAGGCGGTGAGGCTGGTGCCGGCGGGAACGCCCGTGTTGGTGGGGTCGGGATAGCCGCAGGCGCTCGGTTTCGAGAAGCAGCCGGCGGCGGCGGGGGAGACGCCCACGCTCAGCGACAGCACTGCGGCGAAGGCGATGCAGGTGGCAAAGGCGAGGATGGTCCGGTGAATGGGTGCAACGGGACAGCCGTTCGCGACTGAGTTCCCAAGCAAGGTGGGCATAACCCCTCCAGTGAAACGAGCCTTCGCAGAATCGGGTCTCGCGTGCCTACGATACCCGCTGCCGACTTGAGGAAACCTGAGCTTTTGCATGCGCCTTCGTCGGCTCGGGCGACCGCCCGCTGCAGGTACCCGGGGTTCCTCTAGACGATCGTATGACGGTACGAGAGACGGCTGGCCGCGATGCGAGAGGTCAGCGGACGGCCACGAGGGACTTCGTCATCCCGAGGAACCGCTCACGCCATATCTCGGAATCGGGGAAGTAGTGGCTCAGCTCGAGCTTGGTCAGGAACTCCACGGTGAGAACGTGGTTTGCGGCGGATTTCGAGTCATCGGCGGGTCTGTGGCCCAGCGGCCAGTGGCGGCTGACCGCCACCCGGGCCCTGAACGGAAGCATCGGGAAGGCTGGAAAGAGGAAGAAAGGATCGACCGGGAAGTACCGGTTGGGGGTTTGCACCCAGTGGTGGTAACCGAGCTCATTTACCGCTTCGGCAAAGCGGCAACGCATCGCGTGGCCACCCACCTGTCCGATCACGGAGTTCGACACGACTAGGTCGAATTTCATACTTCTTATCCTTTGCGGCGGATCGCAGGCGTCTCCTATCGCCACATGGGAGCCCTCCCACGGGGCTTGCTGCTGAAATAGGTTGAGCAGGGTCAACGAGGCGGGCCTGACGGGAGCCGATCTCCAGTACGCGGCTGTGCCGCCGAGGTCGAGGACCGACATCTCGTCCAGAGAGGGGAAGCGGCGCTCGAGCTCCGCCCAGCGCCGCTGGCGTGCCCGAGCGCTGAGGCTGCCGGCCGCGTTCGGATCGGCGAGCGTCTCGGTGATGCCAGCCGGGGTCATCGCCGTCCCCCGCAGGAGACACGCGGGCAGACGGGGCGCAGGTTGTCGTCCCAGACGTTCTTCCTCCAGACATGACGCCTGCCGGAGTAATAGTGGGCTGCAACTCCGTAGTAGCCCCCGTAGGGGAAGAGGCCGTTCGAATCGGCGCCGCCCCTGCACACATGGCCGTCTCCTCGCGGATCCGGGGTGGGCGCCGTCACGCAGCGGGCGAAGCGGTTGCCGGCGACGAACATCGAGCCGATCTCCCCGTTGCTGTTCGCCTGCGGATAGAGGACGTAGCCACCGCCGGCAAGGAGGCTGCCGACGACGATGAAGCGGTTGCCGCCGCAGCCGTCGGTATCGCCGAACACCGTCGCGGTCTGCTGGTGTGTGTTGACCAGGGTGCTGTGAACGACCTTCACCGTTCCTCCACAGACGTAGATGTCCTCGTCGTGCGATCCCGAGTAGGCGGCGTCGACGAGCATGTAGGAGTCGCGGAAGGTGCCGGAGCCCTCCCAGCAGTCGGCGCAACGGTGAAAGTGCACCCGGGTCGCCGTCGCACCCGGGTTGTTGTAGTGATTCCACACCGCCGACTCGAGGCCGTTGCTCTGGCTCGCCGGGCCGAGAACCTCGGTGTCCTTGATCGTGAAGTTGTCGGCTCCCTCCTCCAGGAGCACGGCGTAGCTGCCGCTGCCGCCGGAGGTCCTGACGATGCGGCTGCGCTGGATCGTCACGTCATCGGCGGCGATCGTCACCGTGCCCTCGACCCTGAGGCCGTCCAGGGTGGCGCCGTCGGTGGTGACCGTGCGCGAGCCGGACGACTTCAGCTTCGTGCCCGGGGGCACGCCGGTGTTGGTCGCATCGGGGTAGCCGCACCTGCTTGGGCGCGGAAAGCAGTCGCGCTCCGAGGAGCCTGGCTGGCCCAGGGCAATGCTCGAGACCAGCGTCAGCAGCAGCCCCAGCCCACGCCATGCTTGTGAGAGGGAGGAGATCAAGCCGAGCCTGTCGGCAGCAGTGGGCGCAGTCGGTCCCTGGTCTCGGTCGCCGCCCGCCGAACCAGCGGCCAGAGGCTCGGGGAGGGGGAGGGCACGGTGGCGGCGTCGATCCGGGCCAGCGGCGCGAGTCGCAGCTCCAGCGGACCGGACTTGCAGGGCATGGCGACGCCGAAGATGAGGTCGGGAGAGTCGCTCGCCGACCAGCCGGCGAAGCCGGCGGATGGCTCTCGGGGCGGCTCGACGACGAGCGAGCGGGCGCCCTCCGGCACCTCGACCCGGAGGCGGTGGGAGTAGGGGTGGACGCGCAGCGCGCTTCCCTCCAACCTGGTCGCGTGGTTGGTGGCCGCGATATCGCCGAGCGAGGTCCAGCGCACGTCGCCGAGGCGGTTCACCGTGGCAACTGCCTCGGCAAGCGGCGCGAGCCCGGCGGCGAGGTCGTCATGGTGGCCGTAGAGGACGAGCGGCTGATCGAGGAACGCCCGCAGGGCGATCTCGGCGGCGGGGGTGGTGAGGGGGATCCGGGGAATGACCGCGCAGCCGCCGGAGAACTCGGCGGGCCCCCAGCCTGCCAGCGGCCGCTCTGCCGGGGGATGCTCGGTCCAGGGCAGGGGATGGATCGCGCAGAGCGCATCGAAGCCGAGCGCGCCCAGGGCCTGGGTGACCTGCTGGGCGCACATCCCGTGCGGAGGCGTCATCACCCGGTCCATGCGCAGCCCGTAGCGCGCTTCGAAGCGTGCCGCGCGCCGCATCGCCTGGGCAGCCAGCGCAACCGCACCGGCGTCGCCGCCCGGCCGCATCAGTTCCTGCGAGAGGTGGTTGTTGCCGTGGAGGACGAGCGAGAGCCTGTCGGCCCGCTCGCGAAAGAGGCTCACGGTCGAGCGGTGCTGGCGCCAGCCGTCGAGGGGGATCATCGCCATCGCGGCGTGGTAGTCGTGCTCGTCGGCGTGCGCGAGCAGCCGGCGGTAGTCGATGAAGCCGTAGGTCCGCCAGCGCAGGTTCGGGTCGTCGAAGAGGATCGCCGCCCGCAGCGGCGGTGGGGTCGGGGCGTCGGCGGCCGTCAGCCGGCGGAGGAGCTGGATCAGCGTGGTCAGGGCCAGGGGCCGCTCGAAGAGCAGCTCGCGCAGGGTTTGGCGGGGGCCGAGCTCCGGCAACGCGGCTGCGACCATCTCGATCGCGACCGGGCCGGGGGCTCGCGCCCAGGCGGGCGTGGTGCCGGCGGCGGCGAGGATCTCGCGGTCGCCGCCGGCCGACTCGATCCGCGGCCCGTCGAGCGAGCCGGGCAGCAATGCCCCGCGCAGGCGGCGGTCGACCGACTCGCTCTCGCCGAAGAGGGTCTCGGCCCCGTGGGTTTGCTGCGCGTCGCCGCCGATCGCGAGCGTCGGCGTTCCTCGCCAGGCCGGATCGCGATCTGCGGGGAAGGCCTCGGCGTCGCAGACGTCGAGCAGGGCCCCGGCCTCTGCGGCGGGCGCGTCGCCGGCTGGCTGGAAGCAGATGGGAAAGGCCGCTTCGAGAGCCGCGAAGAGGCGCGGCCGGGCGGCCAGCGCCGCATCCGGTCGAACGGCCACGGTCGTCCTTCGATCGCGGTCGAGGTCGGTCTGCATTCCTGTGAGGACAACGTCCGCCTGGGCGCCGTTCTTGCGCATTCGAACGGCCTGGGGATGCAAGATAGGTAGTGCCCAGATCGTTGAGTGAGCGGTGCAGCTCGGCATTCACATGCGCGAACTCTGGGGGCAGAAGCTCGGCCTCGCGATCGCCGTGCTGCTGGCGGTCCTGGCCGCGACCAGGGCCCTGTACGGCATCGGCCTCTTCCCGCCGAGCCTGGAGCGCCACTCGGTCGGCCTCGCCGGCGCCTCGACCCAGGTCCTGGTCGACACGCCGCGCTCGACCGTGGTCGACCTGCGCGAAGACACCTACAGCATCACCGGGCTGACCAACCGCGCGCTGCTGCTCGGCAACGTGATCGCGAGCTTGCCCGTGCGCCAGCACATCGCCCAGCGCACCGGCGTGCCGGTAACGGAGATCAAAGTCGCGGCGCCGCTGACGGCCGACGAGCCGCGGGCGATCGCCAACAGCGCCCAGCAGCCGGCCACCGCGGACATCCTCGACTCGCCGGACGAGTACCGCCTCAGCTTGCGGGCGAACCCGACCGTCCCGGTCCTCGACGTCTACGCCGAGGCCGGCAAGCCCGGGCTTGCCGCCGGTCTCGCGAATGCCGCCGTCGACGGGCTCAGGGACTACCTGCGCGAGCTGGCCCGGGAGCACCTGACGCCTCGCCGGGAACAGGTGAGGCTGATCCAGCTGGGTCGCGCAGAGGGCAGCGCGGTCAACTCCGGGGCGAACCTCCAGCTCGCCGTCCTCACCTTCTTCTTCGTCTTCGCGATCTGCTGCGCGGCCGTTCTCTTCATCGCCCGGGTGCGCCGTGGCTGGCGCGCGTCCGGGAACTCGGTGGCCGACCTCTCTGCGACCTGATCCACGATGGAGTCGGTTGGCATCCTGCGTGTGCTCTGGCGGCGGCGGGTCCTGGTCGCCCTGGGCCTCCTGTTGGCCTCGGCCGTGGGCATCCTCGCGCTCTGCCGGGTCTCACTGGCGCCGCCCGGTCTCGAGCGGCGCGCCGTGCCCGCGGGCTCGGCGACCCAGCGGGTCCTGGTGGACACGCCGAGGTCGCTGCTGGCCGACGCCCGGCCCGAAGGCGTGACCTCGATTGTCACCAGGGCGACCGTGCTCGGCAACCTGTTGGCGAGCGATGAGGCGAGGGTGGCCATGGCCCGCCAGACCGGGCTGCGAGCGGAGGAGATCGACGTGACCGGCCCCGGCGCCGAGGCCGCGGCGGTGCCGACGCCGCTCGCCGAGGCGGCGATCGAAACGGCCCGTCCACGGCAGCCCTACGCGATCACCGTCAGCCAGCCCGACCCCACCCTGCCGATCCTCAACGTCTATGTCTCCGCCCCCGACCCGGCGGAAGCGCGCGAGCTTGCCGGGGCCGCCTCGGCGGCGCTCCCCTCGGCGGTGGGCCGCGGCCCCGTCGGCGGCCAGAGCCTCAGGGTCGAGCCCGTGGGCAGGGTCCAGGTGGCGAGCAGGATGGTGGGGCCGGGGACCGCCAAGGCCGCGATCGCCGCGGTCGTCCTCTTCGTCTTCTGGTGTGTCCTCGTCCTGCTGGTGGACGCGATCCAGGCGCGCTCCACGGGCCCCGGCCGCCGCCGGCTCTCTCCCGGCTCGCTCTCCGGGGGTTTGCCGTGAGTCGCGTCCTCGTCGGCCTGCACCAGCTCGAGCTGGGCGGCAGCCAGCTCAACGCGCTCGACCTCGCGACGGGGCTGCGCGACCGCGGCCACGTCGTCGAGGTCTTCGCCGCCCACACCGGCGAGTACGGCCCGATGGCCGAGATCGTGCGCGAGCGGGGCCTGCCGCTGGCGACGGTCGAGCACCCGCGGGACCGACCGGGGCGCTACCCCTGCCGGCGCGGCGTCGCGGCGGCGATGACCGCCCACGCGCGGTGGATGAAAGCCGACTTCCTGCACGTGTACGAGTACCCCCTGATCCTCGACGCCTTCTACGGCCCCGCCCGCTCGCTGGGGACGCCGCTGGTCGGGACCGTCCTGGCGATGGCGGTGCCGACCTGGCTGCCGCGCTCGGCGACGCTGATTGCCGGCACCGAGAAGCTGGTCGAGGGGGGGCGGGCCGTCGGGCAGGAGATCAGCCTGATCGAGCCGCCGGTGAATCCCGCCTGGGACGACCCCGACGGCGCCGACGGCGCCGGCTTCCGCCGCCGCCACCGAATCGGCGAGGACGAGCTCCTGCTCGGCATCGTCTGCCGTCTCAACCCCGACATGAAGGAGGAGGGGGTGGGGCGGGCGATGCGGGCGATCGAGCAGCTCGACCCCCGCGGGGAGCGGCGCCTGCGCCTGGTCGTCACCGGTGACGGACCCTCCTACGGGAGGCTGGCGTCCCTTGCCTCCACGGTCAACGAACGCCTCGGCCGCGACGCGGTCGTGATGACCGGCGCCATGGCCGACTCGCGTCCGGCCTACGCCGCCGCGGACATCGCTCTGGGGATGGGCGGCTCTGCCCTGCGGGCGATGGCCTACGGCAAGCCGCTGGTCGTGCTCGGGATCGAGGGCTTCTCGCGGCCGTTCGACGAGGAGACCGCCGCCTACTTCCTCGAGGAGGGGTTCTACGGGATCGGCGGCGGCGAGCCCGAGCCGCTGGCGGAGCAGATCGCCCCACTGCTGGACGAGGGGAGGCGGCGCCAGCTCGGCGAGTGGTCGCGCGCGGTCGTGCTCGACCGCTTCGGCCTCGACGCCGCCCTCGACACGCTGGAAGCGGTCTTCGAGCGGGCCGGCGAGCGATCCGAGCCGTGGCTTCCCTCGGCGCTGCACACGACGGCTCAGCGCACGGCGAGCGAGCTCGCCGGCGAACGCGTCCGCCAGCGGGTCAAGCCGGTGGTGCACTGGGCCCTCGCCCGGGGGGCGGCAACGTGAGTGAGCCATCCTCCAAGCCCCAGTCGCTCTCGGAGCGGGCCGCACGGGCGCTTGGCGTCAACATGCTGAACACGCTCGCGTTCAGGCTGGGGACGTTGGTGATCGGCATCGCCCTCGCTCGCATCCTCGGCCCGGAGCAGTTCGGCGTCTTCGCCGTCGCCCAGGTGGCGCTGATGGGGGCTCTCAGCTTCTACGAACTCGGCGTCAGCCTGGCGATCGTGCGCTGGCCCGACCCACCGGAGGAGATCGCCCCGACGGTGGCGACGATCTCGACCCTTTCCAGCCTCGTGATCTTCGCCGCCGCCTTCCTTGCCGCGCCCTGGTTCTCGGCCGCAATGGGAGCGCCGGAGGCGACCGAAGTCGTCCGCCTGCTCTCGGTCAACGTCGTCATCGCCGGGGTCGTCGCCACCCCGATGGCGCTGATGCAGCGGGAGTTCCAGGCCGGGAGGCGAATGGTCATCGACCAGCTCAACAGCTGGCTGGGGGCGCTGGTCTCGATCGGCACGGCGCTGGCCGGGATGGGGGCGATGAGCCTCGCTGTCGGCCGCCTCGCCGGCGCCGGCGCAGGGGCGCTGCTCTTCATCCACTACGCCCCCTTCCGTTTCGGCTTCGACCGCGAGGTCGCCCGCCGGCTGCTCGATTTCGGCCTCCCCCTGGCCGGCGCCAGCATCGTCGTCTTCGGCGTCACCTATGTCGACCAGCTGATCGTCGGCGCCGTGCTCGGGCCGGTGGCTCTCGGCTTCTACGTGCTCGCCTTCAACCTCTCCAGCTGGCCGGTCAACATCCTCTCCCAGCCGGTTCGCCAGGTGCTGCCGGCGGCGTTCGCCCGCCTGCAGCGCGACCCGGCTACGTTGCGCAGCGCCTTCGTCTCGTCGACCGGCCTGCTGGCGGCGGCGACGCTGCCGATCTGCCTGGTCCTGACCGGGGCGGCAGAGCCAATCGTCAACGTCGTGTACGGGACCGAGTGGGGGCCGGCCGCGTCGGTGCTCTGGTGCCTGGGGTTGGTCGCGGCGCTGCGCATCTTCTTCGAGCTGGTCTACGACTACTTCGTCGTCGTCGGCGACACGCGGCTGATCTTCTCCGTGCAGGTCGCCTGGCTCGTCGCCCTCGTGCCGGCGCTCTACGTCGGCGCCTCGAGCGCCGGGATCGAGGGAGCCGGGGTGGCGCAGGTGCTCGTGGCCGCGTTCGTCGTCCTGCCGATCTACCTCGTCCGCCTGCATTCCCACGGCATCGCCTGGCGCTCCCTTGCCGCTTGCGTCGCGGCCCCGCTCGCCTTTGGCGCGGGGGTGGTGGGGGTGGCGCTGGCAGCCGCCGAGCTGATCCCGCTGGACATGGTCGCGCTCGCCGTCGCCGGCGCCGGCCTGCTGGTCGCGCTGGCGCTCGAGGCACGCTCGATGCGCGCCACCTTTCAGCGCCTCCGCGTCGTCCTCGACAGCGGCGCCGCGTAGTCGGCGCCGCGCTCAGTCGGGCGGCGGGAAACCGTCGGGGAGGGGCGCGCATCCCGCATCTCGAGCCGGAACGCCGTGCCAGAGGCGCTCGGGGGGGACGTCGCGGGTGACGATTGCGCCCATCCCGACCAGCGACCAAGGGCCGATCGAGGTGCCCTCGCGCAGGCAGGCGCCGGCGCCGACGTAGGCGCCTTCGCCCAGCCGGCAGGCGCCGCCCACCCTGACCCCCGAGGCCAGCGTGGCGTAGTCCCCGACCGTTGCGTCGTGCGGCAGGACGACCTGGGGCATGACTGCGACGTGGCGGCCGACCGTCGCTTCGGCGGTGAGATCGACGTGGGCGAGCAGGACCGACCCCGAGCCGACCTCGCAGCTCCCACCCAGCGTCGCCGTCGGGTGGATCACGGTCGCGTAGCGCTCGTCCCCGAGTTCGAGCCGCTCGGCGATCAGCCTACGGCTGGCGTAGTTGCCGGGCCGGCCGGTGGCGATCACCACGGCCGCGTCGGAGAGATCGTGCGCCAGCTCGAGCGGACCGAGGATCGGGGCGCCGCAGGCCGAGCTGCCGTGCAGGCCCTCGTCGTCGTCGAGGAAGCCGAGCAGCGACCAGCTGGGGCGGACGGCGTTCACGGCCCGCACGGCCTCGGCGGTCTCGCGGGCGAAGCCGCCCGAGCCGACGATCAGCAGCTCGCGTTGCGCGGAGGCCGCGGTCACGGGATCGGCGCGGGGCTGGGGTGAAGGGCGGCGAGGTCGAGAAGGCGGGCGAGCTCGGTCCCGCGCGACTCCCACGAGTGACGGGCGGCGAAGGCCCGCCGTGCACTCGCCTCGGATCTCGATCGCGGTGTGCGCAGCAGCACCTGCACGGCGGCGGCGAACTCCTCCGGCTCCTGGACGATCGTCACGTGCTCGGTGCCGAGCCAGCGGTGCGCGGGCAGATCGCTGGCCACCGTCGGCAGACCGGCGGCCAGGTACTCGAGGGTCTTCAGCGGGAAGCTGGAGTGGTTGAAGTCGGAGCGCACGTAGGGCGTCAGGCCGACGTCGATGGCCCCCATGTAGGCGGGCATCTGGTCGAACGGCTTGGGGCCGACCCACTGGACGTTGGGCAGCGCGAGCAGGCGGTCGAGGCGGGAGATCTCGAAGCTCGGCTGGCGCGGCCCGACCAGCAGCAGGGAGACGCCCGTGGCCGCCACCGCTTCCAGCATGGCGAGGTCGATGCGCTCCGACATGTGCCCGGCGAAGCCCGCGATCGGGGCGGGCAGCTCGATGTCCGCCGGGGCTCTCGCCAGTTCTGCCGCGGCGAAGCGGGCCGCATCGCATCCGTTCGGGACTACCTCGATGTCGGGCCTGCTCGGCAGCCATTTCTCCCTCAGCGCCGGCGAGCTGACGACCACGAGGTCGGCGTCGGCGAGCTGGCGCCGCGTTCCCCGCTGCAGCCAGCTCGAACCGGTTCCCGTCAGGCCGGCACCGGCGACGAAGTCGTCGGTGCCGTAGAGCACCCGCCGCGGGCTGGGGACGACGTCGAGCATGTCGGCCGGCGAGGCGACGATCGTGCAGTGGACCGGGGATCCGAGCTCGGCGACCGCCCTGCGCACCGCACGGCGCGTCTGGCGAGCCGCGATCTCGCGCAGGAGCGGGCGGCTGACGCCCGGAACCGTGACGGGGCTGAGCCGGGTCACGTTGGGGCTGACCTCTCGCAGGCGCTCCTCGCGCAGCGCCTGGCGCGCGGTCGGGTCGCGCAGCGGGCTGAGGTAGGAAATCGGCGGGTCGACCCAGAGCACGGGCAGGCGCCGCGCCAGCTGCAGGGCGATGTGACGCTCCGGCATCCAGATGCCGTCCCAGGAGGTGCCGGCCATGACGACTGCCAACTCTCTGCTGTCGCTGCTCGCGTACATCGGGCTAGACCGGGGCGGGCAGGCGGTGGCGCTCCGCCGGCGCTGCCACCGGGTGAGTCGGGTCGGGAAGCTGGCCCGGCGCCGCCGGGCCCTGTTGGGCCGGCCGCACACGGTCGCCCTGCAGGATCGCAGCGAGGAAGCCGGCGAGGACGAGGAACAGGTAGGGCGCATGGGGGAACGACATCAGGTCGAAGAGGATCGAGAGCACGAGGAAGCCGCCCGCGGCGGCGGCCACCGCGAGCGCCGGCGGCCCCCAGCTCGGATCGCGCCCGCGGACGATCGGGGCGGCGATGGCGACGATCAAGCCGATCATCAGGACGAAGGCGACGAGTCCAACCAGGCCGGTCTCGACCACCCGCACGAGCAGGTCGTTGTCGAGGATGCGGTAGCTGGAGTGGTCGTAGGAGCCAAAGCCTCGTCCGAAGGCGAGGTGGCTGAGCAGGTCCGGCCTGATCGCGTCGTAGTCGGATACCCGGTCGCTGACCGTCGAGACCCCGAGCTGGTTGGGCCTGAACTGGTCGACGATCGAGCCCAGCGCGTTCGGCGCCAGGGCCGGGATCGCGAGCAGGATCACGACTCCCAGCGGGGCCAGCCGCAGGAGCTCGCGTCGGCGGAAGTAGGCGAGGATCAGGCAGACCGTCAGCGGCGCCAGCAGGGCGCTCTTGCGGTAGGTGGCGATCATCGCCCCGAGCAGGATGCAGATCGCCAGGCCGCAGAGGAGCCGCTCGCGGGAGCGCGGCGAGTGCATCACACGGACGAAGGCGATCGGCAGCGCCATCGTCAGCATCGCCACCGCCTCGAGCCCGAGATCCGCTGGCCCGATCACCTGGCGGCGGCCGATCTCGTCGTATCCGGTCGTATCGACCGGGGCCACGTCGAAGAAGCTCGGCAGCAGCTTGTCCGACCAGGCATAGAAGAGGTTGGCGCCGAAGCGGTACTCCCAGAGCACGCCGAGGGCGCAGATCACCGCACAGGCGAGCATCAAGGTCATCAGCGGGCGGACCTCGGTGGGCCGCACGGCGCTGGCGACGACCAGGAAGACCGAGAAGAAGGCGGCGAGCAGGGTCAGCTTCTTGATCGCCAGCTCCAGCTCGAGCGTCTGGTTGAGATAGGCGGCGTTGAGGACGACGCTGAGGAAGGCGACGGCGACGAAGAGCGCGATCGCCGCGTGGACGGCGGTGAAGCGCCAGCGTGGCGCCCCCCGCCCGCCTGCGGCGAGCGCGAGCAGCCAGGTGAAGACGAGGATCGGCAGCGCCAGCCGGTCGAGTTTGAGGTCGATGGGCAGCGAGGCCTGGATCGAGATCGCGTTGATCGGGACCAGCCAGAGCATCACCAGGAAGGCGGCGAGCATCCAGGGCAGAGCCCGGGTCGTGTGGGGCCAGCTGTCGCGGCTGGGTCGCGGCGGCGCCAGCGGCTCGGCCTCGAGCGCGCCGCCCGGGCCGAGCCGCCCCGCCCGCAGCCAGCCACGCCGGACCTGAGCGAGCAGGAAGAGCAGGCCGAATGCGATCGCGAAGACGACGACGAAGGTAAGCCCGGCGATTTTGAGCGGAGCGGATGGGTCGAGTGGGCCGCCACGGGCGGCCCCGAGCTGCTCCAGGCCGACCGGCGAGGGACGGCCGCGTTCGCGGCTCAGCGCCAGCTCCTCGACGTAGGCGTTGGTGGCCGGTACGGCCGCGTCGGCGAGACGGCGCGCCTGCTCGACCGACGGCGCCTGGGCGTAGACGTCGAGCAGGGGCGCCGTGGGTCGCGTCTGAACGTCGAGCTTGTAGGGGGCGTGCGAGGCGACGATCTGGGTGGCGCGGCGCTCGCCGTCGGGTTCGTTGAAGGCAACCGGCACGTTCTCGTTGACCTCGGCCGTGGCCACGATCAGGCCTGGATCGACGCCGATCGCCCGGCCGATTCGCTCGAGCACGGGCGGGCTCGACATCGCGTTGCCGATCAGGTTGGTGCGCTTGGTCTGCGATTCGAACGCGGTCTGGCTGAGCGGGCGCTGTCCGGGCGGGAGCTGGATCGTCGCGTGCGCGACCGCGGCGCCCTGCTGCAGCTGCCTCAGCTCGAGCCTGGGCGGCAACAGGTCCACCCGGCAAAGGCTCGCGGCGGCGGCGATCGTTGCGACCGCGGCGCTGACGATCGCAAAGGCGATCAGCCTGCGCCTACGTGCGAGTGCTGTGCTCGGGCCTTGCATGGGCAGTCGAAGCCGGCCGGAGTCATGCCGGCCTCGCAAGATCAACGCGTGCGGAAGGGTTGTCCTTCCTCAGCCCATTTGGCGGCGCCGGGCCGAAAGCGCCCACCCGGTCGGAACGTTGCTTTGACGATGGCACCGGACCGCAAGAGGCTGCTGGTGATCAGCCCAGTCTTCAACGAGGCGGCGAACCTGGAGCGCACCGCGCGCTCGGTCGCCACTCAGCTGCGCCCACCCGACCGCTGGCTGGTCGTCGACGATGGCTCCAGCGACGAGACGGTCGAGCTGGCGCGGCGCTGGGAGCGCGAGCTCGACTTCATGACCGTGATCGAGGCGCCCGCGGGGGCCGCGCCCGGCGCCGACAACCTGGCGCTCGCCCGCGAGGCCCATGCCTTCAACTTCGGCCTCGAGCAGGCCGGCTGGCGCCAGTTCGAGTTCGTCGGCAAGCTCGACGGCGACGTCGAGATCCCCAGCAAGTGGTTCGCGACGCTGATCGAGCGCTTCGACCAGGACGCCAGCCTGGGCCTCGCCGGGGGGCGCCTGGCCGAGGCCGACCGCGGCGGCTGGAAGACGATCCCGATCCCGCCGACCCATGTGCACGGTGCGGTGAAGCTCTTCCGGCGGAACTGCCTGGAGGCAATCGGCGGTATCCCCGAGCGCCTCGCCTGGGACACGATCGACGAGACCTACGCGCGGATGCACGGCTTCGAGACGCGTTCCTTCGCCGACCTCGTTGCCTTCCACCACCGTCCGTGGGGCTCGGCCGACGGTCGCCTGCGAGGTCGCGCCCGGCACGGCGAGTGCGCCTGGATCCTGCATTACGGCTTCGCCTGGGTCCTGCTGCGCTCGCTGAAGGTAGCGCGGGTGCCGCCGGTCGGGCTCTCCGGCGCCGCCTTCCTCTACGGCTACCTCAGGGCCGCCGCGAGACGCGTGCCCAGGGTGGAGGACCGCGACTTCCGCAGCTTCGTCCGCGCCGAGCTGCGCACCCGGATGCTACGACCGCTGCGAGGCTCGGGGCGGAAGCGGGGTGAGCCTCGCGCCAACGGCATGAACGGCGTCCCGGCGAGGAACGCGCTCGGCCTCGCCCACGTCGGGACGACCGAGTCTAGGCCGCTCGCCGACGCCGCGATCCGGCTCCTCGACGTCGTCGGCGCGGCCTGCCTGCTGGTTCTGCTCGCGCCGCTGCTACTGGCCGTGGCCGCGCTCGTCAAGCTCGACTCGCGCGGTCCGGCTATCTTCAGGCAGGAGCGCCTCGGCAGGCGCCTCCGGCCCTTCTCGGTTGCCAAGTTCCGCACGATGCGCGAAGGGGCCGAGGCGGACCCCCACAGGGCTCACGTCGAGCGCATGATCGCCGAGGAGGGGCGCGAGGACCGCCCGATGACGAAGCTGAAGGAGGACGATCGAGTCACCCGGGTCGGCTCCTTCCTGCGGCGGACCAGCATCGATGAGCTGCCCCAGCTCTGGAACGTGCTGCGCGGGGAGATGTCGCTTGTCGGCCCGCGTCCCTCGATCCAGTACGAGGTCGATCGCTACCCGGACGAGGCCTTCCGACGCTTCGCTGTGCGCCCGGGACTCACCGGGCTCTGGCAGGTACAGGGACGAAGCCTGGTCACCTTCAGGCAGATGATCGAGTTCGACTGCGAGTACGTCGAGCGTCGTTCGCTGCCGCTCAACCTGAAGATCCTGGTGTTGACGGTGCCGACCGTGCTCCACGGCAAGGGCGCCGCGTGACGCCGGCGTCACGCCGGCGCCTGCTGCTGATCAGCGAGAACGCGCCGGTCCCCGCCGACCGCCGGGTCTGGAACGAGGCCCGCACGCTGGCCGCCGCCGGCTGGGAGGTTGTGATCGTCTGCGCCGCCGACGAGCGCGGCGAGCAGGCGGCGGTCGAGTCGATCGACGGGATCGAGGTCCATCGCTACCGCCTGCGCCCTGCATCCGGTGCGCTGGGCTACCCGCGCGAGTACGCCCAGGCGATCTGGCGCATACGCAAGCTGGTGCGGCGCCTGCAGCGCCGGCGGCCATTCGACGTCGTCCACGTCGCGAACCCACCCGACTTCCTCCTGCTGGCGACGCGCAGCGCGAGGGCGAAGGGGGCGCGCCTCGTCTTCGACCACCACGATCTCTCGCCGGAGCTGTTCAGCTCCCGCTTCGGCCGCGCCGGCCTTCCTCACCGGCTGCTGCTTGCGATCGAGCGCCACGCGATGCGCTCGGCCGACGTGGTGATCTCGACCAACGAGTCCTACCGCGGGATCGCGATCGGGCGCGGGGGGGTGGACCCGGATGACGTCTTCGTAGTCCGCAACGGGCCCGACCTCGAGCGCTTCAAGCCGGTCGAGCCGGACTCGGCCCTGCGTCGCGGGCGCAGGTACCTGCTCGCCTACCTCGGAGTGATGGGCCGCCAGGACGGGATCGACCACGCCCTGCGCGCCCTCGCTGCGCTCCGGGGCCTGCGCGCGGACGACTGGCAGGCGGTCTTCGTCGGCGAGGGGGAGGTGCGTGGCGAGATGGAAGCGCTGGCGGTCGAGCTCGGCCTCGCCGAGCAGGTCGAGTTCGCCGGCTGGCGCGGCGACGACGACATCCGCCGCATCCTCTCGACCGCGGACGTCTGCCTGGCGCCGGACCCCCCGAGCCCGCTCAACGACCTCTCGACCATGATCAAGGTGCCCGAGTACATGGCGATGGGGTGCGCTATCGCCTCCTACGGCCTGCCGGAGACCCGCGTCTCGGCCGGCCCCGCGGCCGCCTACGCGGAGCAGTCGACTCCGGAGGGCCTGGGGCGCTGCGTCCACGAGCTGCTGGAGGATCCGGAGCGGCGACGGGAGATGGCGCGCCTCGGCCAGGAGTCGGTGGCCAGCCTGTCCTGGCAGCGCTCGGCCGAGAGCCTGCTGGCCGCCTACGAGCGGGCGACCGCGGCGTAGTCGCGATCGCGATCGGCCAGCGCCAGCTCGAGCGCCTCGGCGACGCGTTCCTGGCCGGCATCGTCGAAGTCGTCGTGCAGGGGCAGGATCAGGGAGCGATCCGCCAGCTTTTCGGTGACCGGCAGGGGGTCGTGTGGGTGGCCCTCGTAGGCGGGCTCGAGGTGGGCGGCCATGATCCCGCGCCGTCCCGAGATCCCGGCCGCCAGCAGTCGTTCGAGGACCTCGACCACCGTCGCCCGGCAATCGTCGGGGAGGAGCGCCCAGTAGGACTGGTAGTTGGTGGCGCCATGAGGCGGGTCGGCGATGGTCAGCAGGCCGTCGATGCCGGCGAGCAGCTCGCGATAGCGCTCTGCCCGTTGCCGGCGGCGCTCGACGATGCCGTCGAGCCGGCCGAGCTGGACGATGCCGACGGCGGCCTGGATGTCCGTCATCCGGTAGTTGAAGCCGGTCTCGGCGTAGGACTCGACGACCACGCGCTCGGCGGCGGCGCGCTGGGCGGCGTCGACGCTCATCCCGTGTTCGCGCAGGCGGCGCCCCCGCACCGCGTCGGCCGGGTCCCGGACGGCGAGCATGCCGCCCTCGCCGGTGGTCAGCAGCTTGCGGGGGTGGAAGGAGAAGGTGACCTGGGGCGAGCCGGCGCCTATCGGCGCGCCGCGGTGGGTCGCGCCGGCGGCGCAGGCGGCGTCCTCGACGACGGCGATCCCGAGCGGGTCGAGGAGGCCGTGGATCGCTTCGAGGTCGGCCGGGACGCCGGCCTGGTGGACGACGACGACGGCCTTGGTGCGAGGGGTGAGCCGCGCGCCGATCGTCTCCGCGGTGAGGTTCTGGGTCGCGAGCTCGACGTCGGCGAAGACCGGGTTGGCTCCGGCATGGCGGACCGCGTTGGCGGTCGCGATGAAGGAGAGCGAGGGGACGACGACGTCGTCGCCCGGCCCAACCCCGGCGAGGAGCAGCGCCAGGTGGAGCGCGGCGGTGCCGCTGGAGACGGCGACCGCGTCGGCGGCGCCGACCCGCTCGGCGAACCTCTGCTCGAACTCGCGCACCCGCGGCCCCTGGGCGACCCAGCCGGAGGCGATCGCCGCCGCGGCCGCGGCGGCCTCCTCCTCGCCGATCGTCGGCCGCATGACCGGTATCTGGGTCATCAGGCTCGTGCGGCGAGGGCAGCGAGGGTCAGCTCGACCTCGCCGTTCCGACCCGAGTCCTCCAGCCCCTCGGCGCGACCGGCGGCGATGTACTCGAGTCCCAGCGCCGTAATCGCCTCGGGCTCCCAGTGGCGTCGTCCGTCGACCACGACCCGCAGCCCGTCCGCGCTCAGGGCGGCGAGGTCGAGGTCCTCGAAGGCCCTGTGGCCGGTGACGAGGACGAGCGCCTCGGGCTTCCACTCGGGGGAGCTCGGTGTCCAGGTGGCGAAGCCGTGCTCGCGCAGCTCGGTCTCGGCGAAGAGCGGGTCGTGGACGCGGACGTCGGCCTTGCGCGCGCGCAGCGCGGCGTCGACCTGGAAGGTGGGCGAGCAGATGTGCTCCTTGACATCGGGCCGGAACCCGAGTCCGAGGACGCCGACCCGGATCCCGGCCAGGGGCCCGAGGCGGCTTTCGAGACGTGCCGTCATCCGCTCCGCCTGCGCGTCGTTGACGCGACGCGCGGTGTCGACGATCGAGGTGTCGATGCCGCGGCGAGCCGAGTCGTTGATGAGGAAGTGTGGATAGACCGGGGTGCAGTGCCCGCCGACGCCGATCCCGGGGGAGAGGAGGGCGCACTCGCCGTCGGTGTTGGCTGCCTCGAAGAGGGCGGGCGTGTCGAGACCGGTGCCCTCTGCATAGGCGGCGAGCTGATTCGCCAGCGCGATGTTGACGTCCCGGTAGATCATCCCCGCCAGCTTCACGAACTCCGCTGCCTCCAAGGTGTCGACGTCGATTACCGGCGCTCCGAGGTACTCGCGGTAGAAGTCGGCGGCGCGAGAGGCTGCGAGCCGGTTGAGCCCGCCGACGATCTTCGGCGTCTCGTCGAGATGACGCATCACGAAGCGGCTCTTGACGCGCTCTGGCGAGTAGGCGACGAGCAGCTCCTCATCGGCGTCGAGGCCGCTGGTTTCGAGGATCGGCAAGAGGCGCCGCCGCGTCGTCCCGACCGGGACGGTCGTCTCGTAGACGACGATGCTGCCGGCCCGCAGGCCGCGGGCGATGTCGCGCGAGGCGTCTTCGAGGTTCGAGAGGTCGGCGTCGTGGGTATCGGTCAGCACCGCGGGCGTGATCACGATCACCACGTCGCTCTCCGAGGCGGCCTGGGCCGTGTCCGTGGTCGCTCGCAGGCGGCCTGCCCGCAGCACCTCCGCCAGCAGCTCGCGCACGCCCGGCTCGTCGACGTCGGGGTTGCCGGCTTCGATTGCCTCGACGACGCTGGGGTTCTTGTCGCAGGCGTGGACCTTGGCGCCCCGCGAGGCGAGCCAGACCGCGATCGGCAGCCCCATCTTGCCGACGCCGACGACGCTGACGTTCACGACGCCACCTTCTCGGCGAGGTCCGAGCCGGTCCAGGCGATCGTGCGCTCGAGTCCGGCGGCAAGCGAGACCGAGGGCTCGAAGCCGAGCAGGCGGCGGGCCTTCTCGATCACCGGGGTGCGGTAGGCGACCTCCGCCCGGGAGACGTTCCCCGGCTCGACCCGGGCGGAGGGCGCCAGCTTGGCCACCAGCGCCGCCAGCTCGTTGGTGTCGACTGAGGCGTCCGGGTTGCCGATGTTGAAGACCTGGCCCACCGCGGCCTCGGAGTCGAGCGCCAGCAGGGCGGCGTCGACGAAGTCGTCGACGTAGCACCAGGCGCGCACGGCGGAGCCGTCGCCGTATACGACCAGCGGCTCGCCTTCGACCGCCGCCAGGCAGAAGTTGCGGATCGCGCCCTCGCCGGTCTGGCGCGGGCCGTAGACGTTGAACGGCCGCAGCACGGTGGCTGCGAAGCCATTCGATTCGCCGCCGCGCAGGACGAGGTGCTCGCCGGCCAGCTTGCTGGTCGCGTAGACCCAGCGGCGCTCGGAGGAGGGACCGATCGCACAGGGCGACTCCTCGTTGACGTCGTGAGCGTTCGGCCCGTGCACCTCGCTGGTGGAGAGGTAGACGAGGCGGCGGGCGCCGGTGGCGACGACGGCGTCGACGACGCCGGCGGTGCCGTCGATGTTGACTCGCAGCGTCGTCTCCGGTTCCTCGTAGTAGCTGGAGACGCCGGCGATGGCGGCGAGATGGAAGACCGCATCGGCCCCGTCGACAACCTCGTGGACGGCGTCGCGATCGCGGATGTCGCCTTCGACGAGCTCGATCGCCGGGCTCTCGGCGAGGCCGGTGCCGGTGAGGGAGTTGCGGCGCAGGTTGTCGAAGAGGACGACGCGACCGCGCTCGGCGAGTCGCTCGGCGAGGTGGGAGCCGATGAAGCCGGCGCCGCCGGTGATCACATAGCGCGGAAGGTCGTTCATTGCTGTCTTGGGCCGGGAGCTCATGCCTCGAACAGACAACGGAAGGCGACGGGAGGCGCTTGCACGGAAATTCGCCGTTCGCCGCGCCGTTCGTTCCCCATGTACCAGGTTGAAGCCTCCCAGGCGCTGCTGAAGCCGCGATCTTGGGCATCGCGGGGGGCACGGCTTCCGGTCTCCCGCAACGTACTCCTGCTCGGGACGGTGAGCATGCTCACCGACATCTCCGCCGAGATGGTGGCGACGATCCTGCCGCTCTACCTGGTCTTCTCGCTCGGCGCCTCGCCGCTCGTCCTCGGCGCGATCGACGGCCTCTACCGCGGCGCCGCGGCGATCGTGCAGCTGGGCGGCGGCTTTCTCTCGGACCGGCTGCAGCGCCACAAGGAGATCGCAGGCGTCGGCTACGGGCTCTCCGCCCTGACCAAGGTCGGGCTCGTGGTCGCCGGCAGCTCGGTCGGGGCGATCGGCGCGCTGGTGGTCGCCGACCGGGTGGGCAAGGGGATGCGCACCGCGCCCCGCGACGCCCTGATCTCGCTCTCCAGCACGAAGGCCGGTCTGGCGACCGCTTTCGGCGTGCACCGCGCGATGGACAGCGCTGGGGCGATGCTCGGCCCGCTGATCGCCTTCGGCGTCCTGCTCGTGGCGCCGGCCCGCTTCGACGCCGTCTTCGTGGTCAGCACCCTTTTCGCCCTCCTCGGCCTCGCCGTGCTCGTGCTCGCGGTGCAGGGCCGCCCTGCGCGGGCGGCCCAGGCCGTGCGCGAGCTGCCCTCGACACGGGAGGCGCTCGGCGTCCTCCGCGACCGTCGCTTCCGCCTGCTGCTGCTCGCCACGGGGGGCCTTGCCCTGGCCAGCGTCTCCGACGCGCTGATCTACGTCGGCCTACAGGAGCGCAGCGGGTTCGAGCCAACCGTCTTCCCACTGCTATTCGTGGCCGCAGCGCTCGTCTTCATGGCGCTGGCGATCCCGGTCGGCCGGCTCGCCGACCGGGTCGGACGGGTCCCGGTGCTGCTGGGCGGGTACGCGATGCTGCTTCCCGTCTACGTCCTTCTGCTCTCCCCGGTCGGGACCACCGGCCTCTGCTTTGCGCTGGTCGCCCTCGGCGCCTATTTCGCGGCGACCGAAGGCGTGAGTGCCGCCCTTGCCGGCGCCATACTTCCGGCCGAGTCCCAAGGCACCGGAATGGGCATGCTGGTGACAGTGATGAGCATCGGAAAATTCGGGTCCTCGCTCGCCTTCGGCGGGCTCTGGTTCGCGCTTGGGCTGCAAGGGGCCGTTCTCGTCTTCGGCGCCGCGCTGGTCGCGGTGCTGGCGATCGCAACGCCTCTCCTGCTTGGCACCCAGCGGGAGCCGCTGGGTGAGTAGGGCGCGAGCGCGCAGCCTCGCCGCGATCGTCGCGCTCTGCGTGGTCGGCGGCGTCGCCTACCTGGTGCTCGCCGCGCTCAGCCCGAGCGAGGTGACAACCGACGCCAGGCCGAGCGCGGGCAGCGGTGGCGCCGCGCTGACGGGTTCGCAGCTGATGGTGCGCGCCGTCGACCGCGAGGACCCGCTTCTCAACGGTCGCGTCTTCGTCGTCAAGGACGGTCACCCGCGGCAGCTCGAAGGACCGGAGCTGGCCTGTGCGCGGGTCTACTTCGCGGCCGGGCGCGGGCTCTGCCTCTCGACCGCCGAATCGGGCGTCAGCTACGAGACGACCGTCTTCGACTCCTCGCTGCGGCCGCTCGAGGATCTGCCGCTTGCCGGCCTGCCCTCGCGGGCGCAGATCTCCGCGGACGGTCGTTACGGGGCGACGACCGCATTCGTCAACGGGCACGCCTATCTCAGCTCCGGGGGCTTCTCGACCGCGACCGCGATCGTCGACATGCGCAGCGGCGGCGAGCTGGCCAACCTCGAGGACTTCGAGGTGAGCAAGGATGGCGAGCGGCTCGAGGCCGTCGACTTCAACTTCTGGGGCGTCACCTTCGCCCGCGACCCCAATCGCTTCTACGCGACCCTGCGGACCGGTGAGCACTACTACCTGGTCGAGGGAGACGTGCGCAGCCGCACGGTGCGCGTCCTGCGGGAGGGCGTCGAGTGCCCGTCGCTCTCCCCCGACGGGACCCGGATCGCCTACAAGAGCAGGGTCGGCGACGAGAACCTCTGGCGGCTGAAGGTGCTCGACCTGGAGACCCTGGCCGCCCACCCGGTCGGCGAGCGGCGATCGATCGACGATCAGGTCGAGTGGCTCGACGACGCCACCCTGATCTACTCGGACGGCCTCGACGTCTACACGGTCGCGGCAAGCGGCGAGGGCATTCCGAGGCTGGTCCTTCGCAACGCAACCTCCCCGGTCCCCCTGGCCGGCCGACCGGGGTCTTCCTAACCCTAAAGTCGAGGGTTAGAGTCTGACATGGGCGGCGGCATTGGCGGGAGGCGCCGGTGCCAAGCATGGCCGACGCGCAAAAAATCACGGTCAGGCACGGCGTTGGTCCTATAGGTCGTGCCTTCGAAGACGCGTTCAGCCCTGGTCGTGCCCATCCTCGCCCTGCTCTGGGCGCTGGCGATCGGCGCTGGGAGCGCCTCGGCGGGGCCCTGCGACGCGCCAACCAACCCGGTTACCTGCGAGAACTCGAAAACGGGGAACCCGTCCTCCGAATGGGACGTCGCGGGTGACGGTGACGAAAGCATCCAGGGCTTCTCGACCGACATCAGCGTCAACCAAGGCGAGACGGTCCGCTTCAAGGTCAGCACGGCCTCGAGCAAATACCGGCTCGACATCTACCGGATGGGCTACTACGGCGGGATGGGCGCGCGCAAGGTCACGACCGTCAAACCATCGGTCAGCCTGCCGCAGTTCCAGCCGAGCTGCAAAACCGAATCCTCCACCGGCCTGATCGATTGCGGCAACTGGGCCCAGTCCGCCACCTGGGCGGTGCCGACCGACGCCGTCTCGGGCATCTACTTCGCCCACCTGGTGCGCGAAGACAAAACCTCGGAAGGCAGCCACATCGTCTTCGTCGTCCGCGACGACGACGGCAAATCCGACCTGCTCTTCCAGACCTCCGACACGACCTGGCAGGCCTACAACGACTACGGCGGCAACAGCCTCTACGAGGGCGGGCCTGGGGTGGGTCCGAGTCGGGCCTACAAGGTCAGCTACAACCGCCCGATGGTGACCCGGGAGGGATCGCCGGAAGACTCGCCGTTCAACGCCGAGTACCCGATGGTGCGTTGGCTCGAGCGCAACGGCTACGACGTCAGCTATTTCACCGGCGTCGATGCCGATCGCTTCGGCTCGGAGATGCTCGAGCACCGGGTCTTCCTCTCGGTCGGCCATGACGAGTACTGGTCCGGGACGCAGCGCGCCAACGTCGAAGCCGCGCGCGACGCCGGCGTCGACCTCGCCTTCTTCAGCGGCAACGAGGTCTTCTGGAAGACGCGCTGGGAGAAAAGCATCGACGCCTCCGGCGCCGAACGGCGCACCCTCGTCTGTTACAAGGAGACCCACGCCAGCGCGAAGATCGACCCTCTCTCTTCGAAAGTCTGGACGGGGACGTGGCGCGATCCGCGGTTCAGCCCGCCGGCGGACGGAGGCAGGCCCGAGAACCGGCTCACCGGCACAATCTTCACCGTCAACTCCGGGACGACGGCGATCAAAGTCCCGGCCGCGGACGGGAAGATGCGCTTCTGGCGCGACACCAACATCGCTTCCCAGGAACCCGGCAAAACCGCGACGCTGCCCGAAGGGACGCTCGGCTACGAGTGGGATGAGGACCTCGATAACGGCTTCCGGCCACCCGGGCTGGCACGCCTCTCCTCGACGACCGCCTCTGTTCCGCAGCGCATCCTCGACTACGGCTCCAGCTACGGGCCGGGCACCGCCACCCACCACCTGACGCTCTACCGGGCGTCCAGCGGGGCGCTCGTCTTCGGGGCGGGGACCGTGCAGTGGTCGTGGGGGTTGGACGGCAACCACGATCGCGACAGCTCCACGCCGGACTCGCGCATGCAGCAGGCGACGGTGAACCTGTTCGCCGACATGGGCGTGCAGCCACGAACGCTGCAGGCGGGGCTGACGACGGCAACGCAGACGACCGATGCCGATCCACCGTCGGCGACGATCGCCACCCCCTTCGAGGACACGGAAGTGGAAATCGGCCATCCGGTGACGGTGAGCGGCAGTGCCAGCGACACCGAGGGTGAGACCAAAGCCGGGGGGGAGGTGGCTGGCGTCGAGGTCTCCGTCGACGGTGGCAGCACCTGGCATCCGGCCGAGGGTCGCGACGAGTGGTCCTACTCGTGGACCCCCAAAACGCTTGGCGAGACGACGATCGTGGCGCGGGCGGTGGACGACAGCGGCAACCTCCAGGCGCCCGGAGATCAGACCGCCGTCGAGGTGGTCCCGCAGACCTGCCCCTGCTCGATCTGGAGCGAATCGATGACCGGCCCTCAGGACCCTGACACGAACTCGGTCGAAGTGGGGGTCAAGTTCCGCTCCGAGCTCGACGGCGTCGTCACCGGCATCCGCTACTACAAGACAGCCGGCAACACCGGAACGCACGTCGGTCGTCTCTGGACCGCCTCCGGCGCCAGCCTCGCCTCCGTCACGTTCAGCGGCGAGTCATCCACGGGCTGGCAGGAAGCCACCTTCAAAAGCCCGGTGGCGATCGAGGCCGACACGAACTACGTCGTCGCCTACCACTCGCCCAACGGCCGCTACGCGTCGATCGGGGGCTTCTTCTCCCTGGTCGGCTACAACAACCCGCCGCTGTACGCCCTCGCCGATGGGGAGAGCGGCGCGAACGGCATCTACAACTACGGCTCCGCCGGGGTGCTCTTCTCGAACGGGGGCCCCAACTCATTCCAGTCCGAGAACTACCTGGTCGACGTCGTCTTCGAAGGCGAGGAAGAACAGGACACGACGCCCCCGAAAGCGGTCTCCACAAGCCCGGTCGCCGGGGCGACGGGGGTGAGCACCGAAACGACGGCCAGCGCCGTCTTCGGCGAGCCGCTCGATCCGGCCACGGTCAAATCCGCGACGGTCCAGCTGCGTGACGACTCCGAAGCTCTGGTGCCGGCGACGATCAGCTACAACGCCGCACAGCGCAGGGCGATCATCGACCCCGTCGACCCCCTCAGCCACTCCAGCGGCTACACGGCCTCGATCAAAGGGGTGACGGACACCTCCGGCAACGCGCTCGTCGGGACTGTGAGCTGGTCGTTCTCGACCGCGGGCCCGCCCCCACCGCCGCCGGACCAGGGACCGGGTGGCCCGATCCTGGTAATCGTCAACGGCGCCAACCCGTTCAGCCAGTTCTACGCGGAGATCCTCCGGGCCGAAGGCCTCAACGAGTTTGCCGCGGTCGACATGTCGACGGTGACGCCGGCTCTGCTCGACGCGCATGACGTCGCGATCCTCGGCGAGGGCTCGGTGAGCCCCGGTCAGGCGACGATGCTGCAGACCTGGGTCGAAGGCGGCGGGAACCTGGTCGCGATGCGCCCCGACAGCGATCTGCTCGGCCTGCTCGGCCTCGGCTCGCCTAGCGGGAGCCTCGGCAACGCTTACCTGAAAGTGGACACCAGCAAATCACCGGGGGCGGGCATCGTCGGCCAGACGATCCAGTTCCATGGAGTCGCGGACCGCTATACGGCGAGCGGGGGTGCGCAGACAGTCGCGACGCTCTTCTCCGACGCTTCGACCGCCACCGCCAACCCGGCGGTAACCCTGCGTGCTGTCGGCTCGAAAGGCGGCAGTGCGGCTGCATTCACCTACGACCTGGCTAAATCGGTCGTCTACACGCGGCAGGGCAATCCGGCCTGGGCAGGGCAGGACCGCGACGGGATCTCCCCGGTGCGCTCGAACGACATGTTCTTTGGCCCGATGGCCGGTGATGTACAGCCGAACTGGATCGACTTCAACAAGGTCCAGATCCCCCAGGCCGACGAGCAACAGCGACTGCTGACGAACCTGATCGGGCAGATGAACGCCGACCGCAAGCCGCTGCCGCGATTCTGGTTCCTGCCGCGCGACGAGAAGGCCGCGGTCGTGATGACCGGTGACGACCACGCGAACGGCGGCACCCTCGGTCGCTTTGCCCAGTACAAAGAACTGAGCCCGCCGGGATGCGAGGTCGAAGCGTGGGAGTGCGTTCGCGGCACCTCCTACATCTATCCCAACACCACGTTCACCGATGCGCAGGTCGCCGAATACATAAAAGCCGGCTTCGAGTTCGGCCTGCACCTGTTCACCGGCTGCTCGAACTGGGCCGACCAGGCGGACCTCGAAACGCTCTTCTCGAATCAGCTGGCGAGCCTGGAGGCCAACTTCCCCAGCATGCCCCCCACCAGCACCCACCGGACGCACTGCATCGTCTGGTCCGACTGGGCGACGGAGGCGAAGGTCGAGCTGGTCAATGGCATCCGCTTGGACACCAACTACTACTACTGGCCCGAGTCCTGGGTCCAGAACCGGCCTGGGCTCTTCACCGGCTCCGGCATGCCGATGCGCTTCGCCGACATCGACGGCAGCCTGATCGACGTCTACCAGGCGGCGACGCAGATGAACGACGAGGCGAACCAGTCCTACCCGGCAACCGCCGAAGTGCTGCTCGACAATGCGCTCGGCTCGCAGGGCTACTACGGCGTGTTCACGGCCAACATGCACACCGACGAAGTCAAATCGTCGGGCTCGGACGGGGTCGTCTCCGCCGCGCTGAAACGAGACGTGCCGGTGGTCTCCTCTCAACAGATGCTGACCTGGCTCGACGGGCGCAACCACTCCTCGTTCGGGTCGATCGAGTGGAGCGGCAACAAGCTCACGTTCTCGATCAGCCCGGGCAGCGGCGCGACCGGCTTGAGGGCGATGGTGCCGACCTCGTCATTGATCGGAGGCCTCCAATCGATCAAACGGGGGGAAACCGTCGTAACGCCGACGCTGCGGACGATCAAGGGGGTCGAGTACGCCTTCTTCGACGCCATCGCCGGCAAATACACGGTCGCCTACCTAGACAAAATCGGCCCCGTCATCTCGAACGTCAAAGCCGTTGCGGGAGCGGATGGCACTGCCACCATCACCTGGACCACCGATGAGCCTTCCGACTCGCGGGTCGAATACGGCCTCAAAGCGGAAGCGCTGACGTCCAGCAAAAGCGACTCGGCCCTGGTCACCTCTCACAACGTGCAGCTATCGGGGCTCAACCCGGATGTCACATACCACTTCCGGGTTCGATCCCTCGACGAATCGGCCAACTCCTCCACGAGCCCGGCGCTGCCCGAGGTGCCGCAGACCTTCCTCACGGCGCCCGCCACGCCGGTCCTCAGTGCAACGGCTCCTCTTTCGCCGGCCAACAACAACACGCCCAAAGTCCTTGGCTCGGCCGGTGCGGGCACGACGGTCAACCTCTTCTCCGGCGTCGACTGCTCAGGATCCCCAATCGCGACGGTGAGCGCTGCGGCCCTGGCGGAAGGCGTGGGGGTCTCGGTTGCCAATGACTCCACCGCCAGCTTCCGCGCCTCGGCGACCTCGAGCGCAAAACTCACCTCTGGCTGCTCCGCGCCCCTCGTCTACGTCGAGGACTCGATCGCGCCCGATACCGCCATCGAATCCGGCCCCGCCTCGCCCTCGGTCTCCAATCAGGCGACCTTCTCCTTCAAAGGCGCCGACACCGGCTCGGGCTTCGCTTCCTTCGAGTGCCGCCTCGACTCCGAAGGCGCATGGAGTGCCTGCAACTCCCCGCAGAAATACGAAGGTCTACTCGACGGCAACCATAAATTCGAAGTCCGGGCGATTGACAAAGCGGGCAACGCCGATGCCTCGCCAGCGATCTACGCATGGCTCATCGACATGAAAGGGCCGGAGACGGAACTGACGGCTCAGCCGCCGGCAATCACTTCGAGCACCAGCGCTAGCTTCGGCTTCAAAGGAACAGACGCCGGATCGGGCATTGCCTCCCTCGAGTGCCGCCTCGACGAAGGCGCTTGGAATGCCTGCACCTCGCCCCAGCCCTACGCCTCCCTCACGGAGGGCAACCACAAATTCGAAGTCAGAGCCATAGACAAAGCGGGCAACCCCGATGCGTCCCCGGCGACCTTCAGCTGGCTCGTCGACACCAAAGCCCCTGACACCGAAATCACTGCCCAGCCCGCCGCGATCTCCCCAAGCGCGGCGGCGAGCTTCTCCTTCAAAGGCACCGACGCCGGCTCGGGCGTCGCCTCCCTCGAGTGCCGTTTGGACGAAGGCGGCTGGAATGCCTGCACCTCGCCGCAGCCCTACACCTCCCTCACGGACGGC
>Ga0268259_10000200_pt1 | contig 27473 bp, 25 predicted proteins | sample AgamicAsMarz_FD_200246 | JGI IMG/M metagenome (GOLD analysis project Ga0268259, IMG submission 200246) | Agave microbial communities from Guanajuato, Mexico - As.Ma.rz (v2) (version 3) | ecosystem: Host-associated > Plants > Phyllosphere > Phylloplane/Leaf | place: Guanajuato, Mexico... | reverse complement strand
CGCCGCCGGAAAACTCCGTGCCCAGACGCGCCGCGCCTTCCTGCGGATGCCGCATGACAATGGCATCCACGTAGGTGCTGATAACGGAAAGCGTATCCGCCAGCGTTTCGCCTTTTTTACCCAGCGAGGTATTGCTGCCGTCGGCAAACCCCACCACGGACGCGCCCAGACGATGCATGGCGCTTTCAAACGACAGGCGCGTGCGGGTAGAGGCCTCGAAAAAGCAGCTGGCGATAACCTTATGCTTCAGCAGCTCCGGCTGCGGCTTCGCCTTCAGGCTGGCGGCGGTACGCAGCACCAGCTCCAGCTCTTCACGACTGAGATCGTTAATTGAAATGATATGTTTATGATACAGCGGGTTAGCCATGTTCATTCTCCTCTACGCGTGCCGATAAGCGGAAAAACGGGCAAAAAAAAGCCCCTCAATGAGGGGCTTTTTCTACAGATCGGGAAGGAGGAAAAACGGCACTGCCGGCCTGCATTCAGGCGCGTCATTTTTACTCTGTCAGCAGTGGTCAGTTTCATGCATCCTCCAGACAAACGGGGGGCATTATACGCATTCGGTCAGCGGCGGCAAGCAAAAGTAATCGATTGCCTGGCGCTGATTCAGGGTAGCCGGGCCAGCGTGGCCACCATCACCGCCTTGATGGTATGCAGCCGGTTTTCCGCCTGGTCGAACACCACGCTGTGCCTGGATTCAAACACCTCATTGGTGACTTCCATGCCGCCGTGCAGATCGTATTGCTCAGCCATCTGTCGGCCCAGCGTGGTTTGATCGTCGTGAAAAGCGGGCAGGCAATGCAGGAATTTCACCGCAGGATTGCCGGTAAGCGCCAGCATCGCGCTGTTGACCTGGTAATCCCGCAGCAGGGCGATACGCTCTTCCCACACCGCTTTTGGTTCGCCCATCGACACCCAGACGTCAGTATAGATAAAATCCGCACCGTTCACGCCTTCGGCAATATCTTCCGTCAGCGTGATTTTTCCGCCGCTTGCCTGCGCCGCCTGGCGGCACTCGCTTACCAGCGCCTCGTCCGGCCAGCAGCCTTTCGGCGCGACCAGGCGCAGATCCAGGCCCGTCAGCGCGGCGGCCTCCATCATGCTATTACCCATATTATTACGTGCGTCGCCCACGTAGGCGAAAACCATCTCGCTGAAGGGTTTTTCCGGCAGATGTTCTTCCATAGTCAGCAAATCCGCCAGCAGCTGCGTCGGGTGGAACTCGTCGGTCAGGCCGTTCCACACCGGCACGCCCGCATGTTCCGCCAGCGATTCCACCAGCGACTGCCCGTGACCGCGATACTGAATGCCGTCATACATGCGTCCCAGCACGCGCGCGGTATCCTTCATTGATTCTTTATGGCCGATCTGGCTGCCGCTTGGGCCAAGATAAGTGACGTTGGCGCCCTGATCGTAAGCGGCAACTTCGAAAGAGCATCGGGTACGGGTCGAGTCTTTTTCGAAGATGAGCGCGATGTTTTTGCCTTTCAGGTGCTGCACTTCCTCGCCATTTTTCTTATCGGTTTTAAGCCGTGCGGCCAGCGCGAGTAAAGCGGTAATTTCAGCCTGCGTAAAATCAAGCAGCCTGAGAAAGTGGCGTTGATATAACTGACTCATAAAGCGCTCCAGAGGATATTTAATGAATTTAAATTCAACTTAACTGTATTAATATGCATTTTCAACCCTGGCGTGCAGAAACTTTTGTATAAAGGTAGTGGCGCAGAGGACAGTGTGGGAAAATACTTAACAGATATGCCACACACAGAGGAACGGATCATGGCAAATGAAGCATTGCTGGAAGAGCAGCGTGAAGAGACGCGGCTGATTATTGAAGAGCTGTTGGATGATGGCAGCGACCCGGATGCGCTCTACACCATCGAACACCACCTCTCCTGCGACAGCTTCGACGCGCTGGAAAAGGCGGCGGTTGATGCGTTTAAGCTGGGCTACGAAGTTACCGAGCCGGAAGAACTGGAGCTGGAGGACGGCACGAAAGTGATGTGCTGCGATATTCTGAGCGAAGGCGCGTTGAATGCCGAACTGATCGACGCCCAGGTCGAACAGCTGATCGATCTGGCCGCGAAGTACAACGTGGACTACGACGGCTGGGGCACCTACTTTGAGGATCCGGACGCCGAGGACGAAGACGAAGGCGACGACGACGACCTTATCGACGAAGAAGACAACGGCACGCGTCACTGATGCCCGTGGGCGGACGCCGTTCCGCCCGTTTGCGCCGGTCTGCTCCCCGCAGAGCGGCGCAATGTTTTTAACCTGATTTTTACGGATTGTTTGCCCGCATGATCACCGAAGACCTCCTTGCTCCCGTTCACGCTTTTCTGCACTGCCGCACGCCGCAAAAGTGGATCGACGAAGCCCGCAAGCCGGAAAACCTGCCGCTGCTGCTCACCGACCATCTTGTTTGCGAGCTGAAGGCCGCCCAGACCGCCATGTGGCTGATCCGCAAATACGTGGCGGATAAAGAGAGCGGCGACGCGCTGCTGGCCTGGCTGAAACCGTGGGAGCAGTTTGTGCACAGCGAAAACGCGGATTTAGCCTTTCTGGAACAGCATAAAGGGCTGTCGAAAACGATTATCAGCCGTACGGATGTGCCCTACGGTGATACGCTGGTAGACAAAATGGTGCTGCTGATTAAAGAAGAGCTGCATCATTTTTATCAGGTACTGGAAATTATGCAGGCGCGCGCCATTCCCTACGTCAAAATTACCGCCAGTCGCTATGCCAAAGGGTTGCTGCGAGAGGTGACCACGCACGAGCCGCAGACGCTGGTGGACAAGCTGATTTGCGGCGCCTATATCGAAGCGCGCTCCTGCGAACGCTTTGCCAGCCTGGCGCCTTATCTGGATAAGGAGCTGGCCGCGTTCTATCTTTCGCTGCTGCGTTCGGAAGCGCGCCATTATCAGGACTATCTGGCGCTGGCCGCCGAGATATCCGCCACGGATATTACTTCCCGCGTGCGTAAAATAGGCGAAACGGAAGCAAAGCTAATTAGCGAACCGGATAGCGAGCTGCGTTTTCACAGCGGGCTGCCTGCCTGGTGATAATATTGACAGCTTTATTCTGGCGTTATTATTTCAGGAAGCCGTTTATTAGCGTTGGCACCTTTAATAAATAATATTAATGGCGCTAATGGTTTAAAGGGAATAATAACGCCTACGAGTAACCTGTTTTTTTGCAATCTCCCCTCTTTTTTATTTTGCGGCGCGCTTCACATAACCTGATTTTTATTATGGCTGAAAAGATTTTCAGGCGTATATTCCTGCCATTATCAGGATTGTTACCAACCGGCAAAACCTGATCCCACTTGCGATATTATTACCGCAACGGGATCGGGTTTTTTTGTTTCTTTTAGATGGAGTCATTTATTTAACGGCTGACAAGGAAGGCTATAATGAAAAACAGGAACGTTTTTTTACTGGCGCTGCTCGCCGCCGTGGCCGCCCATGCTGAAGAAAGCGGCGGCGATTTCCAGCGATTTTTAAAGGAGACGCAGCTCGATCTTACGTTGCGCAGCCACTGGAAATACCTGAAAGAGAATGAGGCGCAGCCCAAAGCGGTGCACAACGCCTGGGGGGCCGCAACCACGCTGGATTTCCGCTCCGGCTGGCTGGGTGATACCCTGGGCTTCGACGCCAGCTACACCAGAGCCGCTAAGCTGGCGGCCAGCGACTACTTCGCCACGCGCGGCATCCTTTACAATCACGGCGCAGGCTTCGATAAAAGCAACGCCGGCGGCTTCAGCCGCTTCGGGCAGCGCTACCTTAAGCTAAAGCTGGGTGACGACGCGTTCGGGCTGAAAGCAAAAGGCGGCTGGCACCAGTTGAAAAATGTGGGCGTGCTGACCAACACTTACCGCCTGTCGCGCAACAGCTATCAGGGCTACAGCGGCTCGCTGCGCTGGCAGAACCTGCAGCTGGATATGGCCTGGGTAACGCGCTCCATCATGTATGATTCACCCGATAGCGTGCATTTTCTTACCCTTGATGGCAAAGAGATCGACAGTATCCTGACCGGCGGCCTGAGCTGGGAAAAACAAAATGCTGTGTTCTCCTGGGCATGGGGCGAGTCGAAGGATTATCTGCGCCGTCACCTGGTGGAAATTACGTATCCGCTGACGCCGAAATGGGCGCTGGCGTCACAGATTTACGGCAGCCAGGCGTTGGAAAAATATAAAGCGATGCCGCAAAGTAAAAAACAGTTTAACGACAGCGCCTGGCACTATGCCGGAGAAGTACGCTGGCAGGATGACAGCTGGATACAGAAAGTCGGTGTTGCCTGGACGCGGGCAGAAAAGCGCAACGGGGTGGGCTATTACGATCGCTATATAGGGAAAAATACCCGTGGCCGGTTTAATGCCTTAACCTCCGCCGGAAAAGATTATCTGCGCGACGGCGAACTGGCGCTGACCTCTTTTACCGAATATCAGTTTACTGAAAGTTTAGCCAGCGGTATTCAGGTTAACTACGGCCAGTTTTCTTATAAAAATAATAAAATTCGCACCGGGGAAATTACCTGGCTGAACCGCTGGCAGCCACGTGAGGGTCAGCTAAAAGATTTAACGCTGGCCGCACAGTTAGGCTATGGCTGGTCATATAAAAATATTAACGCCACGCCGATCCTTAATTCTGCGGGCGAGTATCAGCGTTCGCCGAGCCTTTCTGCTGAAGTCGGCGTGACCTGGAAGTTCGGTCTTTTATAATCAGGGGGAAATATGAAAGGAATAACACAGGCGCTGCTCTTTGCTTTTTTACTGTTAAGCAGCTGGGCCAGCTTTGCTGCTGACGTGGAGCTTTATGTGGTGCGCCACGGCAAAACCTTGTTTAACACCGTACATCGCGCGCAGGGCTGGAGCGATACGCCCTTAACGGCGGAAGGCGTGGAGGTAGCCAAAAAAGCGGGGCGCGGGCTGAAGCCGGTAGACTTTATTGCCGCATGGAGCAGCGATTCGGGCCGGGCCAGGGAAACCGCAAAGCTGATCCTGGCAGAGCGTGATAAATCGTTACCTCTTCAGGAGCGTGAGGCATTAAGAGAAGTCTTTTTTGGCTCTTTTGAAGGCGACACCAATGAAAATATGCTGACGGTGGCGGGGAAAAAGAGCGGTTACGCCTCGTCAGCCCAGCTGATGGCGGCTTTCAACAGCAAGAAAGTCGACATTGTGGAGATCGTGCAGATGATCCACGCGGCCGATCCTTCCGGTCAGGCAGAAAGCTATCAGCAGGTGGCACAGCGCGTTAACAAGGTAATTAAGGAAATTGCCCGACAGGCGCAGCAGCAGGGCGGCGGCAACGTGCTGATCGTCACGCACGGCATGACCATTATGACGCTGCTGCACGAGCTGGGCGATAAAGCGAAGACGCACTCGCTCAGCAATGCCAGCGTCACCCGTATCCACTATACCGATGCCGGGAAGTTTATTATTGAAGCGATCGACGACCTAAGCTACGTGAAAAAAGGCTCGCAGCTGGCCGTGACGCAGTAGTCTGCGTCCGCTGTGCTACAGCGAACGAATAGCCTACATCTGGTGTGATACAGCGATGCCGCGAACGAATAGCCTGCGTCCGCTGTGATACAGCGATACAGCGAACGCAGTAGCCTGGATCCACTATGCTATAGCGAACGCAGCATAGTAACTTCGCAGTCCACGTGGCCGGTGTTGCCCATCGGCCCGTCAATATGCTGAAAGCCCAGGTGCTCATAAAGGCGCACGGCGCGGGTCAGCGACGCGGTAGTCTCCAGGTAGCAGCGCTTAAAGCCCAGCTCACGCGCATGTTCCATGGCCCGCAGCGCCAACGCTTTCGCCACGCCCAGACCGCGCAGCTCGGGCATAAAATACATTTTTTGCAGCTCGCAAACGTCCGCTTCGCTACCCTGGAGGGGAGCCACGCCGCCGCCGCCCATAATTTTTCCGTCCAGCTCAATCACCCAGTAGGCGCTGTTGGGCTGGCGATAGAGTTCGCAAAGCTGGTCAAGATTGGGATCGGCGACCGTAAAGCCTTTGTCGGCGGTCAGGCCAAATTCCGCCGAAACCTGACGGATAACGTGAGCGATATGCGGATTATCAGCGGGTTGAATAAGCCGAACCCGGATATCGGCTGAAGAGGTGCTGGTCATAACCTGGGGCCGTTTTTTAGATAGTTTGGCAGTGTAATACCATCCGTTGGCCGAGGATGCAATCTTCCGCTTCCATGCAAAAGGGAAACCTGGCCGGGAAAATAAGAGTGGGAAAGCAGGCGGTGATGGCGGCAGCGCAGGCCAAAGCCGCCTTTACGGCTTTGTGGCGCGCCGCGCGGGCATCATGCGCGCCAGCGTATTATCTTTCAGAAAATAGTGATGGAAGAGGGCGGCCAGCGCGTGCAGGCCAATTAGCCAGTAGCCAAGCGGCGCCAGCGTCTCGTGCCAGTGGATAAGCGTTCGCGCCAGCGCCGGATCGGGATTTGCAGATACCGGCATAGTCGCGCCAAACAGCCACCACTGCCGTCCGGAGAGATAGCGCGAAGAGAGGCCCAGCAGCGGCAGCACGATAAACAAGGCGTACAGCGTGGCGTGCACCAGGTGTGAAAGCCCTTTTTGCCAGCTCGCTATCGGCGGCGCAATAGCCGGGCTGCGATGGCGAAAGCGCAGAAAGATACGTGCCAGCATCACCAGCAGTACGCCAAACCCTGCGCTGAAGTGCGTAATAATCATGGCGAACCCTTGCCAGGAACCGCGCTGGGCAAAGCCCCGCAGTTCAATGGTGGCGTAGGCAACGGTGAGCAGGAGCACGGTCAGCCAGTGGAGCGCGATCTGCGGCCTGGCGTAGTTGTCAGACATGGTTTTATCCGTAAAAAATAACAGACCGTTAATGTATCACCGCTTTCTTAAAGATTTGTTTGGCTGCGTTTTTTAACGCATAAAAAAACGCTCCGCAAACAGGTTACGGAGCGTTCAGTATTAACGGCGCGGTTAACGCCGTCCGGCTGGCATGGTTACAGCGCGGCGATAACGGCCTGCTGCTCGATCAGCTTGAGCTTAGCCTGCTCGAACTCGGCCATGCGCTCGCGCTCTTTCGCCACCACGGCTTCCGGCGCGCGCGAGACAAAGCCTTCGTTGGAAAGCTTGCCTTCGATCTTGCCGATTTCCACTTCCAGCTTGCTGACTTCTTTCGCCAGACGCTCCAGCTCGGCGGTTTTATCCACCAGGCCAGCCATTGGGATCAGCAGCTCCGCGCCGTCGATGATCTTGGTGACCGATACCGGGCCTTTCTCGCCGGCGGCCAGGCAGGTCAGGCTGTCCAGACGCGCCAGCGATTTCAGGAAGTTATGGTTGTCGGTCACGCGACGTACCACGTCAGCGCTTGCGCCGCGCAGCAGCACATCCAGCGGTTTGGACGGCGACAGGTTCATCTCGGCGCGAATATTACGCACCGCGACAATCGCCTGCTTCAGCCATTCGGTATCGCTCAGCGCCGCCTCATCCACCTTCGCCTCTTCAAATTCCGGCATCGGTTGCAGCATGATAGTGTCGTCGCTGATGTTCTTCAGCACTTTCACCTGCTGCCAGATGGTTTCGGTAATAAACGGAATAATCGGATGCGCCAGGCGCAGCAGCGCTTCCAGAACCACCACCAGCGTATTGCGGGTGCCGCGCAGCTGGGCTTCAGAACCGCCGTTCATCACCGGCTTGGTCAGCTCCAGATACCAGTCGCAGAACTGGTTCCAGGTGAACTCATACAGGATGTTGGCGGCGATATCGAAGCGGTAGCTGTCCAGCGCGCCACGGTAAGCCTTCACCGTCTGGTTGAATTCGGCAAGGATCCAGCGATCCGCCAGCGACAGCTCCAGCTCGCCGCCGTTAAAGCCGCAGTCCTGCTCCTGAGTGTTCATCAGCACAAAACGGCTGGCGTTCCACAGCTTGTTACAGAAGTTGCGGTAGCCTTCCAGGCGCTTCATATCCCAGTTGATATCACGACCGGTAGAGGCCAGCGCCGCCAGCGTAAAGCGCAACGCGTCGGTGCCGTGCGGTTCGATACCGTTCGGGAACTGCTTCTCGGTGCGCTTGCGGATTTTCTCCGCCAGCTGCGGCTGCATCATATTGCCGGTGCGTTTCTCCAGCAGATCTTCCAGCGAAATGCCGTCAACCATATCCAGCGGATCGATGACGTTGCCTTTCGACTTGGACATCTTCTGGCCTTCTTCGTCGCGGATCAGACCCGTCATATAAACGGTCTTGAACGGCACCTGCGGCTTGCCGTCTTCATCTTTGATAAAGTGCATGGTCAGCATGATCATGCGGGCAATCCAGAAGAAGATGATGTCGAAGCCGCTGACCAGCACGCTGGTCGGATGGAAGGTGCTCAGATCCGGCGTTTTTTCCGGCCAGCCCAGCGTGGAGAACGTCCACAGCCCGGATGAGAACCAGGTATCCAGCACGTCTTCGTCCTGGTTCAGCGCTACATCCGCGCCCAGGTTGTTTTCCGCGCGCACTTCTTCTTCGGTGCGGCCGACGTAGACGTTGCCTTCGGCATCGTACCAGGCCGGAATACGGTGTCCCCACCACAGCTGACGGGAAATACACCAGTCCTGAATATCACGCATCCAGGAGAAGTACATGTTCTCGTACTGCTTAGGCACAAACTGAATATCGCCCTGCTCAACGGCTTCCACCGCGACTTTTGCCAGCGGCGCGGTACGCACGTACCACTGGTCGGTCAGCATTGGCTCGATCACCACGCCGCCGCGATCGCCGTAAGGCACGGTCAGGTCGTGCGGTTTGATTTCTTCGAGCAGGCCAAGCGCATCTACGGCGGCAACAATGGCTTTACGCGCGGCAAAACGCTCCAGCTTCTGGAACTCTGCCGGAATGTCGCTGCTGTAAACGTCAGACTCTTCGCCGTTGGTGTCATAAACCTGAGCGGCTTCACGGATGTCGCCATCAAAGGTCAGGATGTTGATCATCGGCAGCTGGTGACGACGGCCCACTTCATAGTCGTTGAAATCGTGCGCTGGCGTGATTTTCACGCAGCCGGTGCCTTTTTCCATGTCGGCGTGCTCGTCGCCCACGATCGGAATGCGGCGGTTGACCAGCGGCAGCACGACAAATTTACCAATCAGATCTTTATAGCGTGGATCTTCCGGGTTAACGGCTACGCCGGTATCGCCCAGCACCGTTTCAGGACGGGTCGTGGCCACCACCAGGTAATCTTTGCCGTCAGCGGTTTTCGCGCCGTCCGCCAGCGGATAGCGGATATGCCACATAGAGCCTTTGGACTCGCGGTTTTCCACTTCCAGATCGGAGATAGCGGTGCGCAGTTTCGGATCCCAGTTCACCAGGCGTTTGCCACGGTAAATCAGGTTCTCTTTGTAGAGGCGCACAAACACTTCTTTGACCGCGTTGGAAAGGCCGTCGTCCATGGTGAAGCGCTCGCGCTCCCAGTCCACGGAGTTGCCCAGACGGCGCATCTGACGGGTAATGGTGCCGCCGGATTCCGCCTTCCACTGCCAGATTTTTTCGATAAAGGCGTCGCGACCGTAGTCTTTACGCGTTTTCCCTTCTTCAGCGGCAATTTTGCGCTCCACTACCATCTGCGTGGCGATGCCCGCGTGGTCCGTGCCCGCCTGCCACAGGGTGTTTTTTCCCTGCATACGCTGGTAGCGGATCATGGTATCCATGATGGTTTGCTGAAACGCATGACCCATATGCAAGCTACCGGTGACGTTCGGCGGCGGGATCATGATGCAGAAGCTTTCCTGGCTGGTGTCGCCGTTTGGCTTAAAGTAGCCCTGCTGTTCCCAGTGCTCGTAGAGCGGCTGTTCGATATCTTGCGGGTTATATGTCTTTTCCATTTCTGCTATGTCGTTGGGGGCACGGGCGGCGTGGCCGTATTCAAGTGGAATCCGACGCTGCGATAGGCTTTATAGCGATCGCGCGCCAGCTGTTTCAATTCTTCTTCGTAAGGCACGAAGTCTATCACTTCCTGGAAAGCGGTGGCAAAATCTGCGAACTGCGGCAGCAGGCTGATCAGCAGATCTCTTGGCGCGTTGCCGCGGCGCTGCGGCCAGGCCAGCTCGACCGGCGCGCCGTATTTCGGCCCTTCGCCCGCCAGATTGTGCGGCACAAAGGCGCTGGCCGGACGGCGCCACAGCGCTTCATCCAGGCGGATCGCCTGCGCTTCATCTTCGCAGGCGACCAGCACGCGCTTTCCCTCGCGCCAGCGCGTTTCCGCCAGCTCGCAGACCAGCGCTTCCAGCGCGCTGAGCCCGTCAACCGGCGTGTCGCTTTCCAGCAAATAGAAGGTGGCGTTTTTCATGATTTAGTCGTCGCCGTTCAGACCGGCGCGGTTCAGCAGGAACTGCGACAGCAGGGCGACCGGACGACCGGTAGCGCCTTTGGCCTTGCCGGAGCGCCACGCCGTACCGGCGATATCCAGATGTGCCCAGTTATATTTGCGCGTAAAGCGAGCCAGGAAGCAGGCTGCGGTGATTGCGCCGCCGGGACGGCCGCCGATGTTTGCCATATCCGCAAAGTTAGAATCCAGCTGCTCCTGATATTCGTCGGCCATCGGCAGACGCCAGGCGCGGTCGCCCGCCTGTTCAGAAGCGCCGATCAGCTCGTGCGCCAGCGGGTTATGGTTCGACAGCAGGCCGCTGACGTGATGGCCCAGCGCAATCACGCAGGCGCCGGTCAGCGTCGCCACGTCGATAACCACGTCCGGATCGAAACGTTCGACGTAGGTCAGCGCGTCGCACAGCACCAGACGGCCTTCCGCATCGGTATTCAGCACTTCAACGGTCTGGCCGGACATGGTGGTCAGCACGTCGCCGGGACGATAGGCGCGGCCGCCAGGCATGTTTTCACAGCCCGCCAGCACGCCAACCACGTTCAGCGGTAGTTTCAGCTCGGCCACCATGCGCATCACGCCGTAAACGGAGGCCGCGCCGCACATATCATATTTCATCTCGTCCATGGCTTCGCCAGGCTTAATCGAGATGCCGCCGGAGTCAAAGGTCACGCCTTTGCCGACCAGCACGATAGGACGGCTGTCCGCGTCCGGGTTACCTTTGTATTCGATCACCGACATCAGCGATTCGTTCTGCGAACCGGCGCCGACGGCGAGATAGGCATTCATGCCCAGCTCTTTCATTTGCTGTTCGCCAATCACGCGCGTGGTGACGTTGCTCCAGCCGTCCGCCAGCTGGCGCGCCTGAGAGGCAAGATAGGCGGCGTTGCAGATGTTCGGCGGCATATTGCCGAGATCCTTGGCGGCTTTGACGCCGGCGGCCACGGCCAGGCCGTGCTGGATGGCGCGCTCGCCGCTGGTCAGCTCGCGACGGGTCGGCACGTTAAACACCATTTTACGCAGCGGGCGACGCGGTTCGACTTTGTTGCTTTTCAGCTGATCGAAGCTGTAAAGCGTCTCTTTCGAGGTTTCCACCGCCTGACGGACTTTCCAGTAAGTATTGCGGCCTTTCACGTGCAGTTCAGTCAGGAAGCAGACCGCTTCCATCGAACCGGTATCGTTCAGGGTGTTAATTGTCTTCTGGATCACCTGCTTGTACTGACGTTCGTCCAGCTCGCGCTCTTTGCCGCAGCCGATCAGTAAAATGCGCTCGGAGAGAATATTCGGCACATGATGCAGCAGCAGCGTCTGGCCGACTTTTCCTTCCAGCTCGCCGCGACGCAGCAGGGCGCTGATGTAGCCGTCGCTGATTTTATCCAGCTGTTCAGCAATGGGTGACAGCCTGCGCGGCTCAAACACGCCTACCACAATGCAGGCACTGCGCTGCTTTTCCGGGCTACCGCTTTTTACACTGAACTCCATGCACTCTCCTGAATCTTAAAGACAACGGCGCTTGCTGCGGCTAGAATATAGCGCTTGTTAACCGCATAATGCCGGGGCAACGCGCCGTGTAGCGTTACGGGCGTCAGATTTTGTTCGGGTGATGCCCCTTAGGAATAATCGGGTAAACGTTTTTTTTTGCATCACCGGAACGCGATTATTGTCATACTAGTTTAGCTACGACCGAGGCCATTGATGAGAAAAAATGGCGTATAAGCGATGAAACTATCGATTTTCCTGCAAAAAGACAAGTTTTCACAGGCGTATTCAGCGTGATTATCATTAGATATCTGGTAAGAGAGACGCTCAAAAGCCAGCTGGCTATCCTCTTTATTCTGCTACTGATCTTCTTTTGTCAGAAGTTAGTCAGGATCCTGGGAGCCGCGGCGGATGGCGAAATTCCCACAAATTTAGTTCTGACACTGTTAGGTCTTGGCGTTTCAGAGATGGCGCAGCTCATTTTGCCGTTAAGCCTCTTTTTAGCCATCTTGATGACGCTTGGCCGTCTGTACAGCGAGAGTGAAATCACCGTGATGCACGCCTGCGGCCTGAGCAAGGCCGTATTGGTGAAGGCGGCGATGGTGCTGATGCTGTTTACCGCAGTGGTCGCCGCGGCGAACGTCGCCTGGCTTGGCCCGTGGTCGGCGCGCTATCAGAATGAGGTGACGAAGAACGCTAAGGCTAACCCTGGCGCGGCGGCGCTGGCTGCCGGGCAGTTCCAGCAGTCGGGCGACGGTCAGTCGGTGCTGTTTATCGAAAACGTGAAGGGCAACAATTTCGGTAACGTCTTCCTGGCGCAGCTGCGGCCTAAAGGCAACGCGCGTCCTTCTGTCGTGATGGCGGATAAAGGCCATATGACGCAGCGCGCCGACGGCTCGCAGATAGTGACGCTGGATAAAGGCACGCGCTTTGAAGGCACGGCGCTGCTGCGTGACTTCCGCATTACCGATTTCCAGAACTATCAGGCCATCGTCGGGCATCAGGAAGTGCTGCTGGATCCCAACGACGCCGAGCAGATGAACTTCAGCGCGCTGCGCCATTCCGACAGGCCGGAGTTCCGCAGCGAGCTGCACTGGCGCTTTACGCTGGTGTTCTCGGTGTTGGTGATGGCGCTGATGGTGGTGCCGCTCAGCGTGGTGAACCCGCGCCAGGGCCGCGTGCTTTCTATGCTCCCCGCGATGCTGCTGTATCTGGTGTTCTTCCTGCTGCAAAGCTCGCTGCGCTCCAGCGGCTCGAAAGGACGTCTCGATCCGGCTATCTGGATGTGGGTGGTGAACCTCTCCTATCTGGCGCTGGCGATCCTTCTTAACCTGTGGGATACGGTGCCGATGCGCCGTCTGCGCGCCCGCTTCACCCGGGGAGGATCGGTCTGATGTTTGGCGTTCTCGACAGATATATCGGTAAAACGATTTTCAACACCATTATGGCGACGCTGTTTATGCTGGTGTCGCTCTCCGGCATCATTAAGTTTGTCGATCAGCTGCGCAAAACCGGACAGGGCGACTACACCGTGGTCGGCGCCGGGCTTTACACCATCCTCAGCGTGCCAAAAGATATTGAGATCTTCTTCCCTATGGCCGCGCTGCTGGGCGCGCTGCTGGGCCTGGGCGCGCTGGCGCAGCGCAGCGAGCTGGTGGTGATGCAGGCTTCCGGCTTCACCCGGATGCAGATTGCCGCTTCGGTGATGAAAACGGCGATCCCGCTGGTGCTGCTGACCATGGCTATCGGCGAGTTCGTGGCGCCGCAGGGCGAGCAGATGGCGCGTAACTATCGTGCGCAGCAGCTGCTGGGCGGTTCGCTGCTCTCCACGCAGAACGGGCTGTGGGCGAAGGATGGCGATAACTTTATCTTTATCGAACGCCTGAAGGACAACAGCGAGCTGGGCGGCGTCAGTATCTACAACTTTAACAAGGAGCGCCGTTTACAGACGGTGCGCTATGCGGCTTCTGCCAAATACAATACGGACAAAAAGCAGTGGGATCTGTCGGAAGTGGACGAGTCTAATCTGACCAATCCGCAGCAGGTTACGGGCAGCCAGACCCTGACCGGCGAATGGAAAACCTCGCTGACGCCGGATAAACTGGGCGTGGTGGCGCTGGATCCGGACGCGTTGTCGATTAGCGGGCTGTATAACTACACCAAATACCTTAAGCAGAGCGGACAGGTTGCGGGCCGCTATCAGCTGAATATGTGGAGCAAGATCTTCCAGCCGCTATCGGTGGCGGTGATGATGCTGATGGCGCTGTCGTTTATTTTTGGGCCGCTGCGCAGCGTCTCGATGGGGATGCGCGTGGTCACGGGCATCAGCTTCGGCTTCCTGTTTTACGTGCTGGATCAGATCTTCGGGCCGCTCAGCCTGGTATATAACATTCCGCCAGTGCTTGGCGCGCTGCTGCCAAGCGCCGCCTTTATGGCTATCAGCGTCTATATGCTGCTGAAGCGCCGTTAACGCTCCCGGCCGCAGGTGCTCCGCCTGCGGCCACGGTTCAGCCCCGCTTTTTATCCGCTTTTCTGCCTGCCAGCCGTCGTAGCTATCCAGTGGACTTTTCTTTGCACCAGCCGTCGTAGCCTTTTAGCCTCTTTTATCTGCACGACAGATATCCTGGCTCTTCCGCCGCCTTATCCTTTCTGGCAGCCGTCGTAGCTTTCCTGGCGGTTTTTCTTCACAGCAGCCGTCGTGGCTCTTCGGCCGCTTTATCCTTTCTGTCAGCTGTCGCATCTTTCCTGGCGATTTTTTTCACACCAGCCGTCGTGGCTGTTCAGCCGCTTTTTCAGTGCGTCAGCCGTTGTGGCTTTGTGGCTGTTCTTTCCTTTCAACGGGCGCCGTCGTTGCTCGCTTTCGCTGGCCTTAACGCTTTCCCGGCTGCTTTCTGCCTGCCGTTTTGCGCTTTCCGCTGGCAGCCTGCTGCGTCTTTCGTCAGTTTTGTCATCTCTGCGCGGCCCGTGGTTCATAAGTATTGCCCAGACAGCGGCGTGCAGCAGCCTTCAGAACCGGCACCGCAAAAGAGAGGCGTACGTATTATTTACCAGTATTTTTATGCTGTTAGAAAGAAGTGGTTGCCACTTATATAAGTAGCCTGTGCGCAAGGCAATATAAAGCAGAAAAAGTTCAATGAATATTTAAAAATAGTTAATGTATATATAATTAAATCGCTTACAAAATCTGTTACATTTTGCCGCTTAATTGGGGAGGCAGTCTCGAAACAGTCTACTACTATTAATGGCGTGTGCAACAAAACGTGGCGCCGGATAAGAAGATTTTTTAGTCTGTGGGGCTTTAAATCTCAGGAGTTAATTTTATGGGAAATAAAAACGCGCCGCTTACTGGAAAAGTCAAAGAGGCCGTCTCGATGCCGCTTGCTGAAGAGCAGGCTACCATCTCTAAGCAGCGCAAGGTTCACAGTCGGATTAGTCTGACGCGCTCTACGCAACAGGTAGAGAAATTACTGGAAACCGAGCTAACGCATGAGCATGTTGAAATCGAGCACGTTCCTATGAATTATCAGGTTGCCGATGATTATTCTGCTGAGATCCGTCAGGAAGGGGATGTTTTTATTATTCCCGTGATTGAAGAGCAGGTAGAAATAATCACTAAGCGGGTGCTTAAGGAAGAAATTCATATTCATAAGCATACCAGTAAAGAAGAGTTTCAGCAGAAAGTCACTCTGCGTAACCAGGAAGTAAAAATTACGAAGCAGAAACTTTAAACCTATTAACGAGGATCTATTTATGTCACATGAAAAAATCGTCACCGCATTTAATGAAGTTTCACAGGCGGAAGCGGCAAAACAGAAATTGATCGTCGAAGGTATTGCAGAGAAAAACATCGATATCATCTCCGGGGAAAGATTACGCGTAGAAGATAAAGAAATCCGGCATCCAAGCTTCTGGCAGCGCCTGTTTGGCGATGACGTTGATGATGATTACGCAAGCGAATACAGCAAGGCTATCCGTTCAGGCGGTGTGCTGCTGACGGTTCGCGCTCCGAAAGATGAAGCTGACCACATTGAACAGGAGTTGAGCGCCTTTGCCGCCGACTACTCTTCACTGAGCCATACGGATCGCGACCCGGTTAACCGTAACTATGCGGGTGAAACCAACGATCGCGGCCTGCTTACCGGTGACCAGACGGGTGCGCTGAATACCACTACCGCGCCGCTGTCCAATACCGGCACCACCGGCACGCTGGCAGACGATACGCTGCTTAACGAACGCGATTCGCTGCGTAACGAACAGGATTCACTGCTTAATCGTGACCGTACCGACCTTGCCGTTTCTGAAACTGACCGCGATTCGCTGAAGCTGGCGGAAGAGCAGGTGGATATCGGCAAACGCCAGATTAATGATGGTTCCGTACGCCTGCGTCGTTTCACCGTAGAAGATGAAGTCTCGGAAGATGTTTCGCTGTACGACCAGCACGCAGAAGTCTTCCGTCACGCGGTGGATGAGCCAGCCTATCTGAACGACGTGGACTGGTCAGAAAAAACCATCGAAGTTGAGGAATCTCATGAGATCCCAACCGTTGCGAAAACCGCGCGTATTAAAGAAGAAGTGGGCCTGCGCGGCGAAGAGACCGCTCGCGTCGAAACCGTGAAAGACAGCGTGCGTCGTCAGGAAGTGGAGGTTGAGCATACCAATGAAAATCGTACGCACAACACCAACGCCCTTAAAAACGACGTAACCCGCACCGAGACCAACCTGCGGGAAAACGAGCTGACCGACGACAAGCTGGCACCGAATAAACTGACCGATGCTGACAAGAAGTACTAATCGCTAAACTGACAACGTTTTAGTGAAAGGCATGTAGGCCCGCGTCGAAGGACGCGGGCTTTGTCGTTATAGCAGCGCCGGGAGCTGCGACAGCAGCCACAGCAGCAGGCCAATTACGCCGCCCACCACCGTGCCGTTGATACGGATGCGCTGCAGATCCTTGCCGATATTTAACTCCACCTGGTGCGACATATCCTTCGCATCCCAGCTTTTCACCGTATCGCTGATATGACGGCTTAAAAAGTCCGAGAACTCTGGTGCAACGCTTATCGCCGCCTCTTCCATATGCTGATTCAGCGACGCCCGCAGCTGCGCATCCTGGGTTAAGGTTTCACCCAGCCACTGTGCGGAAGCGCTGACTTTGCCGTGCAGCACCGAGTCTTCTTTATCCAGATCCTGCTTCAGCCAGCTGCGTAAATCGCCCCACAGCTGCGCGATATAGCTGTTCAGCGTCTCGTCCTGCTTCAGGTAAGTTTTGATCTCTTCCGCTTTCAGCTGCATCTCCGGATCGCTGCGCAACCGCTCGATCAGACGCTGTACCGCACGATTGAAGCCCTGACGTAGCTCGTGCGCGCCGTCCTGCTCTATATCGTTAAGGATCGATTTCACCGCGTTGGCCGCCAGCTCGGCACTTTTTTCACCTACCCATTCCGTCGGCAGCATCTTCTCTTTAATAGGATGCTCGCGCTTCAGCCAGCGCATCACCTGCTGCGCAATAAACTCGTGCGTGCCTGGCTTGTTGATTAGATGCAGCAGCTGGCTGATGGCGTCGTCCAGCAGTGCCTGATGACGATTGTTTTTGGTCAGGCTCTCCAGCACCAGCGCCGCCGACTGCGTCAGATCGACCTTATCAATAGCCTTGTGGATAGCGCGCCGCATAAACGCCTGGATACGCGAGTCGTCAGCCAGATCGAGAAAGCCGCGCACGACTTTCAGCAGATAGCCGCTGATGCGGGCGGCGTTAGCCGGTTCGCTCAGCCAGCGGGCGATGATCTGCGCCGGATCGTGACGGCGGATTAACGTCAGCAGCGAATCGGTGTTCAGGAACTTATCCTGCACGAACAGCGCCAGGTTATCGGCAATGCGATCCTTGTTGCGCGGCACAATCGCGGTATGGCGGCCAACCAGCGGGATCGGCACACGCCTGAACAGCGCACTGACCGCGAACCAGTCCGCCAGCGCGCCGACCATCGCCGCTTCCGACACGGCTTTTAAAGCGCCGATCCACAGGTTTGCCGGCCGCCAGAGGGGATAAAGCACGGTGGCGATAAACAGCAGTGCCGCGAAGCATAACAGCAGCAGCGGCAGACGTTTGGCTTGCGCCAGTTCGGTTTCTTTATTCATAAAAGCTTGCCTGCTCCCGGGCGGATTTAGCAAAAATTAAACGAGGCGGTTCTGGTCGGGCCTCAGTATAGCTCTTCAATGGGATCGGTTTTCCAGGTGTAGTTGCTTAACTGCCAGCTGTTAAAATCGACAAGGAAATGCGCCTGTTCGCCGTTGACGATATCGGTGACGATGCCTTCGTGTACGCTGCCGGTTTTCTCCCGCCAGCTGGCAATCAGCGCCGGCTGGCCCGCTTTTTCCTCCACGCGCAGCCAGACGCGATCCAGAATCTCATCACCCTGCGCTTTGCGGCCGTCGGCGAGGGTCAGTTGGGTGGTGGCCGCTGGCGTCATCATCAGCGTGGTTACCCACAGGCCGCGATCGGTTGTCTGGAAAAAATCACTAACTTTTTGCAGGCGGCCGGCGGTCAGCGGCTGCGCTTTGACGATGGCGTCCACCAGCGCAGCGTTGCCGAACAGATTTTCCGGCTGCTTAACGGCGCTGCTGGTTTTATCCAGAGAGAAGTGGAGATAGGGTTTGCCGTTGCTAAAATCGGAAAGGGCCAGCTGCAAACCCTTATCCATTTGCGTGGAGATAAATCGCGCCAGCGCGGGAACATCCGGCGCGGCAGCTTTCAGCCCGTGTTCGATGCGGGCGAAAATCAGCGAAGGATAATAACCAGACCAGACATAGCTTTCCTGCTGCTGCTGTGCCTGCTGCTGCCGACGCAGCTCGGCGATCAGCTTATCGATCTCAGGGCCGTCGGCACCGATATCAATGAGGTAGCTGGCCAGCTCAACACGGTTACGAGGTGACTTAAAGGTGTTCAGGTTCGCTTCGGCAAACTGGCGCGCGCGTTGCTCGTCAAACTGCCGCACGTTGGTGAAAGCATCGGTCAGAATACTTTCGTCATAGCGGCCACTGCGATCGTCCAGCATTTGCAGCGTCAACGGATAAAGCGAGCGTTCCGCTTTCATCGCCTCCAGCACGGCCACTTTTTTATCATTGTTGAATGCATTGTTACCGAGGATATCGGCAATCTTTTTGCCCGTGTCATCCGCCATTACCCGACCAAATATGCCCCGGCTGGCGATAATCAGATGCAGCGCGTCTCTGAACTGATAGTCGTCGGAAGCGGGATTGAGGATGATTGCCATCAGGCGCTGTGTTTCAGCCGCGTTAAGATGGGGCTGGCTGCCGCCGCCACGGGCGTTGTCTCTGGCAAAGCGCAGCATCAGCGAGTCGAGCAGGGCGCTGGTGCGCAGCTCATCCATAACCCGATAACCGCCGCTGTTTTCATCGTCAAAGCGCAGCCAGCCGTTCACCTTATCGGTAACGATAGCCGTCATTTTGCTGCTTACGCCGGAGATACCGACAAAGCCCGCCAGCGTCAGCACGGTAGCGAAAACGGCGAACATGCCCAAAATCCATTTGCGGGTGTTATCCAGCACCGACAGGGTTTTGTTGATGGCACTTTCGGTGATTTTTGCTTCAGCGTTATCAATTTTGTCGCTGACCTGTTGCAGCAGGCGAAGGTTTTCTTCGCGCAGCTTTTCCAGCTCGGCCTTGTGCTGCTGCGTATCCCGCTCTATCAGCAGCTTCGTTAGATCATGCATCGTTTTCTCACTACAGAAAAAGTTAACTGTTGGCGGTTAACGATAATGCAGGCTGGTGCCCGGAGATGCAAACCGTCGCGCTGTGGAGAAAAGTACATAGCGAAGGTGGCAGCCGCAGCAAACTTCTGTAATTTATTAATTTTGCGGCGAGGAAAAAAGATGGATGCGAACATTATTGCAGTAGCCACGATTGGCGGCGCGCTGGCGCTGGGTGCCATGAGCCCTGGCCCGAGTTTTATTATGGTGGCACGTACGGCGGTGGCTTCTTCGCGACGGGCAGGCATGGGCGCGGCGCTGGGAATGGGCACCGGCTCGATAGTGATTTCATTAATTGCGCTAATGGGCCTGCATACGCTGCTGGCGGCGGTGCCGTGGCTGTGGCTGGTGCTGAAGACCGGCGGAGGGCTTTATCTACTGTGGATGGCGTTTAAGATGTTCCGCCACGCGCGTGAGCCGCTGCATATGGAAAACAGCGGCAACATGGGGAAAAGCTTTCGCCGTGCCTTTTTAACTGCTTTTATTACGCAAATCAGTAACCCTAAAACGGCGGTGGTATTTGCCGGGATTTTTGCCGCGCTGCTGCCGAGCCATATTACGCCAGCGATGTACGTGGCGCTACCGGTGGTGTCGATGCTGGTGGATGGCCTGTGGTATGCCTTTGTGGCCTGGGCGCTGTCCTCTAGCGGGCCGCGTAATACCTATTTGCGCTATAAGGCGACGTTCGACCGTATCGGCGGCAGCGTGATGGCCGCGCTGGGCATTAAGCTGATAGTGAAATAGGCAAGGCGGGGACTTCGAAGGCCGGAGGCGTGTCTGGAAGAAGTGGTTTGCTGTGGGTCGCGTTTTTGTGTGAGGAGTTTGTGTGGGGAGCGTGTTTAGAAACGGAGACGGGGCGAATTTTTGTGGCGCGGAGAGTGCGTCAGGAAAAGGGGCGGATTTCTGTAGTGCACAGAGCGCTCTGTAAGAAAAGGGCCTGCTTTCTGTGGTGCCTGGAGCGCTCTGTAAGAAAAGGGCCTGCTTTCTGCGGTGTATGGAGCGCTCTGTAAGAAAAGGACCTGCTTTCTGTGGAGCCTGGAGCGCTCTGTAAGAAAAGGGCCTGTTTTCTGCGGTGTATGGAGCGCTCTGTAAGAAAAGAGCCTGTTTTCTGCGAAATCGGGGAATGTGCCGGGAACCCGATCGGATCGTAAAGACGCAAAAAGCGTCGTCCCTGACAGCTCGGCCTGCGCCGTCCATGGCGCAGGACGCTTTACTAACCCGCTCGTGTTCCCGCCACTTCAAGGTTTGGCGTGGCCTGTAGGATCGATCGAGGAACGGCCGTGGCTGTGGCGTGGTTTATAATTTTGGTCAGTGGGATGTTGTGGCTTTGGCGTGGTTTATAAGCCTGGTCTTTGGGCTATTGTGACTTTGACGCGGTCTGCAAGTCTGGCTGGTGAACGGTTGTGGGTTTGATGTGGTTTATAAGTGAGGCTGCTTTGGCTTTTGGCATTGTCTGCAAGCGGGAACGTTCGGCATTGTCTGCAAGGGTAGCTAGTGTTCTGCTGTAGCTTCGGTCTGGTTTATGAGCGTAACCAGGGGGCGGCTGTGATTTTGACGTGGTGAATGAGTCGCTGTAGCTTTTGGGCTGAAGTAAGGAGCAGCTTCTGCTTTGAGCACGACAGGACGCTTTCGCTAATCGGTTGATCTGTCTGTGCAGAGAGTGGAGGCGTCTGCGCCGTCCTTGGCGCAGGAGACTTGGTGATAATGGCCTAGGAGATAAACTGCTTGCTTTGTTTCAACACCAGATCGCAGGCTTTGGTTTTCACCTTCTTGCCCAATTCGGTGTTGCCCAGGCTTTTCAGGTTCACCTGCTGATCGCTGCCGGTATTCAGCAGGCCCATCAGACCTTGTTTATAGTCGGTGGTTTCCTGTGCTTTCGCCGTGTCGGTCAGGCCCAGCTTGCTCAGCAGCTGATCCTTTACGGAACTCACATTGTTATTTACCACGTTGTTCTGCACGCAGTACTGCAACACGCCTGCGGCATTGGTCATGCTGTTAGCGCTGAGCTGCTGATTGCCGCCGTTCAGCAGGCCGGCCAGCGCACCCAGCGACATACCGTTATTCTGCGTGGTAGTTGATGCAGAGTTAGCATTGTTCTGGCTCAGCGTGTTGGCAGCATTGCTGAGCTGATCCTGCCAGCTTGCGGCCGAAGCCACGCCAGCGAACAGGGAAGATGAAACCGTTAATGCCAACGCTATCTTGGTTGTTGCTTTCATTTTTATACCTTCTTTAAATTGTCCGGCACGACCTGTTCCCGGCGCGCACCGATCTCCACAGTGGGACTGCGGGATTAGCCTGGAGTTCCGTATCGGGCGACAGCCCGGCTCGGCAAACCCGGCTTTAAGAGTAGTCCTGGAACTGCTTATTCAGTAAGGCGTTTCATCTTTATGTTGAAACTGCGGCTTGCTATCTTCTGTCATGACTAACTGTAGGTCGTCATCAGGATAGCTGACGCTGTCGCCAGCGGAACCTCCAGATAATGTACTTCCTCGCTGTCCGGATTCATCATCTGATGCGCATTGCCCGTTCCCGCTTTAAAACAGTACACATACCGGGTGCCAGTTTCGTTTCGCCAGCGATCATCACGGGGTGCCCGGAAAGGATATAGATAAACTCATCCTGCTTTGTATGCGAATGCCGCAGCGCCGACAGCCGCCAGGCAAAATGCGCGTAAGGTTAACGCCAAAGTTGCTGAGGCAAATCGCCAGGGCGGAGCTTGATGCGTTGGTCGGCAAGTGCTGCAAAAGAGTGAAGGGCTGGTTACGGCAGTGGCTTCTGCTGCGGTGACAGCTGTGGGTAGGCTAAGAAAGGAGGAGTCGTGAGGTCGGAAGATTTGGAAGCGGCGGTCATAAAGTTTCCTTGTGACGATGATAAAAGCCAGGATAGACGTCAATACCGATAAGCCGCTTTCAGAAAGGTGAGGATGTCAGATAAATAGTGGTCGAGTAGCGGGCCACGTTAGTGAAACGATAGACGTCTCCCTTAACAGAGAGATGGATGGCGCTGCTGTTTATCTGCATTTTGACGCTTTCGTCAGAGGTAGACAAAAATGACTTATATTTATCGCCAGCCTGTTTTAAGAAATCGCTTTCCGCTACCTCAGAAGGAACGAGATAATATTGATAAACGTTTTTTGTAGTAGCGCCAGCGCTGCCTTCCGTTACGTACAGCGTAGTAGTAGAGTTGATCTGTTGCCGCTGTATAACTGACTCTTCGAAAGGCGAAAAATTCGCTACCTTCAGAATGCCGTATGCGACGATCGCCAGTAGTAATACCGCTATAACATACCGCTTCTTAAAATCCCGTGCGCTTCGCATAGTCTATCCCTGCTCTTATCCATGTTTGATCCTGGGGCTTCGCCGTATAGGGCGGGGCGGGTAGTCCCGTTTCCTTGTATGAACGTGCGGTTAAAATCATAAGGAGAGTGTATTTATTGTGCCGTGGTGAGTAAATGAGCAGTTGTGGCAAAATACGTGATATAGCCTGAACGTTGCTTGAACGGCAAGGAAAGGGTAGCGCGACGTTTTTTTAAGCAGTTGCGCGTTTGCCTGCTGATAGGGGTTGCGGAAACAGGGGGTAAAGGTATAATCCACAACGTTTTCCGCATACCCTTCAGTGCCGAAGTGGCGAAATCGGTAGACGCAGTTGATTCAAAATCAACCGCCGCAAGGCGTGCCGGTTCGATTCCGGCCTTCGGCACCAGTATCCTGTCCATCCTCGTCCGAGGAAGTCCAAAAAACCCTTTAAAATCAACATGCAGGCTGATTTCATCATCCAGCATCGTCCGAGCACATCCGTTGCAATCCAGACCGTGCTGGGGGCATAATTGGGGCATCCCCACTTCGATAAGAAATGTGCCCCCAAAATGAAGCTGAATGCCCGCCAGGTCGATACCGCAAAGCCTAAAGAAAAAACCTATAAAATGTCTGATGGTGGCGGTTTGTATCTTGAGGTCACGACCAAAGGATCAAAGTACTGGCGTATGAAGTACCGACGGCCAGCCGACAAAAAAGAAGACCGGCTTGCCTTTGGCGTCTGGCCGACAGTCACACTTGCTGAGGCACGTGCTAAGCGTGACGAAGCTAAAAAGATGTTAGGGCAGGGGATGGATCCCAAAGCTGAACAGAAAGAGGCCCAGGCTGAAAACGCCGGGGCTTATACTTTTGAAACGATCGCCCGCGAATGGCATGCCAGTAACAAGCGCTGGAGTGATGACCATCGTTCACGGATCCTGCGCTATCTTGAGCTGTATATTTTTCCTCATATTGGTTTGGCAGATGTTCGTAAGCTGAAAACCAGCCAGCTGTTAGCACCTATTAAGGCCGTTGATGCCAGTGGCAGGCATGATGTCGCTCAGCGCCTTCAGCAGCGTGTTACAGCGATAATGCGCTATGCCGTGCAGAACGATTATATTGAGTCCAACCCTGCTGTTGATATGGCCGGGGCACTTTCTACCGTCAAGGCTCGCCATTACCCCGCATTACCCTTCAGCCGCTTTCCTGAGTTTCTTGCGCGTCTTGCCGCATACCGTGGGCGCATCATGACGCGTATAGCCGTCGAGCTTTCATTACTGACTTTTGTCCGTTCCAGTGAGCTGCGTTTTGCCCGTCGGGATGAGTTCGATTTCAAAAGGGCTTTATGGAAAGTTCCTGCTCAGCGTAAAGAGATAGAAGGAGTTCGTTACTCCCATCGTGGCATGAAGATGAAAGAGGAGCATCTCGTACCGCTAAGCCGTCAGGTTTTAGCCCTGCTGGAAAAGTTGAAGCAGTTAAGCGGTGACAACGAGAGGCTCTTTCCCGGCGATCACGATCCTAAAAAAGTTATGAGCGAAAACACGGTTAACAATGCTCTGCGCGCTATGGGGTATGACACAAAAACCGAAGTTTGCGGGCATGGCTTCAGGACAATGGCACGGGGTGCGCTGGGTGAGTCGGGATTATGGAGTGATGATGCGATAGAGCGGCAGTTGAGCCACTCCGAGCGTAACAATGTGCGTGCTGCTTACATTCACACTTCTGAGCACCTGGATGAACGTAGATTGATGGTGCAATGGTGGGCGGATTTTCTTTATGCGAACAGTAGTGAGTACGTCTCTCCTTACGATTATGCAAAACGTAAGTGAGGCATTGCGATGCGCAATTTAGCCACTCCAAAACAAAAGCGTGTTTGGCACTAAGCTATATTGCTTTTCCCCTCAGCGCGCAATGCTACCCCCGCCTCGCCTGCCCGCTTTGTGCATCGTTTTTTATGCAGCTGCATGAATCGGGCGAAGCCGCGCCGGGCGTGGTCTGAAGGGATAGTTGCAGTCCTGCATTCTGCATGCGAATCCATGCACCTTATGCATGCACCGCTCTTTACAAACCGGGCTGGCCAGAAAAAGGGCGTTGAAAGGACGAAAAGCGGAGATAAAAAAGCCGCTGTTTTCAGCGGCCATTGTGGTTAATGGAGAGTGCGGAAGGCTGAGCCGTATCGCCCGATTGTTTGGCGTTCTCTCACCGGCTCCGGGGTGACTGCGGGAACCGGTTCGGGCTGCGGCGGTGCGGTAATAACTTTCGTGATGCTCTCACTGGTTTTGAACGTGCAGGAGCAGTCGAGGTTAGTGCACTGGTGATAGCGCTCCTTCACCTGCTCCGACATATAGCGGCTTGATTTGGCATGCGCCGGGCTTTTGCAGTACGGGCAGTGCATCATTTCTTTTTACCTTCCCTTATCCACGGACGGTGTACGTGGATGGCATCCCACGCCCTGCTGCGCTTAATCGGATTTGCATACAGCACCATATCCACGCCGGTAAGCGCCGGACGCCACAGGCCGATATTCTCCAGCACCGGCGCTTCGGTCAGCACTTTCTCCGGCAGGGCGGCCGCCGCGCGGGTCAGCGCGTTACCAATCAGCTCCGCCACGACCTGCATATCGCTGCGCTCATCATCGTCGCGTGGATTGACCTTTTCACGCTGGAGCCGCAGGCGGATGGCCCACAACAGCGAAGGGCTGACGTTGCGCAGCGCCGACTGCCAGGTCGCGTCGGCAAACTCGTTAAACGCCAGCTGGTGCGCATAGACGTATTCTTTACCCGTTACACAGGCGTTAAGCATGAAGACCTGTTTATCCAGCTTCAGCTCGGCAATCAGCCCGGTAAACTCTTCCGCCAGCTCCCGGCTGGCAATGCGCTGGCTGTGCTCCGCCTTCAGCTCGTCGGTCAGGTTGCCGCGCAGGTTGCGAAAGCGGGTACGCCAGTTTGTTTCGGCTTCCTTTCCCGCCTCGATGGCCGCCTCACGCTCTTTCTCGCAGCGGGTAATGTCGGCGCAGGTGTTATTGTACTGTTTCATCTTCTCAAGATGCGCAGTGCGGGCTGCTTCAAAGCTTTTCAGGGCGGTGCTCTTTTCCGGGGTGCTCATAGCTTTTCTCTCTCTGTAAAGGATGTCGCTATTTTGCTGTTCACCACCGGACAAATCATTTCATTGCTGTCTGCCTGTCGCTGAGCAAACACGGACAAATCTTCATCGGGAACCATCTCGGAGCTTTTAGTTTTATGTAAAACTGTTCACCACTCTTCACCTTTAAAAAAAGATAATAAATACAGTAAGTAAAGGGGTGAACACTTGAGGATGAACTGTTCACCAGGTATTCATCACTGTTCACCCGCTTTTAAATGAGCCTTTTTCTGGCAAGCCTTCTTTAATGTTATTTCCGGTTAATTATTCAGTATTAATAGCTATAGCTTTTCGATATTAACATTTTGTTACTCTGCTCACCTATATTCACCTATATTGCCCTATATTCAACACAAGATCATTTTTCATACTATTTTTACCTGCCTCTCAGCGGACGAGGGCTTGTTTACACGGGCAAAAATATTCTCACAATAGGGGGTTACCAGCACAACACGACCGGAACCGGCCAGCGCCGCCCGGATACAAAACGAGGTAACACCATGCTCTCCACCGCTTCACAGTCCGCCCCGGCCACGCTGTCCGTTAATGACCTGCACTACCCCCGCGACCGCTTTATGCGCCTGCCAGAAGTTATCAGCACCTGCGGCCTGTCCCGCTCGACCATTTACGACTTAATCTGCCGCGAGCAGTTTCCCTCGCAGATTTCTCTCGGCGGTAAGAACGTCGCCTGGCTGGCGTCGGAGATTGACGACTGGATGCAGGCCCGCATCGCGCAGCGTGCCGGAGGTGCGGCATGATTAAGCTCAACTTCGGCACCCGCAGCTATCCGCTCAGCCAGGAAGAGGCCGTGTATGTGGCCGAAAGCCTGCTTTCCGCCGTCGCTGGCAAAAAATCCACGCTGCCTGCATTTAACAGCGGCCGTCATGGCCATATTTCCGTGCTCACCGAAAAGCCGAAGCCCGCAAAGGGGAGTAAGAGTGAGCAAAGCGAGAACTTCCGATCAAATCCGCCGCAATCCGATCACGTCCTGACCGATTGCTGAGGAAAAAGGCCCGATGTTTAAAAAAAGGCTTTTTTCTGGCGAGCCGCCGGTGTACTGTTTTCCCGCTGCCGCAAAATCGGCAGCCGGGCGTAGGAACCCGAGTTACTCAATGGCGACACAACACGCGCCATGCGTGTTTTTTTACGTCGTAGCCTCAGTGCGCCAATTTTTAGCGCAGCGGTTTTTGTGCCGTTGTGCCTTTAAGACAATGGTGGCTCAGGCGGGGCAGCCTTCGGGCTGGCCGGTATTCATTGAGGCCGGTATTCCTACCCCCGTCTGGGCTACCACCCCCGAGTGTAGGAACTCTGGTGGTAGCGTTAACCGCTACTCAATGGAGTCTGCCACTATGGCCGCAACCCTTATTTCTGCACGCATGCAGTTCACCTTTTTATTTGCCGCCGTGCGCCGCGCCGATACCGCCGCCCGTCCCTGCATGCTGCGCACCACGGCCGAAA
>Ga0268259_10000186_pt1 | contig 29058 bp, 27 predicted proteins | sample AgamicAsMarz_FD_200246 | JGI IMG/M metagenome (GOLD analysis project Ga0268259, IMG submission 200246) | Agave microbial communities from Guanajuato, Mexico - As.Ma.rz (v2) (version 3) | ecosystem: Host-associated > Plants > Phyllosphere > Phylloplane/Leaf | place: Guanajuato, Mexico... | reverse complement strand
ACCGGGACCGAGGTCGAGCGGGTCGGTAAGGTCGGCCCGCCCGCTGCCGAGGGCTTCGTCGTCGGCAGGGTGCTCGCGGTCGAGAAGCACCCCAAAGCCGACCGGCTCAGCGTCTGCACGCTCGACACCGGCGACGGCGAGCGCATCGTGGTCTGCGGCGCCCCCAACGTGGCGGCGGGCCAGACCGTCCCTGTGGCCCTGCCGGGGGCGACGATGCCAGGCGGGCACGAGATCGGCGAAGCGAAGCTGCGCGGGGTGCGCTCGGCGGGGATGATCTGCGCCTCCTCGGAGCTCGGTCTCGGCGAGGGGCCGCCGGGGATCATGGTTCTCGAGGACGACGGGCTGGCGCCCGGCACTCCCCTGGCGGAAGTGCTGCCGATCGCCGAGCCGGTGCTGGAGCTGGAGGTGACGCCGAACCGGGTCGACTGCTTCGGCGTCTACGGCGTCGCCCGCGAGGTGTACGCGATCAGCGCCGCGCCGCTGGGCGAGGAGCCCTGGGCCGAGGACGCCCCTGCCGAGGGCGAGGGGAAGGTCGAGGACTACGCCTCTGTCTCGGTCGAGGTGCCCGAGCTCTGCCCGCGCTTCACCGCCCGCGTCTTCACCGGGGTCACGATCGCGCCCTCGCCGCCTTGGCTGCAGGCGCGGCTGGCGGCGGCGGGGCAGCGGCCGATCAACAACGTGGTCGACATCACCAACTACGTGATGCTGCTCACCGCGCAGCCGCTGCACGCCTTCGACTTGGCCAAGGTGCCGGACGGCGCCCTCACCGTCCGCGCCGCGACCGCGGAGGAGAAGATGACGACGCTCGACGGGGAGGAGCGCAGCCTCGACGCCGAGACGGTGCTGGTCTGCGATCGCAACGGCCCCTCGGGGATCGCCGGGGTCATGGGCGGACAGGCCTCCGAGGTATCCGAGGAGACGACAAGCGTCCTGCTCGAGGTCGCCAACTGGAACGGGACCAACATCCTGCGCACGTCGCGGATGCTGGGCTTGCGCTCGGAGGCCTCCTCGCGCTTCGAGAAGCAGCTCCACCCGGAGCTCTGCATGCGGGCGCAGCGAGTCGCCTCGCGGCTGATGGTCGAGCTCTGCGGGGCGAAGATGGTGCCGGGGACGATCGACGTCGCCGCCGAGATCCCGGCGCCGCACCGGATCGTCCTGCGCGGCGAGCGGGTCGAGGGCCTGCTCGGGATGTCGATCGCCCAGGCCGACCAGGCGGCCTACCTGGAGCGGCTCGGCTTCGGGGTCGAGGCCGGCGAGGGGGAGCTGGCGGTCGAGGTGTCGCTCGACCGCCACTACGACGTCACCCGCGAGGTCGATCTGGTCGAGGAGGTGGCGCGCGTGCACGGGCTCGACGAGCACCTGCCGAGCACGCTGCCCTCCGTGCCCCAGGTCGGTGGTCTCGATCGCAAGCAGCGACTTCGCCGCCGCGCCGAGGACGTCATGCGCGACCTCGGCTTCGACGAAGTCGTCGGCTGGAGCTTCACCGATCCTGGCGAGGCCGCTCGTCTGCGGATCCCCGCCGGCGACCCGCGCGCGGAGGGCATCGTCCTCTCCAACCCGCTCTCCGAGGAGCAATCGGTGATGCGCACGACCCTGCTCGGCTCGCTCCTCGACGTCGCCCGCAGCAACCTCTCGCACGGCGCCGAGGGCGTCAGCCTCTTCGAGTCGGGGCGGGTCTATCTGACGGCTCCGCTTGTCTGGTTTCCGGGAGAGAAGGAGCCGCCTGTCGGCGAGCCGCACCGAATCGGGTGCCTGATGACAGGTTCAACAGCCCCCAAGACCTGGCGTGTCAACAGCGAGTCCGCGGACTTTTTCGCCCTCAAGGGTGATCTCGAAGTGCTTATGCGCCACCTGAAGGTTCCGTACGCCATCGAGCCAGCCCAGGAGCCGTTCCTGCATCCCGGGCGCTCGGCTTGCATTCAGGTGGGCGGCGAGCTGGCGGGCTGGATCGGCGAGCTGCACCCTCTTGTCGCACGCGAGTGGGATATCGATGAAGCGGTTGCCTGCGAACTCGACTTGGAGCCATTGTTTGCGTCGGCTCTGGCTGGTGAGGAGCTCTTCGAGGATGTCGTCACCTTCCCACCCGTGCACCAGGACCTGGCCGTCGTCGTGCCCGAAGAGGTCCTGGCGAAACAGGTATGGAATGCAGTTCGGGCTGGGGCCGGAGAGCTATTGCACGACTCCTACATCTTCGATCTCTACGCAGGCGAGCAGCTCGGCGAGGGCCGCAAGAGCCTTGCCCTGCGGCTCGAGTTCCGCGCCCCCGACCGCACCCTGACCGACGAGGAGGTCGCCGGGCTGCGCGGCTCGATCGCGGCCGAGCTGGACAAGATCGGGGGGTCGCTGCGTGAATAGCGACGCACCTCAGCCGCTGGAGGGAAAGCCCGCCGCACGGGTCCTGGTCGCCGGCGCCTCCGGCTTCACCGGGGCGCTCGCCGCGCACCTGGTCTGGTGCCACCCGCGCCTGGAGCTCGTCACGGTCACCTCGCGCAGCGACGCCGGCACGCGGCTCGACCGCCTCTACCCGCGCTACCGGGTGCCGCTGGAGCTGACCGAGCTCGACCTCGAACGGGTCGAGGGAGTCGATGCCGCGATCGTCGCCTACCCACACGGCGCCTCGGCGCCGGCGGTCGCGGCGCTGCGTGAGAGGGGACTCGTCGTCGCCGACCTCTCCGCCGACTTCCGCCTGCGCGACCTGCCCACCTACGAGCGCTGGTACGGCGAGCACGGCGCACCGCAGCTGCTCGAGGCGGCCGTCTACGGCCTCACCGAGCTATACCGCGAGCCGCTGCGCGAAGCGAAGCTGGTCGCCGTCCCCGGCTGCTACCCGACCGCGAGCGTGCTGGCGCTGGCGCCGCTGGCCGAGCGCGGCCTGCTCGCCGACGTCGTCATCGACGCCAAGCAGGGCGTCTCCGGCGCCGGCCGGGGCGGGGGGGACGCGATGCACTACGTGACGATGGACGAGAACGCCTTCCCCTACAAGACCGAGGGCCACCGCCACCGGCCCGAGATCGAGCAGGAGCTGACCGCGCTCGGCAGCCCCGCTCCCGTCACCTTCGTGCCCCACCTGCTGCCGCTCGATCAGGGCGAGCTGACCAGCTGCTACGCGCAGACGACCGAGCCGCTCTCCAGGGAGGAGGTGCAGGCGATCTACCGCGAGCGCTACGCGGAGGAGCCCTTCGTCCACGCGGTCGACGCCCCGCCGGGCCTGCGCGACGTCCGCGACACCAACGAGTGTCGTGTCTACGCCACCGTCGAGGAGCGGGGACGCGTCCTCGCCTTCTCCGCCATCGACAACCTCTGGAAGGGTGCCTCCGGCCAGGCTGTGCAGTGTCTGAACCTGATGTTGGGCCTGCCCGAGGAGGAGGGGCTGACGTGAGCGGCTTCTTCAAATCGCGCTGGGTGGATCCGCCGGCCGGAGTCGAGGAGATCGACCCGGCGGCGCTGGCGCCGGGCTTCCGCGCCGGGACCGCATACTGCGGCCTCAAGGGCGGCGGCAAGACCGATGTCGGGCTGGTCGTCTGCGACGCGCCCGCGGTCGCCTCCGCGATCCTGCTGACCAACAACGCTTCCTCAGCGGCGCCGGTGCGGGTCTGCCGCGACCGCTGCGAGCAGGGCTCGATCCGGGCCGCCGTGGTCAACGCCGGCAACGCCAACGCCGAGACCGGCGAGCAGGGCTACGCCGACGCGGTGGCGATGGCCGACGAGGCGGCGCGCCAGCTCGGTCTGGCGCCCGAGACCGTCGCCGTCGCCGAGACCGGGGTGATCGGCGTGCCGCTGCCGATCGACGCCGTGCTGGCCGGGATCGGCGATGCCGCGCAGGCACTCTCGGAGAGCGGCGGCGCCGAGTTCGCCGAGGCGATCACGACCACCGACCGCTGGCCCAAGCGCTGCACGCTGCGCGCCGGCGGCGTCACCCTCTCGGCCCAGGCGAAGGGCGGCGGGATGATCCAGCCCGGCTTCGCGACGCTGCTCTGCTTCGTCCAGACCGACGCCGTGGTCGACGATCCCGAGGCGGCGCTGCGGGCGGCCGGAGCCGAATCCTTCGAGCGGATCACCGTCGACGGCCAGATGAGTACCAACGACACCGTCCTCCTGCAGGCGACCGGCTCCGCCGGCGCGCCGCTGCCGGAGGGGCTGCTGGAGGCGGTCCTGCTCCAGCTCGCGCTCGAGGTGGTCGCGGACGGCGAGGGTTCTTCCCGGGTCGGCCGGGTCCAAGTCGACGGCGCCGCCACGACGGAGGAGGCCGAGCGGGTGGCGCGGGCGATCGCCAACTCGCCCCTGGTCAAGACGGCGCTCTTCGGTCGCGACCCCAACTGGGGCCGGATCGCGCAGGCGGCGGGGATGGCGCTGGCCGGCGAGGACCTCGACGAGATCGGCGCCGAGGCGATCGAGAACGCCGAGCTGGCCGAGGACGTGCCCGAGGCCGAGATCGGCCTGCGCCTCCACCGCGGCGCCGACAGCGCCCACGTCTGGTTCTCGGACTTGGGCTACGAGTACGTCCGCATCAACGCCGAGTACACGACATGAGGATGAGGAGAACATCGTGAGCACCAACGTCGACACCCTGCTCGAGGCGCTCCCCTACATCAGGGAGTTCCACGGCCGCACCGTGGTGATCAAGTACGGCGGCGCGGCGATGCGGGAGGAGGCGCTGCGCGAGGACTTCGCCACCGACGTCGTCCTGCTCAAGTACGTCGGCCTCAACCCGGTGATCGTCCACGGCGGCGGCCCGGAGATCACCCGATACATGGAGCGGCTCGGCCTCGAGGTGCGCTTCCACGAGGGGCTGCGCGTCTCCGACGCGGAGACGGTCGAGGTGGCGCGGATGGTGCTGCTCGGCAAGCTCAACTCGGACATCGTGCAGCGGCTCAACCGCCACGGCCAGCCGGCGGTCGGACTCTCCGGCTCCGACGGCTCGCTGTTCGAGGTCTCGCCGGCGCCCAACGCCGAGCAGGTCGGCTTCGTCGGCTCGATCGAGCGGGTCGACGTCGACGTGCTCAACCACATCGCCGAGGACTACATCCCGGTGATCGCCTCCTCCGCCTCCGACGCCGAGGGCAACCCCTACAACGTCAACGCCGACGAGGCGGCGGGCAAGGTGGCGGCGGCGCTCGGCGCCCATAAGACGGTCTTCCTCACCGACGTCGAGGGCTGGCTCGCCGACCCGAGCGACGAGGGCTCGCTGATCTCGCGCGCGAACGTCGCCGAGGTCGAGCAGGGCCTGGCCGGGATCGAGGGGGGCATGCGACCGAAGCTGCAGGCCTGTGTCGACGCGATCCAGGGCGGCGCCCAGTCGGCCCACATCATCGACGGCCGCAAGCCCCACAGCCTGCTGCTCGAGCTCTTCACCGACGCCGGGATCGGCACGATGGTGACGCCGTGAGCGCCACGGGCTTCGCCGAGCTGCAGGCGCTGGAGGAGCGCTACCTGATGCGCACCTACAAGCGCGCCCCGGTCGAGTTCGTGCGTGGCGAGGGGACGCTGCTCTGGGACGCCGAGGGCAAGGAGTACCTCGACTTCCTCGCCGGGATCTCGGTCTGCTCGGTTGGCCACTGCCACCCGGCGGTGGTCGAGGCGGCGCGCGAGCAGGCCGGGCGGCTGATGCACGTCTCCAACCTCTTCTACACCGAGCCGATGGTGCGGCTGGCCGAGCGGCTCTCGGAGTCGAGCCTCGGCGGCCGCGTCTTCTTCTCCAACTCCGGCGCCGAGGCCAACGAGTGCGCGATCAAGATCGCCCGCAAGCACGCTCACCGGCGCGGCGTCGAGAAGCCGGAGATCGTCAGCTTCGAGCGCGACTTCCACGGCCGCACCTACGGCGCCCTCTCGGCAACGCCGAAGCTCGCCGAGAACCCGGCGCTGGCGCCGATGCTGCCCGGCTTCCGCGCGGTCCCATTCGACGACTCGGCGGCCCTGCGCGAGGCGGTGGGGGAGAGCACCGCCGCGGTGTTGATCGAGCCGATCCAGGGCGAGGCCGGCATCTACCCGCTCGGCGAGGAGACGCTGCTCGCCGCCCGCCAGGCGTGTGACGAGGCCGGCGCGCTGCTGATCTTCGACGAGATCCAGACCGGTGTCGGGCGGACCGGCTCGCTCTGGGCCTACGAGCAGACGCCGGTGCGCCCGGACCTGCTGACCAGCGCCAAGGCGCTCGGCGGCGGTCTGCCGATCGGCGCCTGCGTCGCCACGCCCACGGCCGGCGAGGTGCTCGAGCCCGGCGATCATGGCTCGACCTTTGCCGGCGGCCCGGTCGTCGCCGCGGCGACGCTGGCGGTGCTCGGGATCGTCGATGACGCGGCGCTGCTGCGCCAGGTTCGCGAGCACGGCGCCGTCCTGCGGGAGGCCCTGCTGGCGCTCGACGGGGTCGAGGAGGTGCGCGGGCGGGGGCTGATGCTCGGCGTCGGCCTCGCCGATGGAATCGACGCCGCCGCGCTCGGCGCCGACCTGCTCGAGCGCGGCCTGATCGTCAACGTCCCCGAGCCCGGCACGCTGCGGCTGCTGCCGCCGCTGACGGTCGATGTCGCCCAGGTCGAGCGGGCGGCCGCCCTGATCGCGGCCGCGCTCCTAAGCTTCAGGGCTCGATGAAGTCGAAGAAGCTTCCATCGGAGCCCGCGCCGACCACGACGACGACCACGGCCGAGCGCCTGGCGGCGATCGTCGACGCCGCCGAGCTCGCCGCGACGAGCGTGATCGACGATGCCGAGCGCCAGGCCGAGCAGACGCTGGAAGCCGCGCGCTCGCGCGCCGACAGGGTCGTCGCCGAGCGCCTGCGAGAGCTGGCCGACGAGCTCGACCCGCCTGCCGCTGCGCTCGCCGAGCCGCGCCTGCGGTCGGTGGGCTCCAACCACGAGCCGGAGGCTGACGCTCCGCGCCGCTCCGGCTCCGCCGGGGCGCGGCTGTTCGCCACCCAGATGGCCGTCTCCGGCAGCAGCCGCGAGGAGATCGAGGCGCGACTGCACAGCGGCTTCGAAATCGAGGACGCCAGCGAGATCCTCGACGCCATCCTCGGCCCGGAGGAGTAATGCCGACCTGCGAGAGGGTGCATTCCTCGTGAACGAGGACCCGACCCGGTTGATGCGGGAGCCCGACCATGGGCGGCCGCACGGGAACATGCGCCTGCTGGTCGCCTGCCTGGCCGCGGTGATCGTCGGGCTGATCGTGGCGATCGTCGTGATCGCCGGCAGCGGCGACGGCGACGACACGGTCTCGACCCCGGAGACGACCACGCTGCCGAGCACGGAGACGACGACGGAAGGCGCCGAGACGACGACGGACACGACCGAGACGACTGAGCCGACGACGACCACCACGTCGCCGACGGAGACGACGACCACCACCGAACCGACCACCGCGCCGGAAGAAGAAGACGGCGGCAGCGGTGGCATCGAAGCGCCCTAGTGCCCCAGCACGCACCGACCGCTAGCTACGAGGCGGACCCGGAGCAGGTGCGCCGGGTCCTGCTGCTCTACTCCGGCGGCCTCGACACCAGCGTGATGCTGAAGTGGATCCAGGACTCCTACGAGGCGGAGGTGGTCTGCCTCACCGTCAACCTCGGCCAGCCCGGCGAGGACTACGCCGTGATCGAGGACAAGGCAAAGCGACTCGGGGCGCTCGAGTGCCGCGTCGTCGACGCCCGCGAGCGCTTCGCCCGCGACTTCCTCGTGCCGGCGATCAAGGCCAACGCCGAGTACGGGGACGGCTACCCGCTCTTCACCGCGCTCGGCCGGCCGCTGATCGCCGAGCTCGCGGTCGAGCACGCGCGCGAGACCGGTTGCGACACGATCGCCCACGGCTGCACCGGCAAGGGCAACGACCAGGTGCGAATCGAGGCCACGGTCGCCACCCTGGCGCCGGAGCTGAAGACGATCGCACCGGTGCGCTCCTGGCAGATGGGGCGCGAGGAGGAGATCGCCTACGCGCGCGAGCACGGCATCCCGGTCAAGGGCGGGACCGAGGTCGCGCCCTACTCGATCGACGACAACCTCTGGGGCCGCTCCTCGGAGGGCCGCTGGATCGAGGACCTCGACCACGCGCCCGAGGACGACGTCTTTCAGCTCGTCACCAGGCCGGAGGAGGCGCCCGACGAGGCCGAGATCGTCACCGTCGAGTTCGAGCAGGGTGTCCCGGTCGGCCTCAACGGCGAGCGGCTCGACCTGGTCCCGCTGCTCGAACGCGCCGCCGAGATCGGCTGCCGTCACGGCGTCGGCGTCCTCGACCACATCGAGGACCGCATCGTCGGCCTCAAGGTGCGCGACATCTACGAGGCGCCGGCGGCGGCGATCCTGCTCGCCGCGCATCGCGAGCTGGAGCGGCTGGTCGGCACGATCCACCAGAACCAGTTCAAGCCCGATCTCGACCGCCAGTGGGGCTACCTGGTCTACGCCGGGCTCTGGTGGGAGCCGCTGCGGACCGACCTCGACGCCTACATGGACGCGGTCAACGCCCAGGTGACGGGGACGATTGGGCTGAAGCTCTTCAAGGGCAGCGTCAGCGTCGTCACCCGCTCCTCGCCCAACGCCGTCTACGACGCCGACCTCGCCGGCTTCGCCGAGTCGGGTGGCCTCTTCTCGCAGTCCGCTTCGCCCGGCTTCATCGAGCTCTGGTCGCTGCAGTCGCGGATGGCGCATAGGATCCGCCAGCGCGGGGAAGGGGGGGAGGCGTGACCTACGACAGGCTGGGTAGAGCCGCCATTCGCTTCGCCTTCAAGTACGCGCGCAGGCGATACCGGCGCCAGATTCGCATCGGAGCCGGCGCAGCCGCCGTCGCCGTGGCGATTGCCGCCTACCTCGCCAGCCGCAACGTCCCCGAGGGATGAGCCGGCGCAGTGCCCTCGCCTGCGGCGCGCTCTGCGCGACCGCGCTGTTCCTGGCTGCGCCGGCGCCGGCGCAGGATGTCGATGCGCTCCAGGCCAAGGTCGACGCCGCCCGCGAGGAAGCGGGCGCGCTGGCGTCGGAGCTGCGTGCCGCGCAGGAGCGCCTCGGCTCCGCCCAGCGGGAGGCGGCGGCCGCGAGCGCGCGCGAGCAGCGGCTGAGCGGGCTGCTGGCGAGCGGGAAAGAGCGGGCTGCCGTGCTCGGCGAGAAGGTCGCCCGCACCGAAGCGCGCCTGGCGGAGGAGCGCCGGCGCCTGCGACGCGCCCGTCGCGAGCTGGCGCAGCGACTGGTGGCGATGTACGTCAGCGGCCCGGCCGGCGCCGCCAGCGTCGTCCTCGGCTCGGCCGACTTCGACGACCTGGCCACCCGGGCCAGCTACCTGAGCCAGATCGAGTCCTCCGACGAGGAGCTGGCGACGCGGGTCGAGCAGGTTCGCGACGAGGTCAGGCGCGGGCTGCAGCGGGTGGCCGAGCTGAAGCGGCAGGCCGACGACCACAACGCGCGCCTCGACGCAGCCCGTTCGGAAATAGCCGGGGTCCGTGCCGAGGCCGAGGCCGCTGCGGCTGAGTTGCACTCGGTCGCCGCGGCCCGCAGCGCCTCGCTGGCGACGCTGAAGGGCCGGATCGGCGAGTGGGTCGGCGACATCGAGAGGGCCGAAGCGGCGAGCAGGGCCGCTGCCGAAGAAACCGTCGGCCGCTGGCTCGGCGGTCCCTACTCGATCCCCACCTACATAGTGATGTGCGAGTCCGGCGGCGACTACGGCGCGCTCAACCCCTCGAGCGGGGCGGGCGGCGCGTACCAGATCCTGCCCTCGACCTGGGCCGCCTACGGCGGCGAGGGGGCGCCGCACGAAGCGCCCAAGGCCGAACAGGACCGCATCGCCGCTGAAATCTGGGCCGACTCAGGCGGCGGCGCCTGGGTCTGCGCCGGCTGAGTCCCGGCCGAGGCCGCTCGTCGCGGCCCAGAGGACGGCGAAGTCCTCACCCTCCGTTTTTTCCCAGAGCAGGAATAAGAGCTGCAGATTCAGGTGGGCCATGGCAAGGCGACGCAATATCGCCTGGTCCCCTGGGATGGCCACCTTGGCGCACATCGACGGCACCAGTATGGCGCATGGTTTTGTCTGGCGACGTTTTAGCTACTGAAGCGTTCCGAATCGATTACTCGTCCGTTCCTTGTTTCACGCGCTCGCATCCGCCCGCGCTTGAATGTTCGGAGATTGCGCGGAAGGTGTGCGTCTTCGGTCGTTGGCATCTGCGTCGCTTGGCATGATCGCCGGCATCTCGATGAGCGCTGAGCAAGCGGCACACCTGCACGTCCACAGCGAGTACTCGCTGCTCGACGGCGCCTGCAAGATCGACGCGATGGCGGCGCGCGCGGCGGAGCTGGGACAGCCGGCGCTGGGCCTCACCGACCACGGCGTGATGAACGGCGCCGTCGATCTCTACAAGGCCTGCCAGAAGCACGGGATCAAGCCGATCATCGGTCTCGAGGCCTACCTGGTCGACGACGTCGAGACGGTCAAGGAGAAGCCCAAGTACGAGCGCAATCACCTCACCCTGCTGGCCGAGAGCGACGCCGGCTTCGCCAACCTGGTCAAGCTCACCTCGGCCGGCTTCCTGCAGGGGTTCTCGCGCGGCAAGGCCAATATCGACATGGGGCTGCTCGCCGATCACTCGGAGGGCGTGATCGTCCTCACCGGCTGCCTGCAGTCGCGCTTCTGCCGCCGCCTCGTCGAGGAGCGCCCCGACGACGCCCGCGCCCACCTCGACGACCTGATCCAGGCCTTCGGGCCCGAGCAGGTCTACTTCGAGGTGCAGAAGAACGGGATCGCCGAGCAGGACAAGGCGAACGAGGGAATCGTCCGCTATGCCCGCGAGCTCGGCCGGCCGCTGGTCGCCACCGCCGACGTCCACTACCTCCGCCGCGAGGACTTCGACAACCACAAAGCGCTGCTCTGCGTGCAGACGAAGTCGACCCTGGAAGCGCCGAAGCTGAGCTTCGACACCAACGAGTTCTTCCTCAAGAGCAACGAGGAGATGACCGAGTCCTTCGCCGAGTGGCCGGAGGCGGTGCCGACCTCGGTCGAGATCGCCGAGCGCTGCCAGGTGGAGATCGAGCTCGGCAAGCTGCTGCTGCCGCGCTACCCGACCCCCGACGAAGAGGAGCCGGAGGCGATGCTGCGGCGGATCGCCGCCGACGGCCTGCGCGCCCGCTACGGCGACCCGCCGCCGGCCGAGGCGGTCGAGCGGCTCGAGTTCGAGCTCGGGGTGATCGAGGAGATGGGCTTCTCCTCCTACTTCCTGATCGTCTGGGACTTCGTCCGCTTCGCCAAGGAGAACGGGATCGCGGTCGGCCCGGGCCGCGGCTCGGCGGCTGGCTCGATCGTCTCCTACTGCCTCGCGATCACCGACCTCGACCCGCTCGCCAACGACCTGCTCTTCGAGCGCTTCCTCAACCCCGGCCGCAAGTCGATGCCGGACATCGACATCGACTTCTCGGTGCGCGGCCGCGAGCGGGTGATCCGCTACGTCGCCGAGAAGTACGGCCGCGAGTCGGTGGCCCAGATCATCACCTTCGGCAAGATGGCGCCGCGCGCCGCGACCCGTGACGCCGCCCGCGTGCTCGGCTTCGACTACGCCAGCGGCGACCGCCTCGCCAAGCAGATCCCCGAGCCGGTCCTCGGTCGCAACCCCTCCTTCGAGGAATGCCTCAAACCGGGGCAGGAGCTGCGCAAGACCTACGACGCCGAGCCCGAGGCGAAACGGATCCTCGACGTCGCCCAGGGCCTCGAGGGGATCATCCGCAACAACTCGATCCACGCCGCCGCGGTGGTGATCGCCGACCGGCCGCTGCAGGAGATCGTGCCGCTGCAGCTGGCCGAGGATCGCAGCGCGCCGGCCGGGAACGGCAACGGGGCAAACGGCAACGGCAACGGGTCGGGCGCCAAGCAGCGTCAGTACAAGATCGTGACCCAGTACTCGATGGGCCCGATCGAGGAGATCGGCCTGCTGAAGATGGACTTCCTCGGCCTGCGCAACCTCGACGTGATCGAGGACACGGTCGAGATCATCCGCCGCTCGCGCGACGACGAGCTCGACATCGGCGCGATCCCGATGGACGACGCCAGCACCTTCGAGATGCTCTCGCGCGGCGACGGCACCGGCGTCTTCCAGCTCGAGTCCGACGGGATGCGCGACGCGATGAAGAAGGTGCGGCCGACCGAGTTCGACGACATCGTCGCGCTGGTCTCTCTCTACCGCCCCGGCGCGATGCGCTACATCCCCGACTACGCCAAGGGCAAGCGCGACCCGGGCTCGATCACCTACCCCGACGAGCGGCTGCGCCCGATCGCCGAGCCGACCTACGGCTGCCTGATCTACCAGGAGCAGTTGATGGAGATCGCCAAGCAGATGGCCGGCTTCAGCCCCGCCGAGGCCGACGACCTGCGCAAGGCGATCGGCAAGAAGAAGCGCGACCTGATGGCGACGATGAAGGCCAAGTTCCTCGAAGGGATGAAAGCCTCGGAAACCGCGGGAAAGGTCGCCGACAATCTCTGGTCGCTGATGGAGGCGGCGGCCGACTACTCCTTCAACAAGTCCCACGCCGCCTGCTACGCCCTGATCGCCTACCGCACCGCCTACCTCAAGGCGAACTACCCGGCCGAGTACATGGCGGCGGTGATCTCCTCGGTGATGAACACCAAGGACAAGGTGCCCTTCTTCGTCAATCGCTGCGAGGAGATGGGGATCGAGGTGCTGCCGCCCGACGTCAACTCCTCCGACCACGACTTCGTCGTCTCAGAGAAGGCGATCCGCTTCGGCCTCGACGCGGTCAAAAACGTCGGTCACGCCGCGGTCGAGGCGATCCTGCGGGCGCGCGAGGAGAGCGAGATCGTCTCGATCTGGGACTTCTGCGAGCGGGTCGACAGCCGCGCCGTCAACAAACGGGCGATCGAATGCCTGATCAAGTGCGGGGCGCTCGACTCCACCGGCGCCACCCGTATGGGGATGCTGGAGGCGCTGCCTGCGGCCCAGTCGGCGGGCCAGAAGGCCCAGGAGGACGCCCAGCTGGGCCAGGGCTCGATCTTCGACTTCGGCGACGGGGGCGGAGAGGAGGCGGGTGTCTCGCGGGCTGCGCACCGGCCGCCGATCTCCGCCGCCGAGTTCGACCGCGCCGAGCTGCTGGCGCTGGAGAAGGAGACGCTCGGCACCTATCTCTCCTCGCACCCGCTCTCCGAAGTGCGGGGGGCGCTGCGAGCCCGCGTCGACTGCTCTCTCGCCGACCTCGCCAGCAAGCCCGACGGCTCCTGGGTGACGGTGGGCGGAATCGTCGTCGCCACCAAGAAAATCCGCACCAAGAGCGGCACGCAGATGATGTTCGCGACCCTCGACGACATCGAGGGCCAGGTCGAGATGCTGGTCTTCAAGGCCGATCAGGCGGAGAGTGCCGAGACGATCGCCCCCGACGCGATCGTCGTCGTGCGCGGCCGCGTCGACCACAAAGAGCGCGGCGAGACCAAGCTCGTCGTGCAGGAGGCGGAGCGCTTCGAGCCGAGCGCAGAGGAGATCGCCGCGGCCCCGGCGCCGCGCGGCTCGACCGAGCCACTGCGGTTGACGATCGCGGCGGCGAGCGCCGGAGACCCGCATTTCTTCACCGAGTTGCGGATGGTGTTCGAGCACCACAAGGGCGAAGCGCCCGTCTTCGTCGCGGTCGTCGGCAGCGACGGCCGTCCCCGGGAGCTGAAGCTCGGGGACGGGTACAAGGTGCGTCCCTCGAGCAAGCTCCAGCAGGAGCTCGACCACCTGCTCGGGGCCGACGCCCTTGCCGCGTGAAAACCTGCGCATCTCGGAGTCCTCGGTCGCTCGCGTGCAGAGCACGCCACGCTCCCTGCGTCCACCGAGCTGCTTGGTTTTGACGCGGCAATCTGTCCCTAGACTTCTGTAATGCCCGTTACTCGCACGAAGGTTGGGGAGTGTCGGCAGTGTCGCTCCTTCTGCGACAAGATGGTCGAGCCGCGCGGCTGCGTCGAGATGCGCTGCCGCTACCTCTACAGCTTCGTCGACATGCTCAACGGCCTCCAGTACGTCGGTTGCATGCAGGGCGTCTACGGCGCCAAGGTCGAGCTCGACGCGGTGCTGCAGCCGGGCGGCTTCGGCGGCGTCAAGATGACCGGCGAGGCGCTGCCGCAGTGCCAGTTCTCGGTCGAGCGCGCCTACGAGGGCTCCGGGGGGTCCTACGACTGCGTCAACCGCCGCTTCTTCGACTGCGCCGACGATGGCCCCGAGGGCCTGCGCGCCTTCGACCTGCGCGACATCTGAACCCGACACCTTTCCATGTAGTCTTGCGGCCATGAGCGATACATCCGCAGTGGCAGAGGCAGAGCAGCTCGTGGCAGAGGCGGCCGGCAGCGACGGCACGCCCGCCGAGGGGCCGAAGTTCACCCTCGAGCTGAACCAGGACCAGAAGGACATCCGCGAGTGGGTGCACGGCTTCGCCGAGGGCGTCGTCCGACCCGCCGCCGAGGAATGGGACGAGCGCGAGGAGACGCCGTGGCCGGTGATCCAGGAGGCCGCCAAGATCGGCCTCTACGGCTTCGAAGCGCTGGGCCAGTTCTGGGCCGATGAGACGGGCCTCACGCTGCCGATCGCCAACGAGGAGCTGTTCTGGGGCGATGCCGGCATCGGCATGGCGATCATGGGCACCTCGCTGGCAGTCGCCGCGATCTTCGGGCAGGGAACCCCGGAGCAGATGGGCGAGTGGATCCCGCAGTGCTTCGGCGCCGCGGACGATCCCAAAGTCGCCTCATTCTGCTCGTCGGAGCCGGATGCCGGCTCCGACGTGTCTGCGATCAGGACCACGGCCAAGTACGACGAGGCGACCGACGAGTGGGTGCTCAACGGCCAGAAGGCCTGGGCGACCAACGGCGGCATCGCCGACGTCCACGTCGTCATCGCCTCGGTCGACCGCGAGCTGCGCTCCCGCGGTCACGCCGCCTTCGTCATCCCGCCGGGGACGAAGGGCTGCGAGCAGGGCGCCAAGGTCAAGAAGCACGGCCTGCGCGCCTCGCACACGGCCGACGTCCACCTCGACGACTGCCGCATCCCCGGCAGTTGCCTGCTCGGCGGCAAGGAGAAGCTCGACGAACGCCTCGCCCGCGTGCGCGAGGGCAAGAAAGCCAAGTCGCAGGCGGCGATGCAGACCTTCGAGGCAAGCCGGCCGACGGTCGGCGCCCAGGCGCTGGGAATCGCCCGCGCCGCCTACGAGTACGCGCTCGAGTACGCCAAAGAGCGTCAGCAGTTCGGCCGCCCGATCATCGACAACCAGTCGATCGCCTTCACCCTCGCCGACATGAAGCTGGAGATCGACGCCGCCCGGTTGCTCGTCTGGCGCGCCGCCTGGATGGGGCGGACGGGCCAGAAATTCGAAAACGCCGAGGGCTCGATGTCGAAGCTCAAGGCCGGCGAGGTCGCCGTCTGGTCGACCGAGCGGGCGATCCAGATCCTCGGCGGCAACGGCTACACCCGCGAGTTCCCGGTCGAGCGGATGCACCGCGACGCGAAGATCTACACGATCTTCGAGGGCACCTCCGAGATCCAGCGCCTGGTCATCTCACGCGCGATCTCCGGCATGCAGATTCGCTAGCGGCGCGCGATCGCTCGGCGGGGTGTGGCGACTTAGGGGGCCTATATGCCGACTAAGTCGCCACAGGAAGCCCGGTCGTCCCCTGGGCGAATTAGCGTCGCACGCGCCTTCGGCGCTTAGCGACCGAGTTCGAGCGCGGCTCCGCCGCGCAGAAGCCAGATTGCATATCGCGGCCTAACGGCCACATTCGCCCAGAGCACGCTCAGGCTTCCAATCCCACCCGACAGGATTGCTCTTCCACTGTTCCTTATGCCTGTATAGGCCGGATAAGGAACAGTGGAAGCTACCGGCGGCGCTTGAGGCCCTCTTTGCGGAGCTTCTTGGCCGCTTGCACTTCTTTCTTGTCGGCGCCTTTCTTGTTCGGGCCAGGGGTCTCCAGGGTAGCCGGCAGGCCCTCGAAGCGGGGCTCGGAGAGGAAGGCGGCCAGGCCGCGTTTGCCCATCTCGCCTTTGCCGAGGTTGGCGTGACGGTCGCGGCAGGAGCCGAGCGGGGCGGCGGCGTCGTTGACGTGAAGGCAGCGCAGGCGGTCGAGGCCGACCTTCTCGTCGGCCTCGTCGACCACTTTGGCGAGGTGCGCCTCGTCGGTGACGTCGAAGCCCTGGACGAAGAGGTGACAGGAGTCGAGGCAGAGGCCGAGGCGCTTGCCGCTGCCGGCCAGCTCGATCAGCTCGGCGGTCTCGTCGAAGTCGCGGCCGAGCAGGCCTTTGTGGCCCGCGGTCTGCTCGAGGAGCAGCGGGCAGCTCTCGCTGTCTTTGAGCGCCGCGGCGATCACCCTGGCGGCGCGCTTCGTCGAGGGCCCGTGCGCCTCGCCCTTCTGCGCGCCCGGGTGGAGGACGACGCCGTCGGCGCCGATCTCGTCGCCGATGCGCAGCGCGTGGGTCAGCGAGGCGAGCGACTTCTTGCGCAGCTCTTTGTCGCTGGTCGCGCAGTTGATCAGGTAGACGGCGTGGATCACGACGGCTTCGACCGGAGAGTCGGCCATCGCCTCGCGGAAGGCGGCGAAGTCGTCGGGGCCGTATTTGGTCGGCCGCCACATCCGCGGGCTTTGGTTGAAGATCTGGATCGATTCGCAGCCGAGCTCGCTCCCGCGCTCGATCGCCTTCTCCAGGCCGCCAGCTGTGGAAACATGCGCGCCGATCAGCATCGTGTCCGCCCACTCTCCATCCGGTAGCTCTCTTCGTCTCAGGTTTGCGCCCTCGCCGACGGGTGCGCTGCACATCGGCGGGGCGAGGACGGCACTCTACAACTGGCTCGCGGCGCGGCATGGGGGCGGGGAGCTGGTGCTGCGGATCGAGGACACGGACCGGGAGCGCTCGACCGGGGAGAACGTCGAGCAGATCCTCGACGCGCTGCGCTGGCTGGAGTTGGACTGGGACGAGGGACCGCTCTCGCAGGCCGAGCGCGCCGACCGGCACGCCACCGCGCTGGATCGCCTGCTCGAGTCCGGCGCTGCCTACCGGGACGCGGCGACCGCGAAGGACGTCGAGGCCTGGAAGGCCGAGCACGGCGCCGGGCGCGGTTACCGCGGCACGCCGAGCGAGGAGCCCGGCGCCGCGGTGCGGCTGCGCGTCCCCGACGAGGGCGAGACCGTGGTCGAGGACCTGATCCGCGGGCCGGTCGCCTTCCCCAACCGCAGCTACGACGACTTCGTCATCGCCCGCGGCGACGGCTCGGTCCTCTACAACTTCGCGGTCGCCGTCGACGATGCCGAGATGGGAGTCACCGAGGTGGTTCGCGGCGACGACCACCTCTCCAACACGCCGAAGCAGCTGCTCGTCCTCGCCGCGCTGGGGCACGAGCCGCCGCGCTACGCGCACCTGCCGTTGCTGCACGGCCCCGATGGCAAGAAGCTCTCCAAGCGCCACGGCGCCGCCTCGGTCCAGGAGCTGCGCGCGGCCGGCTACCTGCCCGCCGCCGTTCGCAACTACCTGGCGCTGCTGGGCTGGGGGACCGACGACGACACGACTCTGATGGCGACCGAGGAGCTGGTCAGGCGCTTCCGCGTCGAGGACGTCGGCAAGGCGGCGGCGATCTTCGACGAGAAGAAGCTGCGCTGGGTCAATGGCCGCTTCATGCGGGAGATAGCGCTCGACGAGTACACGGCCGCGGTCGCCCGCCACCTCGGGCGGGAGCCCGACGAGCGCCTGCGCGCCGCCTGCGAGATCGCGCAGGAGAAGGCGCAGACGCTGAGCGAGGTCTGGTCGTTGATCCGCTTCCTCTTCGAGCCGCCGGTCGACGACGAGAAGGCTTGGCGCAAGGTGATGAAGGACGAGGCTCCGGCGGCGCTGCGGGCGGCCCACGAGGCGCTTGCCGGGACCAGTGGATTCGGTCCTGGTGAAGTGGAGGCAGCGCTCTCGCCGCTGCCCGAGCGGCTCGATCTCAAGCCGGGCAGGATCTACCAGCCGATCAGGGTCGCGATCACCGGCACGACCGTCTCGCCGGGCATCTTCGAGTCGCTCTCCGTGCTGGGCCGCGAGGAGTCGCTGGCGCGGATCGATGCTTCACTGAGCAGGCTCGGAACCCCAGCCTCTTAGGACAACTAGACGCAAAAGGCTGTGCCTTTGCGTACAAGTGGAGCCCACTCGTCCTCATTTTTTGGGAGGCGGAGGTTAAGTCAAGCGTCCTCGACTGCCGATGAGCTGTGCGAGGAGCATATGGCTGCAAATCCCCACAGCAACGGCAACGGCAACGGCAAGGCCAAGCACGACGCGGTCCCCGGCAAGGACGGCAAGCCAGCCCCTGGAGCCCGGCTTGCCGCCGCTTTCGAGGCGGTCGAGCGCTTCCCGGTCCTGATCGAGTCCCGCTCGCGGGTGATGCAGGCCGCCACCGCCGAGACCGCCCGCATCGGCGAGATCGTCGAGGCGGTCGAGGCCGACGTCGGGCTGGCGATCGCCGTGCTGCGGTTCGCCAACCGCAATGGCCCCGAAGCCGGCGGCGTGGCGAGCATCCCCGCCGCGGTCGACGCACTGAAGCCCTCTGGCGTGCTGGCGATCGCCGGCACCGCACCCGCCTTCGACTTCTTCGAGCCCAACGGCGGCTGGGAGCTGAAACCCGAGCGCTTCCGCGTCCACGCCCTCGCAACCCAGCAGGCTGCCGACCAGATCGGCCGCGCGGTCGGCTGGCCGGAGCGGGATGAGCTCGCCGTCGCCGCCCTGCTCCATGACATCGGTCGACTCGTCGTCTCCAAGCTTCACCCCGGCAAGCGCGGCTACTTCGACGCCGCCGCGCGCACCCCCGAGCAGCGCCTGCGCGAAGAACGCGAGCAGCTCGGCATCGACCATGCCTTGGTCGGCGGCGTGCTGGCGCGGCGCTGGAACCTGCCGCAGCGCCTGGCGGTGGCGATCGAGCGCCATCACGCCGAGGACGCCGACGGCCTTGCGGCGCTGGTCTCGGCCGCCGACATGGTCGCCCACTACGCGCAGGGCGAGGCGGTAACGCCCGATCGCCTGCGCACGGCAGCGAAGCAGTGCGGCCTCGACGGCGACGCGCTGCGCGAGCTGCTCTACGACCTTCCCTACCCGCGTTCCGACTCGCCGCGGACGACTGAGCCCTGCCCGCTCTCGGCGCGGGAGCTCGACGTCCTCAAGCATCTCTCCGAGGGCATGGTCTACAAGCAGATCGCCGGCGAGATGCAGCTCTCGGTCTCGACGATCCGCACCCACCTGCACAACGTCTACGGCAAGATCGGCGCCGTCGACCGGGCGCAAGCCGTGCTCACCGCGCGCGACCGCGGCTGGATTTAGACCGGTTACTCGATGAGGGACTCGCGCAGGGCGATCGCGACCGCGTGGGTGCGGTTGCGCGCGCCGAGGCGGGCGAGGGCGTGCTTGGTGTGGGTCTTCACCGTTTCTTCGCTGAGATCGAGCTGGCGCGCGGCGACCGTCGTCGATTCGCCGTTGGCGAGGAGCTGGAGGATTTCGCGCTGGCGGCGGGTCAGCCGGCCACGGCTGCCGCGCGGTGGAACCGTCGGGTCGACGAAGCGTTCGTGGGCAAGCGCCGCCTGGGCGGCGCGCAGCAGGCTCTCGGCTCCGGAGGTGCGGCAGACATAGGCGGCGGCGCCGGCCTGCAGGGCGGCGCTGGCGTGGTGGCGGTCCGGTCGATCCCCGTGGGCGACCACTCCGAGGCCCGGCTCGGCTTTGCGCATCGCGCGGATCGTCTCCCTGCCGTCGAGGACGGAGTCGGTCGCGACCGGCTGGTGCCGCATGTCGACGATCGCTACGTCGAAGCTGCCGATGTCGCGGATCAGCTCGAGGCCCTCGCTGCGACTGGCGACCTCATGGACGGAGAAGCCATCGGCAAGCGCCTTGCGCACGCCGAGGCGGACGATCGGGTGGCCGTCGATCACCAGGCACTGTGGTTGCTCGCTCAGGACTTCATCCGATCCGATCGGGTTCGCGGGAGACTCTGCCGTCAGCCGGAGTCCGGGTTCGATCCTAACCCAGCCGGGTCCGAGCGGTGCGGTAGAAAGGAACGGCAGTGATCTCGATCACCTCGAAGTCCCGCTACGCGGTCGTCGCGATGGCCGAGCTGGCCCGCTCGACCGACCGTCCGGTGCCGATCAAGGAGCTCGCCGAGCGCCGCGGCATCCCCGAGCAGTTCCTCGAGCAGCTCTTCTCGACCCTGCGCCGAGCGGGCCTGCTGACCAGCCACCGCGGCATGCGTGGCGGCTACACGCTCTCGCGCCCCGCCGAGGAGATCAACGTGCTGGAAATCGTCCAGGCGCTCGACGGCAAGGTCGGCCAGGAGGCGGACGAGGCCGGCGGCATCTGGGCCGAGGGCGTCACCGCCCTGCGCAAGGTCTTCGGCCAGACCACGATCGCCGAAGTCGCCCGCCGCGAGGCCGCCGAGGCCGAATCGGGGATGTACTACATCTAGGCCTGGTAGCACCGCAGGGGGAGAGATGGGCGCCTCAAGACGGTGAGGGCGGTAGCTGTTCGCCCTAGCGCAGGCTCTCGCAGGCGATCCCGTCCCGGTCGGCGTCGAGCCGGTGTGGGTCGTAGCGGGGGCCGCCGTGGTTCCTGTAGAACCGCTGAGCGGCTTTCCAGCTGCGGAAGTCCGAGCAGTCCTTGTCGGCGGCTGGGGCTGTCGCTGGCAATGCGAGGACGACGGCAGTCGCGGCCACGGCGACGATTCGGTGCATGGTTCCTCCCGTCCGATTGGCGAAACTCGCAGCGTACCCAAAGCTTTGGGCAGTAGGGTCGCGCCGTGAGCGCGACGGAGGGAATCCGGTGAGGATCGGGACGGAGGCCTCAGCGGTCGTCGGGGAGACGCCGCTGGTGGCGCTTCACCGGCTCGGCGAGGGGTTGGGGGCGGAGGTCTGCGTCAAGCTGGAGTACTTCAACCCCGGCGGCTCGGTCAAGGACAGGATCGGGGTGGCCATGATCGACGCCGCCGAGGAGGAGGGGCTGGTCAAGCCGGGGCGCTCGGTGATCGTCGAGCCGACCAGCGGCAATACCGGGATCGCGCTGGCGATGGTCTGCGCCGCGCGCGGCTACGAGCTGATCCTGACCATGCCCGAGGGGATGAGCCGTGAGCGCGCCAAGCTGCTGCGCGCCTACGGCGCCGAAGTGCGGGAAACGCCCTCGCTGGGCGGGATGAACGAGGCGGTCGACCTGGCCGAGGCGATCCGCGAGCAGCGCAAGGGATTCACTCCGCAGCAGTTCTCCAATCCCGCCAACCCGGAGATCCACCGGCGCACGACGGCCGAGGAGATCTGGCGCGACACCGACGGCGCGCTCGGCGCCTTCGGCGCCTTCGTCGCCGGTGTCGGCACCGGCGGCACGATCACCGGCGTCGGACGCATGCTGCGCGAACGCGCACCCGACGCCCTGGTCGTCGCGGTCGAGCCGGCGACCTCGCCGGTCCTCTCCGGCGGCCCACCCGGCCCGCACAAGATCCAGGGGATCGGGCCCGGTTTCGTCCCCAGCGTGCTCGATCGCAGCGTGATCGACGAGACGATCGCGGTCTCAGACGAGGACGCGCTGGAGACCGCCCGCCTGGTCGCCCGCCGCGAGGGCATCCTGGCCGGGATCTCCGCCGGCGCCAACATCAAGGCGGCATTGGAGGTCGCGGCGCGCCCGGAGCTGGCCGGCAAGCGGGTGGTGACGGTCGTCTGCGACTCGGGCGAGCGCTACGTGTCCCTACCCTTCTTCACACCATGAGCGAGCGGCTCAAGCGCGTGATCGGAGAGATCAAGCGGGACGTCTCGGCGGCACGGGACCGCGACCCTGCGGCGCAGGGGGTCTCGACCTTCGAGATCCTGACCAGCTGGGCTGGGGTGCAGGCGCTGCTCGCCCACCGCGTCGCCCACGCCCTCGATGGCGCCGGGGTGCCGCTGGCGCCACGGGCGATCGCCTACATGACGCGCTCGGTCACGGGGGTCGAGATCCACCCCGCGGCGCGGATCGGCGACGGCTTCTTCATCGACCACGGCGCCGGGGTGGTGATCGGCGAGACCGCCGAGATCGGCGCCCGGGTCACGCTCTACCAGGGCGTCACCCTGGGTGGCACCGGGTTCCAGCGCGGCAAGCGCCACCCGACTCTCGGCGACAACGTCACGGTCGGCTCCGGCGCCAAGCTGCTGGGGCCGATCGCGGTCGGTGACGGCGCCAAGATCGGCGCCAACACGGTCGTCGTCGAGGACGTGCCGCCGGGTACGACCGTGGTCGGCAACCCCGGCCACCCGGTCAAGGTCGAAGGCCGGCGGGTGGAGGGGCCGGACGCCGACTGGATCCACCTGCCCGACCCGATCGCCGAGGCGATCAAGGGGCTCTCGGAGCGGATCGCGGAGCTCGAGCGGCGCCTCGCCGAGCTCGACGGGGGCGACGACGGCAACGGCCGTGGAGACGGGGAGCGCGACCTGCGTCCCCGCACCGGACGCTCCTCCGCCGGCGGCTGAGCGCCGGCCGCGGCCGAGGCTATGCTCGGCGAGTGACTCTCCAGGCCGACCCGGACGCGATGTCCGACGCCTTCGAAGACGCCGCGGGCGCGCCCACCGAGCCCGGCGCCGACCGCGCCGAGCGCCTGCTCGCCGAGCTCAACGAGCCCCAGCGCGAGGCGGTCCGCCATGGCGAGGGCGCGCTGCTGGTCATCGCCGGCGCCGGCTCCGGCAAGACCCGCGTCCTCACCCACCGCATCGCCTACCTGCTCGCCACCGGCGCCGCCCGGCCCGGCGAGATCCTCGCGATCACCTTCACCAACAAGGCCGCGAGCGAGATGCGCGAACGGGTCGGGGCCCTGGTCGGGCGCTCGGTGCGGGCGATGTGGGTGATGACCTTCCACTCGGCCTGCGCGCGGATGCTGCGCGCCGACGCGGAAGCGCTCGGCTACTCGCGCAGCTTCACGATCTACGACGAGTCGGACTCGCGGCGGATGGTCAAGCGCTGCATGGACGAGCTCCGGGTCGACCCGAAACGCTATCCGCCGCGGGCGATCCGCTCGCAGATCTCCGGCGCCAAGAACCAGATGGTAGACGCCGAGGCCTACGCGCAGGCGCAGGGCAGCGTCTTCGAGGAAGTCGTGGCGGAGGTCTACGCGATCTACGAGAAGCGGATGCTCGCCGCCAACGCGATGGACTTCGACGACCTCCTGGTCCGCACCGTCAACCTGCTCGAGCTCTCCGAGCAGGCGCGGGAGCGCTGGCGCCGCACCTTCCGCCACGTCCTTGTCGACGAGTACCAGGACACCAACCATGCCCAGTACCGGTTGCTGCAACTGCTCACCGCCGAGCACGGCAACCTGATGGTCGTCGGCGACGCCGATCAGTCCGTCTACGGCTTCAGGCACGCCGACATCCGCAACATCCTCGACTTCGAGCGCGACTTCCCGGAAGCGGAGGTGGTGACGCTGGAGCAGAACTACCGCTCCACGCAGACGATCCTCTCCGCCGCCAACGCGGTGATCGAGCACAACCGCGAGCGGCGCCCGAAGCAGCTCTGGACCGAGATCGCCGGTGGCGCTCCCGTGCAGCTGAGCGAGCTGGCCGACGAGCAGGAGGAGGCGCGCTGGATCGCGGGGGAGATCGAGCGCCTCGCCGAGGAGGAGGACGTGCAGCGAGAAGATGTCGCCGTCTTCTACCGGACCAACGCGATGAGCCGGGTGCTCGAGGACACGCTCAATCGCTTCAACGTTCCCTATCAGGTGATCGGCGGGACCAAGTTCTACGAGCGGGCCGAGATCAAGGACGCGATCGCCTATCTCAGCCTGCTCGCCAATCCCTCCGACCAGGTCTCCTTTGCGCGGGTCGTCAACTCGCCGCGGCGCGGGATCGGCGACACCAGCCAGGGGAGGCTCGTCTCGTACGCCAACACCACCGGCCTCTCGGTCTGGGAGGTCGCCGGTCGAGCGGAGGAGGTGCCCGGCCTGGGCGGGGCGGCGATCAAGGCGATCTCACGCTTCCACGAGACGATGGAGGGCCTGCGCGAACGAGCTGCGGAAGAGGGGCCGGTGGCGGGCCTGCTCGAAGCGGTTCTGAGCGAGTCCGGCTATTTAGAAGCCCTGTCCGCGGAGCGCACGATCGAGGCCGAGGGCCGGGTCGAGAACCTCGAGGCCCTGGTCGCGGGCGCCGCCGAGTTCGACATCGAGCGCGAGACCGAGGGCGGCAGCGAGGTCACGCCGCTCGAGGAGTACCTGCAACAGGTCTCCCTCTTCACCGAGCAGGACAACCTGCGGGAAGAAGAGTCGCTGGTCACGCTGATGACCCTGCACAACGCCAAGGGGCTCGAGTACGACGCGGTCTTCGTGATCGGCTGCGAGGAGGGTTCCTTCCCCCACATGCGGGCCCTGGAAGAGGGGGGGGAGGAGGAGGAGCGGCGGCTCTGTTACGTCGCGATCACCCGGGCCCGCAAGCGCCTCTACATGACCTGGGCGCGCGAGCGGAGGCTCTTCGGCCGCGCCGAGCGCAACCTGCCCTCACGCTTCGTCGACGAGCTGCCGGCCGAGCTGACCGAGCGGCACTCGAGCGCCCCCGGCCATGCCGGCGGGCTCGGCTGGGAGACGGCACCCGAAGCGGCGGCGCCGGTCGATCCCGGTCCGGCCCTGGAGCTGCGCGCCGGCGACGACGTCGTCCACGCCAGCTTCGGCGACGGGGTGGTTACCGGGGTCGAGCCGGGCGGGGTCGTCGTCGTCCGCTTCGCCGCCGATGGGACCGAGCGCAAGCTGATGGCCGACTACGCCCCGATCCGGAAGCGCTGACCCTTGGCCGCGAGGATCATCGACGGCAAGGCCGTGGCGGCGGCGGTGCGCGAGCGGGTCGCCGGCGATGTCGCCGCGTTCGAGGCCGAGGCCGGGCGCGCCCCGGTGCTCGCCACGGTGATCGTCGGCGACGACCCGGCCTCCGAGATCTACATCCGCGGCAAGCGCAAAGCCTGCGCGGAGGCCGGGATGGGATCGGTCCATCACGGGCTGGGGGCGGACACGAGCGAGGAGGAGCTGCTCGACCTGGTCGGGCGGCTCGGCGAGGACCCGGAGGTCGACGGCATCCTCGTGCAGCTGCCGCTGCCGGACCATCTCGACCCGGATCGCGTCGTCGCTGCGATCGACCCGGGCAAGGACGTCGACGGGCTGACCCCGGTCAACGCCGGCCTGCTCGCGCACGGCATGCCGGGGCTTGTGCCCTGCACCCCGGCTGGGGTGATGGAGCTGCTGCGCCACGAGGACGTCGAGCTGGAGGGCGCCGAGGCGGTCGTCGTCGGGCGCTCGAAGCTGGTCGGCGTGCCGGTGGCGCGCCTGCTGCTGGCGGCGAACGCGACGGTTACCACCTGCCACTCGCGCACCCGTGACCTCGACGCCGTCTGCGCCCGGGCCGACGTGCTGGTCGCCGCGGTTGGGGTGACGCGGCTGCTGGGCGCCGACGCCGTCAAGCGGGGAGCGGTGGTGATCGACGTCGGCATGAACAGGACCGACGACGGTCTCTTCGGCGACGTCGACTTCGAGCCTGCCGCGGAGCGAGCGGCGGCGATCACGCCGGTGCCGGGCGGGGTGGGGCCGATGACGATCGCGATGCTGCTGGCCAACACCCTTTCTGCCGCCCGGACCCGGGTATAGGGTCGGAATCGATCCGCAGTCGCTACGGAGGGAGTCGGGATGGACGTACTGGACAGGTTGAGCACTGGGGAGAAGATCGCCGGCCTCTCGGCGCTGCTGCTCTTCGTATTCATGTTCTTCGACTGGTTCGGCATCGAGGTCTCGGGGGTCGCCGGGTTCTCGGGCAGCAACGGCGAAGGCGGCAACGCCTGGGACGCCCTCGACTTCATCCCGATCGTCCTCATCGCCACCATCATCGTGACGCTGGTGATGGCGGGGCTTCGCCTCAGCGATTCCACCTTCGAGCCGGCGATCCCGATGAGCACCGTGGTCACCGTCCTCGGCGCGATCTCGGCCCTGCTCATCCTCTACCGGATCATCGACCCGCCCAGCGTCGGGGAGTTCCCCGGCATCGAGGTCGACGTGACGCGGAAGCTCGGGATCTTCCTCAGCCTGATCGCGGCCGCGGGAATCGGCTACGGCGGCTACAGGACGATGCAGGAGGAAGGCACCAGCTTCGGCGACGCCGCCGACCGCCTCGGCAGCGGTGGCCCGAGCGATGGCCCCGGCCCCGGCGACTCAGCCGGCGGCCCGCCTCCACCCCCGCCACCGCCCTCCTCGTCTACGCCTCCGCCACCCCCGCCGCCACCCGCTTAGAGAAGGCGATGATGGTCATCATCGGGTTGACCCCCACGGCGCCGGGGAAGAGCGAGGCGTCGGCGACGTAGAGGCCCTCGACGCCGTTGACCGAGCCGTCCGGCCCGCAGGCTCCCTCGCGCGGGTCGGCGGAGATGCGCGCCGTGCCCAGGGGGTGGAAGGCCTCGAGCCGCAGCTCGGAGGGCTTGAACTCGGTCGCCTCGAACTCGGCCAGCTGGTTCGGCTTCAGCACTCCGGCCCGACCGATGTTGGGGTAGACCTCGGTCGCGCCGGCGGCGAAGTGGACTTCGGCGGCGCGGGCGATGCCGAAGGTGACCGCCGCGGCGTCCTCGCGGGTCAGGTGGTAGGAGGCCTTGAGCGAGCCGTCGCGGGCGATCCCCACCCGGCCCGTCGAGAGATCCTGCAGCTGGACGCCGATCGAGCCGATCCGGCCGAACTCGAGCATCGCCTCCTGGTGCTCGCGGCCGGTGCCCTGTAGCCAGGCGCCGCCGAAGGGCAGCGGCGTGAAGGTCGCCTCGAGCAGGACCCGCTCGGGCTCCCACTCGTCGACGTAGAAGCTCTGCATCACGCCCTCCCAGCCGCGCACGTCCTCCTCGTAGCGGGCGCCGACCCAGCAGGCGGGGTGGATGTGGAGATTGCGCCCGACCTGGTCGCCGCCGAGGCCGGAGCGCAGCAGCAGTTCCGGCGTGCCCAGGGCGCCGCCGGCGACGATCGTGGCGCGGCGCGCGCGCACGGTGTAGGCGGCAGGGTGGCCGTTGCCCTCGGCTCCCGAGACACGGCAGCGCACCCCGGCAGCGCGGCCTTTCTCAACCAGGATCTCGCGCGCTTCGACCCCGGCCCGGATCCGCGCTCCGGCGGCGACGGCGCGCGGCAGGTAGCTCACGTTCATGCCGCGCTTGGCGTCGATTTTGCAGCCGTAGGGGCAGGAGCTGCACTGCACGCAGCTGCCCGCGTTGCGGGAGATCGGCCCGGCTGAGACTCCCAGCGCCGCAGCCCCCTCCATCGCCAGCTGGCCGTTGCGTCCCATCCGCTCCGGGTCGAGCGGGGTGACGCGGAGGAACTCCTCGGACTCGGCGAAGTCGGGGGCGAGGTCGGTCGCCCACTCGATCCCGTAGCGGCGCTGCCATTCCTCCAACACCGGGTCGGGGGCGCGGAAGCAGGTGCCCGAGTTGATCACCGTGGTGCCGCCAACCGTGCGCGCGACAGGCACGGGGATCGGCGGCCGGCCTTCGGCGATCGTCAGCCCGCCGTCGCGGTAGAGCGTGGCGATCGCGTCGAGCGGGTCGCTCGGATAGTTGTCGCGGTTGTAGTTGCCACCGGCCTCGAGCACGATCACGTCGAGACCCGCCTCGGCCAGGGTCGCCGCCGCAGCGGCGCCGCCGGCGCCCGAGCCGACGATCACCACGTCGCATTCCTCGCCGCCAGGGGGCGGCGAGGTGTCGCCCAGCGAGCCGGCCGGCTGCGGCAGCGAGCCGTCGGCGAGCCGGCAGCTGGTCTCGACGCCGATTCGCTCCTCGACCTCGGGCCGCACGGTGTAGCCGAGGGTCGAGAAGAGCTTCGCCATCACCAGCAGCTCATGGAAGAGGCCGAGGCGCGAGCTCTCCATTCGCCGCAGGAAGTCTTCGCGGGCGCCGAGGTCGAGGCGGCTGAAGCGCCAGGGGAAGGGCAGCAGGTTGAAGACCCGCAGCGCCAGCTTGAGGCGGGTGAGGACGCGCGGCGAGACCGACTTAAGGAACTCGGCGACCGGGCCGGAGACGTCGACGTCGCGCTCAGCCGCGGGCAGCCCGTCGTGGCCGGGGGCCATCGCTTCGCAGATCGCGCTCAGCGTGCGCTGCTCGGCGGCTGAGAGCCCCGGCGCGCTCCTTCAGCCGGGGTCGGCGGGGCGGCCGATCCGTCCCGCGAGCGACCAGAGCCAGAGCGCGGCCAGCGTCAGGAAGCCATCGACGAGGAAGTTGAGCAGGTAGGCGAAGACGTCTTCGTCGAAGAGGTAGAAGCCGAGCGAGGCGAGCGAGGAGGCCGCCTTACCGGCGGCGAGTACGAGCAGGAGTGGGCGGTAGCGGACGACGTCGGCCTGGACCACGAGGCAGATCCCGGTGATCACGACCATGTAGGCGAAGCCGAGCGCGAGCCAGAGCTGCTGGGTGGTCTCGGGCGCCTCGGCGAAGCCCCCGATCGAGTCGCCGAGGTCGGAGAGAGTCCCGAGCGTCCCGTCGGGCATCGCGATGAAGAGGAGGCCGACGAGGGCGAAGCTGGCGGCCAGGAGCCGCAGGCTGAAGACGACGAAGCGCTCTGCCTTCTCTCCCCGCATGGGGCGGGACAATAACTGGCTGGGCAGCCAAAGTGGGTGGCTCGCGGGTAGCCGTCCGCGGGAAGCGCTGGTAGCTTCAACCCATGCTGCGGCTGAACCGATTCGTCGCGCTGGGCGCCGCATGCGCCGCCCTCCTCGCTGCTGCGCCTGCCGCGACGGCAGACGTGATCCACACCTATGCCGTGTCGCTGACGATCAGCGTCGACCGTGACGTGGGCAGGCTCAGCGGCACGATCTCCTCCGATGCCCCGTCGGAATTCTGCGACTCGAGCACCGTGCGCATCAGGCAGACGATGCCCGGAAAAGACAAAGTCGTGGCCCGGGTCTTTCCGGGCGCTGGCAAATGGGGGCTCGATTCATTCCCGGCGATCCGCGGCAAACGCGTCTACGCCGAGGTGCTTGCCTACGAACTGCCTTACCGCCCGGTGATGTGTCTCGGCGCTCGCTCGCGCGCCGTCACCGCGCCGTAGAATCGCGCCCGTGATCGAGCGGGACCAGGTGCTGCACGTCGCCAAGCTGGCGCGCCTGCGGCTCTCCGACGACGAGGTCGAACGGATGGCG
>Ga0268259_10000185_pt1 | contig 29248 bp, 25 predicted proteins | sample AgamicAsMarz_FD_200246 | JGI IMG/M metagenome (GOLD analysis project Ga0268259, IMG submission 200246) | Agave microbial communities from Guanajuato, Mexico - As.Ma.rz (v2) (version 3) | ecosystem: Host-associated > Plants > Phyllosphere > Phylloplane/Leaf | place: Guanajuato, Mexico... | reverse complement strand
CGATGGAGGCGCATTATAGGGAGTTCTCGGCAGGCCGCAACCGCTAAATGACAGAAAAATGACTGACTGCTGCATTCCACAGCAAAACCCCGCCTTATACCTTTTTACACACAGACTTATCCACAATGATACGAAAAAGTGAAAATATGCGAGCGTTGCGCAAACGTTTTCGTTAAAATGCTCGCGCTTAATAAGGATGCCCCGTCAGGTGTGTTAGATGAGTTTTTCGCAGGAAAATTCATCTAACGCTCTCTGTAATCGTGAAATCCAGGGGATTTACCATGCAACAACGTCGTCCAGTCCGCCGCGCTCTGCTCAGTGTTTCTGATAAAGCCGGTATCGTCGAATTCGCTCAGGCACTTTCTGCACGTGGCGTAGAGCTGCTTTCCACAGGCGGTACCGCTCGCCTGTTAGCAGATAAAGGTCTGCCGGTAACCGAAGTATCCGATTACACCGGTTTCCCGGAAATGATGGATGGACGCGTCAAAACCCTGCACCCGAAAGTGCACGGCGGCATTCTTGGCCGTCGCGGCCAGGACGACGGTATTATGGAACAGCATGATATCGCCCCAATCGATATGGTTGTCGTTAATCTCTACCCATTCGCACAGACCGTTGCCCGCGAAGGCTGTTCTCTGGAAGATGCAGTTGAGAATATCGACATCGGCGGCCCGACCATGGTGCGCTCCGCGGCTAAGAACCATAAAGATGTGGCTATCGTGGTGAAGAGCAGCGATTACGACACCATTATTAACGAGATGGATGCCAACGACGGGTCACTGACTCTCAATACCCGTTTCGACCTCGCTATCAAAGCCTTCGAACACACCGCGGCGTACGACAGCATGATCGCCAACTACTTCGGTAGCCTGGTACCTGCCTACCACGGTGAAAGCAAAGATCCTTCTGGCCGCTTCCCGCGCACCCTGAACCTGAACTTCATTAAGAAGCAGGATATGCGCTACGGCGAGAACAGCCACCAGCAGGCTGCCTTCTATATAGAAGAAGAGGTAAAAGAAGCCTCTGTTGCCACCGCTCAGCAGGTTCAGGGCAAGGCGCTCTCCTATAACAACATTGCCGACACTGACGCCGCGCTGGAATGCGTGAAAGAGTTCAGCGAGCCGGCCTGCGTTATCGTTAAGCACGCCAACCCATGCGGCGTTGCGGTTAGCAGCTCTATCCTTGATGCCTACGATCGCGCCTACAAAACCGACCCGACCTCCGCGTTCGGCGGCATTATCGCCTTCAACCGCGAGCTGGATGCTGAAACGGCTCAGGCCATCATCTCCCGCCAGTTCGTTGAGGTGATCATCGCGCCATCCGCATCCGAAGAGGCGCTGAAAATCACCGCGGCGAAACAGAACGTGCGCGTGCTGATTTGCGGCCAGTGGGCGGAACGCGTGCCGGGTCTGGACTTCAAGCGCGTGAACGGCGGCGTGCTGGTTCAGGACCGCGATCTGGGCATGGTGACAGAAGCCGACCTGCGCGTGGTGACCAAACGTCAGCCGACCGGACAGGAGCTGCGTGACGCGCTGTTCTGCTGGAAGGTTGCCAAGTTCGTCAAATCCAATGCCATCGTCTACGCCAAAGAGAACATGACCATCGGAATAGGTGCTGGCCAGATGAGCCGCGTCTACTCCGCGAAAATCGCGGGTATTAAAGCCGGCGATGAAGGTCTGGATGTAACAGGCTCCGCCATGGCTTCTGACGCCTTCTTCCCGTTCCGTGACGGTATCGACGCGGCAGCCGCTGTAGGGATCACCTGCGTGATCCAGCCCGGCGGCTCTATCCGCGATGACGAAGTGATTGCCGCCGCCGACGAGCACGGCATTGCGATGATCTTCACCGACATGCGTCACTTCCGCCATTAATTCCCGGAGCAGAAAATGAAAGTATTAGTGATTGGTAACGGCGGGCGCGAGCACGCCCTGGCGTGGAAAGCGGCGCAGTCTCCGCGGGTGAAAACCGTCTTTGTGGCGCCTGGCAACGCCGGGACCGCCCTGGAACCGACTCTGCAGAACGTCGCCATCGGCGTGACCGATATTCCGGCGCTGCTGAGCTTTGCCCAGAGCGAGAAAATCGATCTGACCATCGTCGGCCCGGAAGCGCCGCTGGTGATTGGCGTCGTCGATGCCTTCCGCGCGGCGGGCCTGACAATCTTCGGCCCAACGGAAGGCGCCGCGCAGCTGGAAGGCTCCAAGGCCTTCACCAAAGATTTCCTCGCGCGTCATAACATCCCGACGGCGGAATATCAGAACTTCACCGAAGTGGGGCCAGCCCTGGCCTACCTGCGTGAAAAAGGCGCGCCGATTGTTATCAAAGCAGACGGTCTGGCGGCTGGTAAAGGCGTTATCGTCGCGATGACCCTCGAAGAAGCAGAAGCCGCGGTTCAGGATATGCTGGCGGGCAACGCCTTTGGCGATGCAGGCCACCGCATCGTGATCGAAGAGTTCCTCGACGGTGAAGAGGCCAGCTTTATCGTGATGGTCGACGGGGAACACGTTCTGCCGATGGCCACCAGCCAGGACCACAAGCGCGTTGGCAACGGCGATACCGGCCCGAATACCGGCGGGATGGGCGCTTACTCCCCTGCTCCGGTGGTGACGGATGAAGTGCACCAGCGCACCATGGACCGCATCATCTGGCCTACCGTGAAAGGGATGGCGGCGGAAGGTAACACCTATACCGGTTTCCTATATGCAGGCCTGATGATCGACAAGCAGGGCAACCCGAAGGTTATCGAATTCAACTGTCGCTTTGGTGACCCTGAAACGCAGCCCATCATGCTGCGCATGAAGTCTGACCTGGTCGAACTGTGTCTGGCGGCCTGCGAAGGCAAGCTGGACGAGAAAACCTCCGAGTGGGACGAGCGCGCGTCTCTGGGCGTGGTGATTGCTGCGGGCGGTTATCCAGGCAACTACAGCACCGGGGATGAGATCCACGGACTGCCGCTGGAAGAGATCGACGGCGCGAAGGTATTCCATGCGGGTACGTCGCTTTCAGACGACGATCGCGTACTGACCAACGGCGGCCGCGTGCTGTGTGCTACCGCGCTGGGTCATACCGTGGCAGAAGCGCAGAAGCGCGCCTATGCGCTGATGGCGGATATTCACTGGAACGGCAGCTTTAGCCGCCAGGATATTGGCTATCGCGCGATTGCGCGTGAGCAGGGGGAGTAATTTCACACCCTCACCCTAACCCTCTCCCAAAGGGAGAGGGTATCGTTCGTAGGCCGGATAAGCGTTAGCGCCATCCGGCTTAATCCAAAGAATTCAGAAACTCTTCTCTGTCGGCTGCCAGGTGCAGAAGTCTTCGTTCGCTACCAGCAGCAGCTGAGAGCCTTCCGGCGCGTCAAGCCACGCCACGCTCACTTCCACTGATGAATGCCGCTGACGGCGTTCAATGTGTTCTATGGCCCAGGATTCGAGGTCAGGCTTCACCGTCGCTCCTTCACAGGTTGTCACCGACCTGTCGGCATGCCAGCGTCCCTGGCGCAACACAACGCGTCCCTGACGCAGCGCATCGCTGGTCTGACGGATTTGTTCGGCGCGGTAGCGGTAGAGGGCGATTTGATCGCTGGAAAGCTGCTGTTTCTGACCGCTGACTTCGCGCTGCATAAAGCTCAGCTCGCCGCGATCGTCAAAACGCACTTTCACGTGTTCGGGGGTCTTGCTGTAGATGTTCAGTTCAATCAGCGACAGGCTATCGCCCAGCCAGCGGTACTCCGCAGTGGACGTACTGCCGTTATGCCATGGGCTAAAAGCGGAGAGCAAGTGAACGTCATCGCTTGAATCTTTGCGCCAGATCCTGACCGCGCCCTGGTTGTCAGCGTAGCCGCTGGCCGTAAAAGGTGGGAGAGAGGAATCGTGGCTACAGGCAGACAGCAACAGCACGCCTGCCAGCGCGAGCGTTCCACGCCAGAAAGACAAAAGGGGCGTTGCCGCCCCTTCGTTAAAACTGTTCACTGCCACGCGTCTTACTTAACTGCGTCTTTCAGTGCTTTACCAGAAACAAATGCCGGCACGTTAGCTGCGGCGATTTTGATTTCTTTACCGGTCTGCGGGTTGCGGCCAGTACGCTCAGCGCGGTGGTTCACTTTGAAGGTACCGAAACCAACCAGTTGCACAGCATCGCCTTCTTTCAGAGACTCAGTAATAGCAGCCAGGGTAGATTCCAGAGCAGCTTTAGCCTGCACTTTAGACAGATCAGCCTTGTCCGCAATTACATCAATCAGTTGAGTCTTGTTCATAAGTTATCCTTTCAATGTGTTTATCGCTTGCTAAGCATCGAGTGCGACGAAAATGCCAAAAAAGCACTCTCCTGCATACACGCACCGATAGCCACTTTTTTTCGCCCCCCAAATGTAGACCAGACGGGGGGCAGAAGGGAAGAGTCGAGGTGCGACAAAACAGGCGTTAAATCACGTTTTGTTGTCTCATTGGTTAAAAATTATACCAATATTACTCTCACCGGCCTCACGTAAGTCCGCGCGCAGCCCTTTGATCAGCTCAATATCGCGTTCTTCACACTCTGCCAGCAGGCGGAAAATCTCCCACTGAATGTCCCATTCTTGCTCAACGGCCGGGTTTGCGCGCAGCTCTTCGTCGGTCATTTCACGTCCTTCCTGGGTCATTTCCAGCATCGCCACGGTAGTAATGGAAGCCTTACTGACTTCGATAGCGTGCTCCAGGGTTTCACCGCTCAGACGGGAGTGAATCAACTCGCTCAACGCCACGCAGGCGTCGATAGCCGGATAGACGCCGTAGAGGTCAAAATCATCCGCAGCCGGAATGGCTTCTTCCAGCTTCTCCAGCTGGGAATCGAAGTTCACCTTCGCATCTTTAACCGTCAGCGTTTCCCAGATTAAATCCAGGATACGGCGATAAATCTGGCCTTCGCCAAACTCGGTCTGCTTGCAGAACGCGGCATAGTTGGGATACATGCGCTCGCACAGGCAGGCCATGAAGGTAACGTGCTGCCAGCTTTCCAGCTTCTCAAGGCGCAGATGAATCGGGTTTTGTAACATGATGATGTCTCGAATCGGAAATTAGCCGCAGTTTACCTGAATCATGGCTGAATTTCCTGCCAACGAATGAATGCCGGACGCGAGGAGGCGACGGCATCGGCCCAGCGCGTCGGTTCCGGTAAGCGGTAACCCTTCATGCAGCGCTGTACCCATGCCAGGGCGCTATCGATGCTTACCCGATGCCCCGTGGCGATGAACAGAGGGTTGCAGCGTGCCTTGCTGCGCCAGACCCACGCCAGCTGTTCGCCTTTATCGATGAGCGGCGCCAGCGCGCCCGGCTCGTCAGAGAGGGGCTCAAACTTACCGCAGAGGCGTTTCTTGGCAACTCCGATAGTCGGTACGTCCACCAGCAGCCCAAAGTGGCTGGCAACGCCTAAGCGGCGTGGATGGGAAATACCGTGTCCGTCAACGAACAGCAGGTCAGGTTTTTGCGAAAGCTGCTCCCACGCTGCGAGCAGCGCGGGATATTCGCGGAAGGAGAGAAAGCCGGGAATGTAGGGCATGGTGGTGGCGATGCGCGCCACCTTGTACTCCACCAGCTCAAGCGAGGGGTACTTCAGCACCACCATCGCCGCCCGCGTCACTTCCCCGCCCTGCTCAAACCCGACGTCCGCCCCGCCAATGTACTGCGGGGGATCCCTGTCCAGCCGATCCTCGCGGACCACCGATGAGGCCAGTTCAATCTGTTGAGCGCGTAGCGACGCGAGATCCATAACGACTCCTTACTTGTGATAGTGGGCAGAAAGCCGGTGCACCGCCTCCACAAATACGCCTGCATGTGCTGGCGGCACATCCTGATGAATGCCGTGGCCGAGGTTAAACACGTGGCCTTCACCCTGGCCGAAACCAGACAGTATAGTCGATACTTCTTCTTCAATACGGGCCGGCTGCGCGTAGAGCATGGAGGGATCCATGTTGCCCTGAAGCGCCACTTTATCGCCCACGCGACGGCGCGCATCGGCAATATCGGTTGTCCAGTCCAGGCCCAGCGCGTCGCAGCCGGTGGCCGCCATCGCTTCCAGCCACTGGCCGCCACCTTTGGTGAATAGCGTGACCGGTACCCGGCGGCCTTCGTTTTCACGCAGCAGGCCGTCGACGATTTTATGCATGTAATACAGGGAGAACTGCTGGTAATCACGCCCGGTCAGCACGCCGCCCCAGGTGTCGAAAATCATTACCGACTGCGCGCCCGCTTTGATCTGCGCGTTGAGATAGAGCGTGACGCTCTTCGCCAGCTTGTCCAGCAGCGCATGCAGGGCCTGAGGCTCGGCGTACATCATTTTTTTGATCACGGTAAAGGCTTTGCTACTGCCGCCTTCGACCATATAGGTCGCCAGCGTCCACGGGCTCCCGGAGAAGCCAATCAGCGGCACTTCGCCCTTCAGCTCACGGCGAATGGTGCGTACGGCGTTCATCACGTAGCCCAGCTCACCTTCAGGATCGGGGATCGGCAGTTTATCAATGTCAGCTTTGCTCTTAATCGGTGAGCTAAAGCGCGGGCCTTCGCCGGTTTCGAAATAGAGCCCAAGGCCCATCGCATCCGGTATGGTCAGAATGTCCGAAAAAAGAATGGCCGCATCCAGCGGATACCGGCGCAGCGGCTGGAGCGTCACTTCGCAGGCCAGCTCGGCGTTTTTGCACAGCGACATAAAATCGCCGGCCTGCGCGCGCGTGGCTTTGTACTCTGGTAGATAGCGGCCCGCCTGGCGCATCATCCACACCGGGGTGACATCAACGGGCTGGCGCAGCAGCGCACGCAGATAACGATCGTTCTTCAGTTCGGTCATTTTGCAGTTCCTTATTGCGTCAGTCCGCCAGTGTAACACTACTCATACTCGGCCCGACACATTGCCACGGTATCTTCTATCAGGCGACGCGCTACCGTTCCCGGCGGCGGCAGCAGAGGTAAATCGTCGTAGCGATACCAGTTCGCCTCCAGCAGTTCTTTCTGGTCGATAACGATCTCGCCGCTGTCGTATTCGGCCATAAACGCCGTCATCAGCGACATTGGGAACGGCCACGGCTGGGAGGTGACATAGCGCAGGTTCTTCACCTTAATGCTGCTCTCCTCCATCACCTCTCGCGCCACCGCCTGCTCCAGGGTTTCGCCCACTTCGACGAACCCGGCCAGCACGGTATGTATGCCGTTACGATGCCGGGTATGCTGCGCCAGCAGGATGGAATCATCGCGACGGATTGCCACAATGATGCACGGTGCAATTTGCGGGTAATAACGTTCGCGGCAGTGGCTGCACAGCAGCGCCCACTCGGTTTTGCTCGGGTGCATGGTGTGACCGCAGTAGCCGCAGTATTTATGCGAGCGGTAAAACTCCGCCAGCTGCACGCCGCGCCCTGCCAGCTGGAACAGGCCAACGTCCAGATCCAGCACCTGACGAACGGATCCCATATCGTGGCGACGAGCCTGCTGGATCAACCACACCGAATCGCCCTGCCACTCGCCGATCCTCAGCGCGCGCTGGCCAACAAGATCGAACGTTTCCGCCGCGCCATAAGGGAGTTCTCCGGCAGGCAGCCATAATTTTTGTTCGTGACTGACGATCCACCAACCAAGATCTGATTTTTCAATAATACGATCCATATCTATTGCACTACCTTCGCTTCACTGACATGTTGTTAGCATTGTGGTTACATTTTGGGTAAGCAGATTCAATTCTAAACCTTGTGGAGTCGAACATGTTAAACCAGCTAGAAAGCCTGACTGAGCGCGTTGGAGGAAGTAACAAACTGGTGGATCGCTGGCTACATGTACGCAAGCATCTGCTCGTGGCTTATTACAATCTGGTCGGTATTAAGCCTGGCAAAGAATCATATATGCGACTGAACGAAAAAGCGCTGGACGATTTTTGTCAGAGCCTGGTCGACTACCTGTCCGACGGCCATTTCAACATTTATGAACGCATTATCCGCGAAATGGAAGGCACAAGCCCGTTTTTAGCCGCAACAAAACTCTATCCGCTGCTGGAAGCCAATACCCAGCAGATCATGGACTACTACGATTCCACGCTCGAGAACGCGATCGATCACGATAACTATCTTGAGTTTCAGCAGGCGCTGTCCGATCTCGGTGAAGCGCTGGAAGAGCGATTCACGCTGGAAGACAAGCTGATCGCCCTCGCGCTGGATAATGATTTGAACATCCGCAGCGAAGAGAACGTCGCGCCCCCCGCTTGAGTTCTTAATCGTTAACGAGTAATTTACAACCATTCGCCCCTCTCACGAGGGGGATTTTTCTTGTCGGAGTGCCCAGCGTTTGTAAAACGCGGGCTGAGACCGTTAATTCGGGATCCGCGGAACCTGATCAGGCTAATACCTGCGAAGGGAACAAGAGTTACACTGCTGTTGTATCGCCCCTGAGGCGATCTCCTCTTGCTTCATCCGTCGTCTGACAAGCCATGTCCTTCACTTTTGGAATGAGCTATGTCTACTGTAAAACTGACCCGCCGCGAACAGCGCGCACAGGCCCAACACTTCATCGACACGCTGGAAGGCACCGCTTTCCCGAATTCTAAACGCATCTACATTTCCGGCTCGCAGGCCGATATCCGCGTCCCGATGCGCGAAATCCAGCTCAGCCCGACGCTTCTCGGCGGCAGCAAAGAAAACCCGCAGTTTGAAGACAACGAAGCCGTGCCGGTGTATGACACCTCCGGCCCTTACGGTGACCCTGATGTGAGCATCAACGTCCAGCAGGGCCTGGCAAAGCTGCGCCAGCCATGGATTGAGGCGCGTAACGACAGCGAAGCGCTAAACGAGCAAAGCTCTGCGTACACGAAAGAACGTCTGGCCGACGACGGTCTGGACGAGCTGCGCTTTACCGGCCTGCTGACGCCGAAACGCGCCAGAGCGGGCAAATGCGTGACCCAGATGCACTACGCGCGCCGGGGCATCGTCACGCCGGAGATGGAGTTCATCGCCATCCGCGAAAACATGGGCCGCGAGCGCATCCGTAGCGAAGTGCTTCGCCACCAGCACCCGGGCGAAGGCTTTGGCGCTCGCCTGCCGGAGAACATCACGCCGGAATTTGTGCGTGACGAAGTGGCCGCCGGCCGCGCGATTATCCCCGCCAACATCAACCACCCGGAATCCGAGCCGATGATCATTGGCCGCAACTTCCTGGTGAAGGTCAACGCTAACATTGGTAACTCAGCCGTCACCTCCTCCATCGAGGAAGAGGTGGAAAAGCTGGTCTGGTCAACGCGCTGGGGCGCGGACACGGTGATGGACCTCTCCACTGGCCGCTATATTCACGAAACCCGTGAGTGGATCCTGCGTAACAGCCCGGTACCGATTGGCACCGTCCCGATTTACCAGGCGCTGGAGAAGGTGAACGGCATCGCCGAGGACCTCACCTGGGAGGCATTCCGCGACACGCTGCTGGAGCAGGCAGAACAGGGCGTGGACTACTTCACCATTCACGCGGGCGTGTTGCTGCGCTACGTGCCGATGACTGCGAAGCGTCTGACCGGCATTGTCTCACGCGGCGGCTCCATCATGGCGAAGTGGTGCCTGTCACATCATCAGGAAAACTTCCTCTACGAACACTTCCGCGAGATCTGCGAAATCTGCGCCGCGTATGATGTCTCTCTCTCGCTGGGCGACGGCCTGCGCCCGGGCTCTATTCGCGACGCGAATGACGAAGCGCAGTTTGCCGAGCTACACACGCTGGGCGAGCTGACCAAAATTGCCTGGGAGTATGACGTGCAGGTGATGATTGAAGGCCCGGGACACGTGCCGATGCAGATGATCCGCCGCAACATGACCGAGGAGCTGGAGCACTGCCACGAAGCGCCGTTCTACACCCTGGGACCGTTGACCACCGACATCGCGCCGGGCTACGACCACTTCACCTCGGGTATTGGCGCGGCGATGATCGGCTGGTTCGGCTGCGCCATGCTTTGCTACGTAACCCCGAAAGAGCACCTCGGCCTGCCAAACAAAGAGGACGTGAAGCAGGGACTGATTACCTACAAAATTGCGGCCCACGCGGCGGACCTGGCGAAAGGCCATCCCGGCGCGCAAATCCGCGATAACGCCATGTCGAAGGCGCGCTTTGAATTCCGCTGGGAAGACCAGTTCAACCTGGCGCTGGATCCCTTCACCGCCCGCGCCTATCACGACGAGACCCTGCCGCAGGAATCGGGCAAAGTTGCGCACTTCTGCTCCATGTGCGGGCCAAAATTCTGCTCGATGAAGATCAGCCAGGAAGTGCGTGACTACGCCGCCGCGCAGGCGATTGAGGTCGGTATGGCGGATATGTCAGAGAACTTCCGTGCCAAAGGCGGCGAAATCTACCTCAAAAAAGAGGAGGCATAATGTACCAGCCCGATTTCCCCTCCGTGCCCTTCCGCTTAGGGCTTTACCCGGTGGTAGACAGCGTAGAGTGGATCGCGCGCCTGCTGGAGGCCGACGTTCGCACAATTCAGTTGCGCATCAAGGATAAACGCGATGAAGAGGTGGAGGCTGACGCGATCGCCGCCATCGCGCTGGGGCGTCGCTACGACGCCCGCCTGTTTATCAACGACTACTGGCGGCTGGCCGTTAAGCACCAGGCCTACGGCGTGCATCTGGGCCAGGAAGACCTGGAGACAACCGACCTGAACGCCATCCGTGATGCCGGTCTGCGCCTGGGCGTATCGACACACGACGATATGGAGATTGACGTAGCGCTGGCAGCTCGCCCCTCCTACATCGCCCTCGGCCACGTTTTCCCGACGCAAACCAAGCAGATGCCCTCCGCTCCGCAGGGATTGACGCAGCTGACGCGCCACATCCAGCGTCTGGCAGATTACCCCACCGTCGCCATCGGCGGAATTAGCCTTGAACGCGCCCCGGCGGTGCTGGAGACCGGCGTCGGTAGCATTGCCGTCGTCAGTGCCATCACGCAGGCGGAAGACTGGCAGGCTGCCACCGCGCAGCTATTACTGCTGGCGGGAGCAGGCGATGAATGACCGCGATTTTATGCGCTACAGCCGCCAGATCCTGCTGGAGGATATCGCCATCGGCGGGCAGCAAAAGCTGCTCGCCAGCCGGGTATTAATTGTCGGCCTGGGGGGGCTCGGCGCGCCCGCCGCGCTCTATCTGGCCGGTGCGGGTATCGGCACGCTGGTGCTGGCCGACGACGACGAGGTGCATCTCAGCAACCTGCAGCGGCAGATCCTCTTTACCAGCGAGGACATCAACCGGCCTAAAGCGCAGATCGCCCGGCAGCGGTTGGCGCAGCTGAACCCGGACATCGAGCTCATCGCCCTTCAGGCGCGGCTCGGCGGCGAGGGGCTTGAACGGGAAGTTGCTCTGGCCGACGCGGTGCTGGACTGCACCGATAACATGGCGACGCGCCAGGCGATCAATGCCGCCTGCGTGGCGCAAAACACGCCGCTTATTACGGCCAGCGCGGTCGGTTTCGGGGGTCAAATGATGGTCCTGACGCCTCCGTGGGCGCAGGGGTGCTATCGCTGCCTGTGGCCGGACGATGCCGAGCCTGAACGCAACTGCCGCACCGCAGGCATTGTTGGCCCGGTGGTGGGGGTAATGGGCACCCTGCAGGCGCTGGAAGCCATCAAGCTGCTCAGCGGCATGGAGACCGAACGCAACAGGCTGCGGCTGTTTGATGCGCGTTCCGGCGGCTGGCGCCAGCTGGCATTACACCGCGCCAGCGGCTGCCCGGTATGCGGAGGCCACGATGCGCATTCTGTTTAACGATGAGCCAATAAAGTGCGACGACGGACTTACCGTCGCCACGCTGCTCGACAAGCTCCGCCAGCTCAAGCCGGGAACGGCGCTGGCGCTCAATCAACAGATCCTGCCGCGCGAACGGTGGGAACATCAGCAGGTCAATGAAGGCGACCAGATCCTGCTGTTTCAGGTTATCGCAGGGGGCTGAGATGTTACGTATTGCCGATAAAGTTTTTGATTCGCATCTGTTTACAGGAACCGGAAAATTCGCCTCCCCGCAGCTGATGGTGGATGCCATTCGTGAAAGCGGCAGCCAGCTGGTGACGCTGGCGCTAAAGCGCGTTGACCTGCGCCATCATAGCGATGCCATTCTGGCGCCTTTACTGGAGGCAGGCGTTACGCTTTTACCAAATACCTCCGGCGCGAAAACGGCCGAGGAGGCGATTTTCGCCGCACAGCTGGCGCGTGAAGCGCTCGGCACCCGCTGGCTGAAGCTGGAAATTCACCCGGACGCGCGCTGGCTGCTGCCCGACCCGATTGAAACGCTGAAAGCAGCAGAAAAGCTGGTGCAACAGGGATTTATCGTCCTGCCTTACTGCGGTGCCGACCCCGTCCTGTGCAAGCGGCTGGAGGAAGCTGGCTGCGCTGCAGTCATGCCGCTCGGCGCACCGATTGGTTCCAACCAGGGGCTGGAGACGCGCGCCATGCTGGAGATCGTCATTGAACAGGCCACCGTGCCAGTGGTGGTGGACGCCGGTATCGGCGTACCAAGCCATGCGACGCAGGCGCTGGAGATGGGCGCCGACGCGGTGCTCGTCAATACGGCAATTGCCGTCGCTGACGACCCGGTGACGATGGCGCGCGCCTTTCGTCTGGCCGTGGAGGCGGGTCTGCTGGCGCGGCAGTCTGGCCCCGGCTCGCGCAGCCTTCAGGCGCAGGCCACCAGCCCGCTCACCGGTTTTCTGGAGGCGTTATGATGCCGACCTTTACCGAACGCTGGCAGCAGCTCGACTGGGACGATATTCGCCTGCGCATCAACGCCAAAACGGCGGCAGACGTAGAACGGGCATTGAATGCCCGTCATCTGACCCGCGATGACATGATGGCCCTGCTCTCCCCCGCCGCGGGTGCGCATCTTGAGACGATGGCCCAGCGCGCGCAGCGGCTTACCCGCCAGCGGTTTGGCAACACGGTAAGTTTTTACGTGCCGCTCTATCTCTCAAACCTGTGCGCGAACGACTGCACCTACTGCGGCTTCTCCATGAGTAACCGCATCAAGCGCAAAACGCTCGATGAGCGCGAAATCGCGCGCGAGTGTGCGGCCATCCGCGAAATGGGGTTCGAGCATCTCCTGCTGGTTACGGGCGAGCATCAAAGCAAAGTGGGAATGGACTATTTTCGTCAGCATCTTCCGGCTATTCGCCGGGAGTTTGCGTCGCTGCAGATGGAAGTACAGCCGCTGTTGCAGGAGGAATACGCGGAGCTCAAAACCCTCGGGCTGGACGGCGTAATGGTCTATCAGGAAACCTATCACGAGGGGACGTACGCCCGGCATCACCTGAAGGGGAAAAAACAGAATTTCCTCTTCCGGCTCGAAACGCCGGACAGGCTGGGGCGCGCCGGGATCGATAAAATTGGCCTGGGGGCACTCGTTGGTCTGTCTGACAGCTGGCGAGTGGATTGCTACATGGTGGCGGAACATCTGCTGTGGCTGCAGCAACACTACTGGCAGAGCCGCTACTCCATCTCGTTCCCGCGCCTACGCCCGTGTGCTGGCGGGATTGAGCCGGCTTCGCTAATGGATGAACGCCAGCTGGTGCAAACCATCTGCGCGTTTCGCCTGCTGGCACCTGAGGTCGAGCTGTCTCTCTCCACTCGAGAATCCCCGGCGTTTCGCGACCGCGTTATCCCCATTGCGATCAATAACGTCAGCGCGTTTTCCAAAACGCAGCCGGGCGGTTATGCCGACAACCATCCGGAGCTTGAGCAATTTGCCCCGCATGATGGACGACGTCCGGAGGCGGTAGCGGAAGCACTGACAGCGCAAGGGCTGCAGCCGGTCTGGAAAGACTGGGACAACTGGCTGGGAAGAGCCTCGCAGTTACGTTGAAACACAATGCAAAAGCGCATAAAAGTTACGAAGCGGCTCGTAAGAAGGGAACCGGGAGATTGTCCCTGCATGCCCGGTTTCTTATGCTTGGTGGGTCAGCAACGGATGCTGACCAGGACGAAATGCTTCTTCCTCTGTTTCGTCCTGCCTTCTCGTTTGCCACAAAAAAATTTAATTCATAAAATAAATACGTAGTTTCTTATCTATTCTTAAGACAAATCATCTAACCCGTAAAACAGCCTCTGTATAATTCGCAGCCAGCATCCGTGCAGCGACTATGCTGAGAGGATATCGATTGACGCAGCGCGTCATACCATCTGGACTGGTTTTTACAACTCATGGCACTTCACAGCAAAAAACTCTCTTTTACCCGGCCAATCATGATCAGTTTCGCGGGTATTCTGGTTAGCTTCATTTTGATCGCCGTGTTTATCACATTGACGCAGCGAAAGGATTTTCTTGAGGATTATCATAAAATTAATGGTAATTTTACGCATAATCTTGCGGTCAACTATACCGAGTCCATCCTGCGTGAAAATGACTACATCCTTGGCCGCTCGGCCACGTTCTTTGCCCGCAATAACAGGCTGAATGAGACGGTAAACGTCAATCCAGTTGAGGGCCTGCAGGTTTTAATGCATCTCCAGAACCTGATGCCGACCGTCTCATCCATCTCTCTGGCCGACACCGAGGGGCATTACCTTCGCGCGCCGGAAGTCTTACCGACGGACAAAAGCAAGACGTTTGATGCCCAAACCCGACCATGGTTTGTAGCCCAGGCAGAAGCCAGTACCTTTAGCCACTACACGCGTCCCTACATGGATTACTTTACAGGACACCCCACCGTGACCCTCTATAAGCCAGTGATTTCCCCCGAAGGCAGGCTGAAGGGAACGCTCGCTTTCCATCTCGATCTCACCTCAATGGGCTATACCCTGCGCCAGATGGTCGCCCCCGTTCAAGGGGAGTTCTTTATCGTTGAGCGCGACGGTGCCGTGGTGCTGCATCCGGATACGGGGGCGCTCTTTAAACAGTACGTGAGCGAAGCGCTGATGGACAAAATGACCAGCGGCGAAGGGCATCTCTACGATCGTAAAACCAAAGCCTGGTATTATTACTACTCCTTCACCAATCCGGACTGGTTTGTCATCTACCGGGTATCGGGAGCGACGCTAACAGATATCACCCGCCACGAAACCACCATCGTTGGCTGGGGGTTTGCGCTGGCCGCGATTATTATCATTCTGTTCGGGTTATATCTGCGCCATGCCTCGCGTACCGTGCTGATGAACATCATCAATGCGATAAAAACCGGGGACGTCAACCAGGCTCCCCGCCTTGAGGCGATGCTCAGCCATACCATTCAGTCGAACAAAGAGCGTGAGCAGGCCTACGTGCGCCAGGCCACTCACGATGCGCTGACGGGCTGCAAGAACCGCCGCGCCTTCGACGGGGACATTGCCAGGCTGCTGGACAGCCACCAGCCGTTTGCGCTGGCGCTTATCGACATTGATAACTTCAAATCGATAAACGACACCTGGGGCCACCTGAGTGGTGATATTGTTCTGCGAAATGTGGCGCGCGAAGGGATCCAGATTATGCAGCCGCAGCACATCTCTGTTTATCGCTACGGCGGCGAAGAGTTTGCAGTGATCTTCCCGAACGGACAGATTGACTCCGCTCTCCAACTGCTGGAGGTATGGCGCTCCGCCATTGAAAGCCGCATCTGGCGAGAAGATAACCTTCACGTCACCTTCAGTGCGGGACTGGGGGAATGGCATTTTGAACCGCTCGAGAAGTTTGTGGGCAGCGTTGATGGCGCGCTATATAAAGCCAAACAGCAGGGCAAAAACCGTATTTTAAGAACGACAGACAGCTAACTCCTCTCCTCACAATCGGCCCGTTTGCGCGGGCTGGTTGCTTTCTGACACAAAATTGTAACCGGTTTCAGAAAAATGCCGATTTCTTTGTGATGCCTGACACACAATCGTGGTAAACCGGTTGTTGAAGCGGTCTGCACGGGATAATTATCAATAAACACATGTAGATCGAGGCTGATTATGAAGAACATCGTTTTATGCTGTGCAGCGGGAATGTCAACCAGCATGCTGGTTCAACGTATGAAAGATGCCGCGCAGAAAAAAGGGGTTGAAGTCACCATCAAAGCCGTTCCGGTTGCGGAGTTTAAAGACAACATCGCGACGGCCGACATCGTATTACTGGGGCCACAGGTTAAATACGAGCAGGCAAAACTTCAGGCGCAGGCCGAGCCGCTGGGCAAAAAGGTCGCGGTGATCGACATGATGGATTACGGCATGATGAAAGGCGATGTCGTTCTGGAAAAAGCCCTCAAGCTGCTGGAGTCATAATGGAAGACCTGGAAACCACGATCATGGAACTGCTGGTCAACGCCGGTGCGGCGCGAAGCGCAGCGCTGACGGCGTTACAGATGGCGCGCAAAGGCGATTTTGATGAAGCCGAAAAAGCGATGGAAGAGTCGCGTGAATATGTGAAGCATGCGCACACCATCCAGACGCAGCTGATTGGTCTTGATGAAGGCACCGGAAAGCTTCCGGTTAACCTGATCACCGTTCACTCGCAGGATCACCTGATGAACGCGATGGTCATTCAGGATCTGGCGGGCGATATGATTGAGCTTTATCGGCGGATCCCGTTGATAAACTGATAACATGCAGATGTAAAAAAACCCGCCGAGGCGGGTTTTTTATTGTCGGGTGGCGCTGCGCTTACCCGACCTAAGAGGCACATGCCCGGTAATGTTCATCACCGGGCATCAACGATTACTCGTTGTCGGAACCACCCAGACCTGCGTTCAGCAGTTCTGCCAGGCTCGCGGATGCATCTTCTGCAGTGACCTGCGGTGCTGCCGGCTGTTCGCCCGCTGCACGACGACGCATACGATCCTGATGGTACGCATAACCCGTACCAGCCGGGATCAGACGACCCACGATAACGTTCTCTTTCAGACCGCGCAGTTCATCACGTTTACCTGCAACAGCCGCTTCGGTCAGGACACGCGTGGTCTCCTGGAACGATGCTGCAGAGATGAAGGACTCGGTTGCCAGAGACGCTTTGGTGATACCCAGCAGATCGCGTGCGAAGGTCGCAGCGATTTTGCCGTTCGCTTCCAGATCGCGGTTAGCGATCTTAACGCGAGAGTATTCAACCTGCTCGCCTTCCAGGAAGTCGGAGCTGCCTGCGTTTTCGATGGTTGCTTTACGCAGCATCTGACGAACGATAACTTCGATGTGCTTATCGTTAATCTTAACGCCTTGCAGACGGTAAACGTCCTGTACTTCGTTGGTGATATAACGCGTTACCGCGTGTACGCCACGAAGACGCAGAATGTCGTGCGGTGCTTCTGGACCATCGGAAACAACGTCACCACGTTCTACACGTTCACCTTCGAACACGTTGAGCTGACGCCACTTAGGAATCATCTCTTCGTACGGCTCGCTACCGTCAACCGGGGTGATCACCAGACGGCGTTTACCTTTGGTTTCTTTACCGAAGGAAATGATACCGCTGATTTCAGCCAGGATTGCAGGCTCTTTCGGACGACGTGCTTCGAACAGGTCCGCAACGCGTGGCAGACCACCAGTGATATCCTTGGTACCGCTGGATTCCTGTGGAATACGCGCCAGAGCATCACCCGCACCAATCTGAATGCCATCTTCCAGCTGAACGATCGCTTTACCCGGCAGGAAGTACTGCGCAGGCATGTCGGTACCCGGGATCAGAACGTCGTTACCCTGGCCATCAACGATTTTCAGTGCAGGACGCAGATCTTTACCACCGGCAGTACGTTCAGCAGAATCCAGAACCACCAGAGATGACAGACCGGTCAGCTCGTCGGTCTGACGAGTAATGGTCTGGCCGTCGATCATGTCAGTGAAGCGGATGAAACCACTTACTTCGGTGATAACCGGCATGGTGTGTGGATCCCAGTTTGCAACGGTTTCACCGCCAGCAACCTGCTCGCCATCACCTTTCGCCATAACAGCACCGTAAGGCACTTTATAGCTCTCTTTGGTACGACCGAATTCGTCGATCAGCTTCAGCTCGGTGTTACGAGAGGTCACAACCAGCTTGCCTGCAGAGTTAACAACAGACTTCGCATTGCTGAGCTTGATGCTACCTTTGTTCTTCACCTGGATGCTGGATTCAGCAGCCGCACGAGATGCCGCACCACCGATGTGGAACGTACGCATCGTCAGCTGTGTACCCGGCTCACCGATTGACTGTGCCGCGATAACGCCGATTGCTTCACCTTTGTTGATGATGTGGCCACGCGCCAGGTCACGACCATAGCAGTGCGCACATACACCGAAGTCGGTGTCACAAGATACAACGGAACGCACTTTCACTGAGTCAACAGAGTTGGCTTCCAGCAGATCACACATGTGCTCGTGTAGCAGCGTGTTGCGTGGAACCAGAATGTCTGCGGTACCCGGCTTCAGAATGTCTTCCGCGGTTACACGACCCAGTACGCGATCGCGCAGTGGCTCTTTAACATCACCACCCTCGATAACCGGGGTCATGGTGATACCTTCAAGGGTGCCACAGTCGTCTTCGGTAACAACCAGATCCTGTGCAACGTCAACCAGACGACGCGTCAGATAACCGGAGTTCGCCGTTTTCAGTGCGGTATCCGCCAGACCTTTACGCGCACCGTGAGTCGAGATGAAGTACTGGAGTACGTTCAGACCTTCACGGAAGTTCGCGGTGATTGGCGTTTCGATGATGGAGCCATCTGGCTTCGCCATCAGACCACGCATACCAGCCAACTGACGAATCTGTGCTGCAGAACCACGCGCACCGGAGTCGGCCATCATGTAGATGCTGTTGAAGGAAACCTGCTGCTCTTCTACGCCGTCACGGTTAATCACGGTTTCGGTCTGCAGGTTATCCATCATCGCTTTGGATACACGATCGTTCGCCGCTGCCCAGATATCGATAACTTTGTTATAGCGTTCGCCTGCGGTTACCAGACCAGACTGGAACTGCTCCTGGATCTCAGCAACTTCAGCTTCCGCTTCAGAGATGATCTCGTGTTTCTTCTCTGGGATGACCATGTCATCGATACCAACAGATGCACCTGAACGCGCTGCATAAGCAAAGCCGGTGTACATTGTCTGGTCAGCGAAGATTACGGTCGGCTTCAGACCCAAAATGCGGTAACAGGTGTTCAGCATTTTGGAGATCGCTTTCTTGCCCAGCGCCTGGTTGACGATGGAGAAAGGCAGACCTTTCGGTACGATCATCCACAGAATGGCACGGCCAACGGTCGTGTCTTTCAGGCTGGTTTTCGCAACGAATTCGCCGTTATCATCTTTTTCGTATTCAGTGATACGCACTTTAACGCGCGCATGCAGAGAGGCCAGGCCAGCGCGATAAATACGCTCAGCTTCTTTAGGGCCAGTCAGCACCATGCCTTCGCCTTTGGCGTTAACACAGTCACGGGTCATGTAGTACAGACCCAATACAACGTCCTGAGAAGGAACGATGATTGGCTCACCGTTCGCTGGAGACAGGATGTTGTTGGTAGACATCATCAGCGCACGCGCTTCGAGCTGGGCTTCCAGCGTCAGCGGTACGTGAACAGCCATCTGGTCACCATCGAAGTCGGCGTTATAGGCCGCACAAACCAGCGGGTGCAGCTGGATCGCTTTACCTTCGATCAGTACAGGCTCAAATGCCTGGATACCCAAACGGTGCAGGGTTGGCGCACGGTTCAGCAGTACCGGGTGTTCGCGGATCACTTCGTCCAGGATATCCCAAACGACAGCTTCTTCACGCTCAACCATCTTCTTAGCGGCTTTGATGGTGGTGGCCAGGCCACGCAGTTCCAGCTTGCCGTAGATGAACGGTTTGAACAGCTCCAGTGCCATTTTCTTCGGCAGACCGCACTGATGCAGACGCAGGTATGGACCTACGGTGATAACAGAACGACCGGAGTAGTCAACACGCTTACCGAGCAGGTTCTGACGGAAACGACCCTGTTTACCTTTGATCATGTCGGCCAAAGATTTCAGAGGACGTTTGTTAGAACCGGTGATCGCACGACCGCGACGACCGTTATCCAGCAGGGCATCAACCGCTTCCTGCAGCATACGTTTTTCGTTGCGAACGATGATATCTGGCGCAGCCAGATCCAGCAGACGCTTCAGACGGTTGTTACGGTTAATGACGCGACGATACAGATCGTTCAGGTCAGACGTTGCGAAACGACCACCATCCAGCGGAACCAGCGGACGCAGATCTGGCGGCAGAACCGGCAGAACGGTCAGGATCATCCACTCTGGTTTGTTACCAGACTGAACGAACGCTTCCAGCAGTTTGATACGCTTGGTCAGCTTCTTACGCTTGGTTTCAGAGTTGGTTTCGTTCAGCTCTTCGCGCAGAGTTTCACACTCTTGCTCCAGATCCATGCTCTTCAGCAGGGCCTGGATAGCTTCCGCACCCATCTTCGCGTCGAATTCGTCACCGAACTCTTCCAGCGCGTCCAGATACTGTTCTTCGGTCAGAATCTGGTTACGTTCCAGGTTCGTCATACCGCCTTCGATTACGACATAAGATTCGAAGTACAGAACACGTTCGATATCGCGCAGCGGCATATCCAGCAGCAGGCCGATACGGGACGGCAGGGATTTCAGGAACCAGATGTGAGCAGTTGGAGACGCCAGCTCGATGTGGCCCATACGCTCACGGCGTACTTTGGTCTGGGTCACTTCAACGCCGCACTTCTCGCAGATCACACCACGGTGTTTCAGGCGCTTGTACTTACCGCACAGGCACTCGTAGTCTTTTACTGGCCCGAAAATACGCGCACAGAAAAGGCCGTCACGCTCAGGTTTGAACGTACGGTAGTTGATGGTTTCCGGCTTTTTAACTTCACCAAAAGACCATGAACGGATCATGTCTGGCGAAGCCAGAGCAATTTTGATCGCATCAAACTCTTCGGTTTTAGTCTGCGCTTTCAGAAACTTTAATAAATCTTTCACGGATTTGCTCCCGTCGGAGTTAGCACAATCTGGTGTCGGGCATTAACCCGACACCAGTGACCTGTTTGAGCGAGAATTACTCGTCTTCCAGTTCGATGTTGATACCCAGCGAACGAATCTCTTTCAACAGTACGTTGAAGGATTCTGGCATGCCCGGTTCCATCTGATGGTTGCCGTCCACGATGTTTTTATACATCTTGGTACGACCGTTAACGTCATCAGACTTAACGGTGAGCATTTCCTGCAGGGTGTATGCTGCGCCGTATGCTTCAAGCGCCCACACTTCCATCTCCCCGAAGCGCTGACCACCGAACTGAGCCTTACCACCCAGCGGCTGCTGAGTAACCAGGCTGTAAGAACCGGTAGAACGAGCGTGCATCTTGTCATCGACCAGGTGGTTCAGTTTCAGCATGTACATGTAACCTACGGTTACCTGACGCTCAAACTGCTCGCCGGTGCGACCATCAAACAGCGTAATCTGACCAGAAGATGGCAGACCACCCAGTTGCAGCAGCTCTTTGATTTCAGCTTCTTTTGCACCGTCGAATACCGGCGTTGCAATTGGCATACCTTTACGCAGGTTTTCCGCCAGACGCAGAACTTCATCATCGCTGAAGGTGTTCAGGTCGACTTTCTGACGAACGTCGGTACCCAGATCGTAGGCACGCTGGATGAATTCGCGCAGTTTCGCGACTTCCTGCTGCTGTTTCAGCATGGCGTTAATCTTGTCGCCGATACCTTTCGCAGCCATACCCAGGTGAGTTTCCAGGATCTGACCAATGTTCATACGAGACGGTACGCCCAGTGGGTTCAGTACGATGTCTACCGGCGTACCGTTAGCATCGTGCGGCATATCTTCGATCGGGTTGATCTTAGAGATAACACCCTTGTTACCGTGACGGCCTGCCATTTTATCACCAGGCTGGATCTGACGTTTAACAGCCAGATAAACCTTAACGATCTTCAGCACGCCCGGTGCCAGATCGTCGCCCTGAGTGATTTTACGGCGTTTCGCTTCGAGTTTTTTCTCGAACTCGTGTTTCAGTTCGTCGTACTGCTCAGCCAGCTGTTCCAGCTGATTTTGTTTCTCTTCGTCGGTCAGGCCCAGTTCCAGCCAGCGATCGCGAGGCAGTTTGTCGAGCTTCTCAGCTTCGATGCCACCGGCAACCAGTACCGCGTAGATACGGCTGAACAGACCCGCTTCGAGGATCTGCAGCTCTTCAGACAGGTCTTTCTTGGCCTGCTTAAGCTGCATCTCTTCGATTTCCAGCGCGCGTTTGTCTTTCTCAACGCCGTCACGGGTGAAGACCTGAACGTCGATAACCGTACCGGAAACACCGTTTGGTACGCGCAGAGAAGAGTCTTTAACGTCAGACGCTTTCTCACCGAAGATTGCACGCAGCAGCTTCTCTTCTGGCGTCAGCTGGGTTTCACCTTTCGGCGTAACCTTACCAACCAGAATGTCGCCACCGGTCACTTCTGCACCGATGTAAACGATACCGGACTCATCCAGCTTGGAGAGCGCAGCTTCACCCACGTTAGGGATGTCAGCGGTGATCTCTTCTGGCCCCAGCTTGGTGTCACGAGACACACATGCCAGTTCCTGAATGTGGATGGTGGTGAAACGATCTTCCTGAACAACACGCTCGGATACGAGGATGGAGTCTTCGAAGTTGTAACCGTTCCACGGCATGAACGCTACGCGCATGTTCTGACCAAGCGCCAGCTCACCGAGGTCGGTAGATGGACCATCTGCCAGCACGTCGCCGCGCTCGATTGGCTCACCCAGAGACACACATGGCATCTGGTTAATACAGGTGTTCTGGTTAGAACGGGTGTATTTGGTCAGGTTATAGATGTCGATACCCGCTTCGCCCGGATACATCTCGTCTTCGTTAACTTTGATAACGATACGGGATGCGTCAACGTACTGTACGGTACCGCCACGCTTAGCAACTGCAGTAACACCGGAGTCAACGGCAACAGCACGCTCCATACCGGTACCAACCAGCGGCTTATCAGCACGCAGAGTTGGAACGGCCTGACGTTGCATGTTTGCACCCATCAATGCACGGTTGGCGTCATCGTGTTCCAGGAACGGGATCAGGGACGCACCGACGGATACCACCTGCTGGGTGGATACGTCCATGTAGTCAACCTGGTCGCGGCTGAACAAGCTGGATTCGCCTTTGCTACGGCACGTTACCAGGTCTTCTTCAAAGTGGCCTTCGTCATCCAGGTTGGAGTTCGCCTGAGCGATAACGTAGTTGCCTTCTTCGATAGCAGACAGGTAGTGAATTTCGTCGGTTACAACACCGTCGGTCACTTTACGGTACGGGGTCTCGAGGAAACCGTATTCGTTAGTCTGTGCGTACACAGACAGGGAGTTGATCAGACCGATGTTTGGACCTTCAGGCGTTTCGATTGGACACACGCGACCGTAGTGAGTCGGGTGTACGTCTCGAACTTCAAAGCCTGCGCGTTCACGGGTCAGACCGCCCGGGCCGAGTGCAGAGATACGACGTTTGTGCGTAATCTCAGACAGCGGGTTGTTCTGGTCCATGAACTGAGACAGCTGGCTTGAACCGAAGAACTCTTTCACTGCTGCAGAAATCGGCTTGGCGTTGATCATATCCTGAGGCATCAGGGTATCCAGATCGCCCAGAGACAGACGCTCTTTCACCGCACGCTCTACGCGAACCAGGCCAACGCGGAACTGGTTTTCCGCCATTTCGCCAACGGAACGGATACGACGGTTGCCGAGGTGGTCGATATCGTCCACTTCGCCTTTACCGTTACGGATATCGATGAGCTTCTTCATCACTTCGATGATGTCGTCTTTGCTCAGGATACCGGAACCTTCGATTTCGTCGCGCAGCAGAGAACGGTTGAACTTCATACGACCAACTGCGGACAGATCGTAGCGGTCTTCGGAGAAGAACAGGTTCTCGAACAGGCTTTCAGCCGCTTCACGCGTTGGTGGCTCACCAGGACGCATCATGCGGTAGATTTCTACCAGTGCGCTCAGACGATCGGTCGTTGGGTCGACGCGAATAGTCTCAGACATATACGCGCCGTGGTCCAGATCGTTGGTGAACAGCGTTTCGATACGTTTGTGACCAGACTGGCTCAGCTTAGCCAGCAGATCCAGGCTCAGCTCCATGTTCGCTGGGCAGATCAGCTCACCCGTTGACTCGTCAACGTAATCTTTCGCGGCTACTTTTCCTGCAATGTACTCAACCGGAACTTCGATGAGTTTGATATCATCTTTTTCCAGCTGGCGGATGTGGCGCGCGGTGATACGGCGACCTTTTTCCACATACACTTTGCCGTCGGCTTCGATGTCGAACGACGCGGTCTCACCACGCAGACGTTCCGGCACCAGCTCCATCTGCAGCTTGTTGTCGCGGATTTCAAAGATCACTTTCTCAAAGAACAGGTCCAGGATCTGTTCAGTGGTGTATTGCAGCGCACGCAGAATGATGGTTGCAGGCAGCTTACGACGACGGTCGATACGGACAAACAGGTTGTCTTTAGGATCGAACTCGAAGTCCAGCCATGAACCACGGTAAGGAATGATGCGTGCGTTATACAGTACTTTACCGGAAGAGTGTGTTTTACCTTTATCGCTGTCGAAGAAGACGCCCGGGCTACGATGCAGCTGGGAAACGATAACACGCTCAGTACCGTTGATTACGAAAGTACCGTTGTCTGTCATGAGTGGAATTTCACCCATGTAGACTTCTTGTTCTTTAATGTCTTTAACGGTGCCTTCCGGCGCTTCGCGCTCGTAGATCACCAGACGCAGTTTTACGCGCAGCGGTGCGGAATAGGTCACGCCACGGATCTGACATTCCTGAACGTCAAACACCGGTTCGCCAAGGCGGTAGCTGACGTACTGCAGCTCGGAGTTACCGCTGTAGCTCTGAATCGGGAACACGGAGCGGAAGGCTGCTTCCAGACCGTACTGCCCTTCAGGATCTTGCTCGATAAACTTCTGGAACGAATCAAGCTGGATAGAAAGGAGATATGGAATGTCCAGAACTTGTGGACGTTTACCAAAATCCTTACGAATACGTTTTTTCTCGGTATAGGAGTAAACCATAGGGTTCCTCAGCTCGCTGACAAGTCGACCCATCTGTCCGACGAAGGGACAGTTTGTGCAACACCATTTTGTGGACCGGAAAATTGAATACTTTCCGCAATACCTGTTGCTATCACGCTTAAATCATTTCGTCGCGATTTACACAGAGCGAGCACCCTGTCGCAATATATTAAGTCGTCGATAGAAACATGCATTGTCAGGACAACCAGCAGTCAAACAGTGTGAAATGCTGCTGATGCCTTACAGCGCAAAAAGGCTGGTGACTAAAAAGTCACCAGCCATCAGCCTAATTGCTTAGGCTGCAACCAGAAAAGTTGGCTTATTTAACTTCAACTTCAGCGCCAGCTTCTTCCAGAGATTTTTTCAGTGCTTCTGCGTCGTCTTTGCTCACGCCTTCTTTCAGCGCAGCTGGAGCAGATTCTACCAGGTCTTTAGCTTCTTTCAGACCCAGGCCAGTTGCGCCACGTACTGCTTTGATAACAGCAACTTTGTTAGCGCCAGCAGCTTTCAGAATTACGTCGAATTCAGTTTTTTCTTCAGCAGCTTCAGCCGGGCCCGCAGCTACAGCTACAGCAGCAGCAGCAGAAACACCGAATTTTTCTTCCATTGCAGAAATCAGTTCTACAACGTCCATTACGGACATAGCTGCAACTGCTTCAATGATTTGATCTTTAGTGATAGACATTTAAATTGTTCCTGAAAATCAGAATAAGTTTATACGTAAGCGACTGCGTTATAAAGATAACTGCGATTAAGCAGCTTCTTTCGCATCGCGAACAGCAGCCAGAGTGCGAACCAGTTTGCCAGCCGAAGCTTCTTTCATGGTTGCCATCAGGCGTGCAATTGCTTCTTCGTAGGTCGGCAGGGTTGCCAGGCGATCGATTTGCGATGCCGGGATCAACTCACCTTCAAAGGCTGCAGCTTTGACCTCAAATTTTGCATTCGCTTTCGCGAACTCTTTGAACAGACGAGCAGCAGCGCCCGGGTGTTCCATAGAGTATGCAATAAGGGTCGGACCAACAAACGTGTCTTTCAGGCACTCGAACTGAGTACCTTCAACTACGCGACGCAGCAGGGTGTTACGAACAACACGCATGTATACGCCAGCTTCACGACCTGCTTTACGCAGTTCAGTCATTTTGTCTACAGTAACGCCACGGGAATCCGCAACTACTGCAGACAGCGCGCCTTTGGCTACTTCGCTGACTTCAGCAACAATCGCTTGTTTGTCTTGAAGATTTAAAGCCATTAGCTTTGCTCCTGGATGTTTGCCGGAACTCATGTTCCGGAACTCACTTCACTCAACCCAACGGGAAGAGCGTCTTAATACGGTGAGCAGAAACAAGCCAGAGTATTCAAAAAATAATCTTAGCGTTCTGTCACCGTCTACGCAGGGGATTAAGTTTCTTACGAAACACCTGCGGTCTTCGACGGAGGCCTGGATAGGCCAGGCTCCAACGAACAATTCTTTTAGCCGCTAACGTTCGTTAGCAAACGTGGGGGTAAGATTGTAGACAAAATCACCGCCCACGTAAAGGCATTAGTTTGCAGCAGCGCTCAGGCCAGCCTGGTCAACTGCAACACCTGCACCCATGGTGGTGGAGATGCTAACTTTCTTGATGTACACGCCTTTCGCCTGAGTTGGTTTTGCTTTTTTCAGCGCAACCAGCAGAGATTCCAGGTTTTCTTTCAGTTTGTCAGCGTCAAAGTCCACTTTACCGATGGTGGTGTGGATGATGCCGTTTTTGTCGTTACGATAACGAACCTGACCTGCTTTAGCGTTCTTAACCGCTTCAGCAACGTTAGGGGTTACAGTACCCACTTTCGGGTTTGGCATCAGGCCGCGTGGACCCAGAACCTGGCCCAGCTGGCCAACAACGCGCATTGCATCTGGAGAAGCAATAACAACGTCAAAGTTCATTTCGCCTTTCTTGATCTGATCAGCCAGATCTTCCATACCTACCAGTTCAGCGCCGGCAGCTTTAGCAGCTTCAGCGTTTGCACCCTGAGCAAATACAGCTACGCGAACGGAACGGCCAGTACCGTGTGGCAGTACAGTTGCGCCACGAACGTTCTGATCGGATTTACGAGCGTCGATGCCCAGGTTAACGGCAACGTCAACGCTTTCAACGAACTTAGCAGTTGCCAGTTCTTTCAGCAGAGCGATAGCTTCGTTGATGTCGTACTGTTTGGTCGCATCAACTTTGTCACGGATCACGGACATGCGCTTGGTCAGTTTAGCCATTTCTTAGTCCTCCACTACCAGGCCCATGGAACGTGCAGTACCTTCGATTGAGCGAGTCATCGCTTCAATGTCAGAACCAGTCATGTCGGCAGCTTTGGTCTGCGCGATTTCCTGCAGCTGAGCGCGGGAGATTTTACCCACTTTGTCTTTGTTCGGTTTACCGGAACCAGACTTAATACCAGCCGCTTTCTTCAGCAGAACTGCTGCTGGAGGGGTTTTGGTAACGAAAGTGAAAGAACGGTCAGCGTAAACAGTAATTACGACTGGGATTGGCAGACCTTTTTCCAGGGATTCAGTTTTTGCGTTGAACGCTTTACAGAATTCCATGATGTTCACACCTTGCTGACCCAGAGCTGGACCAACTGGTGGACTTGGGTTCGCCATACCAGCTGCAACCTGCAGCTTGACGTAGGCTTGTACTTTCTTAGCCATTCTAAAATCCTCTGATTGGGTGATAGCGCCTCAAGGAGGCTCCCCGTGAATAAAATTCGTTTTACAGGCCGTGGCCCATAAAAACAAAAGGCGCGAAATTGTATTCCAATCTCGCGCCCTGTGCAACGATTAAATCGTCGCTTTTTTGATCGCTGCTTAGGCTTTTTCGACCTGTGCAAAGTCCAGTTCTACCGGGGTCGCACGACCGAAGATAGAAACAGAAACTTTCAGGCGGGACTTCTCGTAGTCCACTTCTTCAACCACACCGTTAAAGTCAGCAAACGGACCGTCGCTAACACGAACCATTTCACCCGGTTCAAACAGCGTTTTCGGACGCGGCTTATCACCTACCTGCTGCAGGCGGTTCATAATCGCATCAACTTCTTTGTCGCTGATTGGCGCCGGACGGTCAGACGTGCCGCCGATAAAGCCCATCACACGCGGTACGCTACGCACCAGGTGCCAGCTCGCGTCGTTCATCACCATCTGAACCAGCACGTAACCCGGGAAGAATTTACGCTCGCTTTTGCGACGTTGGCCGCCACGGATCTCGACCACTTCTTCGGTCGGAACCATCACTTCGCCAAATAATTCTTCCATGTTGTGTAATTTGATATGCTCGCGCAGCGACGTTGCTACACGGCCTTCAAAACCGGAAAACGCCTGAACGACGTACCAACGCTTTTTAGGGGCTTCAGACATCTTAGAACCTCAGGCCAGTGATAAAGGAAACCAGGCGAACCAGAATACCATCCAGTCCCCACAGGATCAGTGACATTACCGCAGTCACTGCAGCCACAATCAGAGTGGTGTGCAATGTTTCCTGGCGAGTTGGCCAAATCACCTTACGGACTTCGGTACGTGCTTCGCGCGCAAAAGCAACGGTTGCTTTACCTTTAGTCGTCAACAGCGCGACACCGCCCGCTGCAGCAATCAGAATCACCACTGCCAGCGCGCGTAGCGGTAGCATCATGTCACGATAAAGATAGTTGCCAACGATTGCCACAATCAGCAGCACGGCAACAGCGACCCACTTCATCGCTTCCAGGCCGCGCCCGCTCCCTTGAGCTTCGGTATTCGCACTCATAAACCAACCTGTCAGAAGAATTCTACAAATAATTTCACCCCGCGAATGCGAGGCGAGCCAAATCGAAACGCTTAATCCCTTTATGGATTATACGCTCTCTGCAGAGCCTGTCTCAGCAATGATTATGACAAAATTAATCACTGATGAGCCAGGTTCTGATGTGAAAGCGTGCAAAAAGGGCATCAAATGATGCCCTTTTCATGCGCATTGCGTCAAATGTTATCAGCGATTAGCCGAGAACTTTAGCAACAACGCCCGCGCCAACGGTACGGCCGCCTTCACGGATTGCGAAACGCAGACCGTCATCCATCGCGATTGGGTGGATCAGGGTAACAACCATTTTGATGTTGTCGCCTGGCATTACCATCTCAACGCCTTCTGGCAGTTCGATGGTACCGGTCACGTCAGTAGTACGGAAGTAGAACTGTGGACGGTAGCCTTTGAAGAACGGAGTATGACGGCCGCCTTCGTCTTTGGACAGGATATAAACTTCAGATTCGAACTTGGTGTGTGGCTTGATTGAGC
>Ga0268259_10000178_pt1 | contig 30253 bp, 24 predicted proteins | sample AgamicAsMarz_FD_200246 | JGI IMG/M metagenome (GOLD analysis project Ga0268259, IMG submission 200246) | Agave microbial communities from Guanajuato, Mexico - As.Ma.rz (v2) (version 3) | ecosystem: Host-associated > Plants > Phyllosphere > Phylloplane/Leaf | place: Guanajuato, Mexico... | reverse complement strand
TCGCCGCCCGCTGGCCTGCTCGCGCCGAGCTGCGCCAGCGCTTCGGGCAGGCCCTCGCCCAGCGCAACGCGCTGCTTGGGAGGATCGCGGCTGGGCGCTCTGGCGCGAGCGCGCTGGAGGCCTGGGACACCGCCTTCGCCGAGGCGGCGGCGGAGCTGAGCCAGGCCCGCTCCGAGGCCGCGGCGGAGCTGGCGGAGCCCTTCGCGCGAGCCGCCGAGGAGCTGGGCTTGGACGGCGGCGGCAGCGTCGAGTACGCGCCGCGGGCGCCGGGCGAAGTGGAGGAGATCCGCGCTGGTCTCGCCGAGCGCCGGGAGGCCGAACTCGGGCTGGGAAGGAGCTCTTGGGGCCCCCACCTGGATGAGCTGAAGCTCTTGGCCGGCGGCAAGCAGCTGCGCCGCTTCGGCTCCCAGGGACAGCAGCGCGCTGGTCTGTTGGCACTGCTCTTCGCCGAGCGAGACGCACTCCTCGCCGCTCGCGGCGTCGCGCCGCTGCTGCTGCTCGACGACGTGATGAGCGAGCTCGACCCGGACCGTCGGGAGCGCCTGGTCGAGCGGCTGCAGGGCGCGGGTCAGACTCTGATTACCGCGGCGGCGGCGGAGTCGGTCCCGAGGGCGGCGCTGGCGCAAACGGTGCGAATGCCCCTCGCCGCCGAGTCGGGGGCCGTCGCGGCATGACGCGACGCCGCGCCCCCCGCCCCGCAGCCGGAGCGTTCCAGGCTGCCCTCGCCCAAGTGGCGCCGAAGACCCGCCTCGCGGCGGTCCAGGCGGCCTGGGAATCGACGGTCGGCGAGCGGGTCGCGGGCGCGGCCCGACCGGTCGGCGAGCGGGCCGGCACGGTGACCGTCGCCTGCTCCGATCCGGTCTGGGCTCAAGAGCTCGACCTGATGCAGGACCGTCTCCTCACCCTGCTCGAGGAGAGGCTCGGTGAGCAGGCTCCACAGAATTTGCGCTTTCGTGTGGAAGACGAGGGCACCAGGTGATATTTATCCATGATTTGCAGGGATTTTTCGTCGCGGAAGAAGCTTTTCGAGGGGGCCGAGCTGGTATTCTTATGTCAATTCGCATTTCACCCCGACCCGCGTGACATGACCAAGGCGGGCCGGGGTTTTCTATGAGAGCGGGAAGGGACTAATTGCCTGAGAAGACGAAGAGCGCCGGCAAGGAGAAAGCTGCTGCCTCCTCCTATGGCGCCAAGGACATCACGGTCCTCGAGGGACTGGAGGCCGTGCGCAAGCGCCCCGGCATGTACATCGGCTCGACCGGGCCGCGCGGCCTTCACCATCTCGTCTACGAGGTCGTCGACAACTCGGTCGACGAGGCCCTCGCCGGCCACTGCAAAAGCGTCGAGGTCGTCCTTCATCCCGACAACAGCTGCACCGTCACCGACGACGGCCGCGGCATCCCGGTCGACATGCACGCGAAGGAGAAACGGCCCGCCGCGGAGGTCGTGCTGACCACTCTCCACGCCGGCGGCAAGTTCGGGGACGGTGGCGGCTACAAGGTCTCAGGCGGTCTGCACGGCGTCGGCGTCTCTGTCGTCAACGCCCTCTCCGAGAAGCTGCACCTGGAGATTCAGCGCGACGGCCACGTTTGGAGCCAGGACTACGAGCGCGGCAAGCCCCTCGGAGAGCTGAAGCAGGGGGCGGAGACGAAGTCGAGCGGGACCTCGATCACGTTCCTTCCCGACGCCGAGATCTTCGACGAGCTCGAGTTCGACTACGCGACGCTGGCCGAGCGCCTGCGCGAGACAGCGTTCCTCACCCGCGGCCTGAAGATCGACCTGATCGACGAGCGCGCGGCAGGGCAGCGCGACACCTTTCACTACGAGGGCGGCATCGTCGACTTCGTCGCGCACCTCAACGAGAACAAGGACGCTCTGCACCGTAAGACGATCTATTTCGAGGGCGAGACCGACGACGGTCAGGTCGAGGTGGCAATGCAGTGGAATTCCTCCTATCAGGAATCGGTCTTCAGCTTCGCCAACAACATCAACACTCACGAGGGCGGCTCTCACCTCTCCGGCTTCCGTTCGGCCCTGACCCGCACCCTGAACGCTTATGCACGGAGCAAGGGACTCCTCAAAGAGAAAGACGAGAACCTCACCGGCGACGACGTCCGCGAGGGGCTGACCGCTGTGATCTCGGTCAAGCTGGCCGACCCACAGTTCGAGGGTCAGACGAAGACCAAGCTCGGCAACCCGCCGATCGAGGGCCTGGTCAAGGAGACCGTCAATCGCAAGCTCGCCGAGTTCTTCGAGGAGAACCCAGGAGAGGGGAAGCGAATTGTCGGCAAGGCCGTCGACGCCGCCCGCGCCAGGCAGGCTGCCCGCAAGGCACGCGACCTCACTCGCCGCAAGTCGGCGCTCGAGAACTCCACCCTGCCGGGCAAGCTCGCCGACTGCACGGTTCGCGATCCGGCTCTGGCCGAGCTCTTCATCGTCGAGGGTGACTCTGCCGGCGGCTCGGCCAAGCAGGGACGCGACCGCAACACCCAGGCGGTGCTGCCCCTGCGCGGCAAGATCATCAACGTCGAGAAGGCTCGGATCGACAAGGTGCTCTCCAACCAGGAGATCCAGGCATTGATCACCGCCGTCGGTACTGGCATCCGTGAGGAGTTCGACGTCAAAGAGGCGCGCTACCACAAGGTCGTGTTGATGACCGACGCCGACGTCGACGGTGCCCACATCCGCACCCTCGTTCTCACCTTCCTCTACCGCGAGATGCCGGAGCTGATCGAGGCCGGCTACGTATACATCGCCAAGCCACCGCTCTACAAGCTGAAAAACGGCAAGCAGGAGACCTACGTCGAGAAGGAGTCAGAGCTGGAGGAGCTGCTGCTCCGCGACAAGCTGGAGCAGATGGAGGTCACCGACGCCGAGGGCGCCTCGCACAACCTGACCGCGACCCGCTGGCAGCGTTTCAACCGCCGGCTCAAGGAGCACGAGGGCTGGGCGGACTCGCTGCAGGCGGATTTCGGCCACGAGTTGGTGCGCTTCCTCGGCGAGTCGGAAGTGCTCGATCGCGGTGTCACCTCGCTTGCCGGAGTGAAGGAAGTCCTCAACGGCGACGCCGGTGAGGCCGAGCCGTTCGACACCGAGATCGTCTCCGAATCCGGCAACGAGATCCTGGTTCGCGCGGTGCATCGCCGCGATGGACTTGCCAAGGCCTTCGAGCTCTCCGCCGACTTGGTCGAGTCCCACGACTACCGGCGCCTGGTCGAGTCCCACCGCGAGCTGTTGAGCCAGCTCGGCCGTCCCCCCTTCAGGGTCTCGCTTGATCAGAAAGAAAAGACGGCGGAGTCCTTCGCCGAGCTGCGGCGGACTGTGATGGAGCTCGCTCGTCAAGGCGTCACCATGCAGCGCTTCAAGGGATTGGGCGAGATGAACGCCGAACAGCTGCGCGAGACAACGATGGACCCTGCCAGCCGCACCCTCGAGCGCGTGCAGATCGACGACGCAGCGATGGCGGAGAAGATCTTCACCGACCTGATGGGCGACAAGGTCGAGCCGCGCAAGGCGTTCATCGAACGCCACGCCAAAGAGGTCAGGTTCCTCGATGTCTAGCCAGAGCCCTCTCCTGGGGAGGCTGATCTAGATGGAGGGCGCCGAAGCCCTGACCGGGGGGCGGATCGAGGAGCGCGAGCTGACCACCGAGATGCGCTCGTCGTATCTCGACTACGCGATGAGCGTGATCGTCGGCCGGGCGCTGCCCGATGTCCGCGACGGTCTCAAGCCAGTGCACCGGCGGGTGCTCTACGCGATGCACGACCTCGCCCTGCAGCCGAACCGGCCGTACCGAAAGTCGGCCTTCATCGTCGGTGAGGTGATGGGCAAGTACCACCCGCACGGCGACAGCGCGATCTACGACACCCTGGCGCGGATGGCGCAGGACTTCTCCCTGCGCTACATGCTGGTCGACGGTCAGGGCAACTTCGGCTCGATCGACGACGACCCACCGGCCGCCATGCGGTACACCGAGGCGCGCCTCGCTCGGCTCTCGACCGAGATGTTGCGAGACATTGAGGCCGACACCGTCGAGTGGGGGCCCAACTACGACGAGTCTCAGCAGGAGCCGCTGGTGCTGCCGGCGCGCTTCCCCAATCTGCTCGTCAACGGCGCCGCCGGGATTGCTGTCGGCATGGCGACCAACATCCCGCCCCACAACCTGCGCGAGGCGATCGGCGCCGTCAAGGCATACATCGCCAACCCGGGGATCGACCTGGCCGGTTTGATGGAGCACGTCAAAGGCCCGGACTTCCCGGGCGGCGGGATCATGAGCGCCGAAGGTATCCGCGACGCCTATGCCTCCGGCCGTGCCTCGGTGCGGATCCGCGCCCGGGCCCACGTCGAGCCGCTCAAGGGCGGCCGTGACGCGATCATCGTCACCGAGCTGCCCTTCATGGTCAAGAAGGGCGGCGACGGCGGCCTGATCACAAAGATCGCCGACCTCGTCCGCGACAAAAAAATCACCGGGATCTCGGATCTGCGCGACGAGTCGGACCGCTCCGGAATGCGGCTGGTGATCGAGACCAAGCGCGGTGGCGACCCGCCCGAGGTGGTGCTCAACCAGCTCTACAAGCGGACCGCGATGCAGAGCACCTTCGGCGTCAACATGGTCGCCCTCGTCGACGGTGTGCCGAGGACGCTCAGCCTCAAGGAGCTGATCGAGCACTACGTCTCGCATCAGCGCGAGGTGACGATCCGCCGCACCCAGTACGAGCTGCGCCGGGCTGAGGCGCGCGCCCACATCCTCGAGGGACTGCTGATCGCGCTCGACCACCTTGACGCGGTGATCGAATTGATCCGCGGCTCGGCTGATACGGAGGCGGCGAAGGCGGGTCTGGTCGATCGCTTCGAGCTCTCCGAAGAGCAGGCGCAGGCGATCCTCGACATGCGTCTCGCCCGCCTCACCGCGCTCGAGTCCGACAAGCTGCGCGAGGAGCACGAGGAGCTGTCCAAGCGGATCGCCGAGCTGCGAGCGATTCTCGGCGATCCCGCCCGGATCGACGCGCTGATCATCGAGGAGCTCGATGAGGTCGACAAGCGCTACGGCGACGAGCGCCGCACCGAAATCACCCACTTCGAGGGCGACATGAACATCGAGGACATGATCGCCGACCAGCAGATGGTGATCTCGATCACCCACTCCGGCTACGCCAAGCGGCTGCCACTCGCCACCTACCGTCAGCAGCACCGCGGCGGCCGCGGCGTGATGGGGATGGACCTGAAGGAGGACGACTACATCGAGCACCTCCACATCTGCTCGACCCACGACTTCTTGCTCTTCTTCACCAACCGCGGCAAGGTCTACCGGCTCAAGGTCTACGAGCTGCCGGAGGGCTCGCGTACCTCCAAGGGAAGGGCGCTGGTCAACGTGCTGCCCTTGCGCGAGGGGGAGAAGGTGACGGCGGTGATTCCGACCCGCGATTTCAGCGAGAACAAATATCTCGTCTTCGCGACCGCGGGCGGCTTGGTCAAGAAGACGGAGTTCAAGGCCTACAACACTCCGATCCGCGCCGACGGGATCATTGCGATCAAGATTCGCGACAGCGATGAGCTGGTCCAGGTGCGGCTCACCTCTGGTGACGACGACCTGTTGCTCGTCTCCAAGTCCGGACACGCCTCGCGTTTCTCGGAGGAGGTCGTGCGGCCGATGGGGCGCGACACCAGCGGGGTCAAGGGGATGAACGTCTCCGCCAAGGTCAACGGCGAGGCCAACCGGGTGCTGGCGATGGACGTAGCCCGCGACGACTCCGAGCTCTTCGTCGTCACCGAGAACGGCTACGGCAAGCGCACCTCGGTCGCCGAGTACCCGGTCAAGGGCCGCGGGACCAAGGGCGTGCTGACGGCGAAGCTGACCGAGAAGAAGGGCGGCCTCGCCGGCGCCCTTATCGTCCGCGAGCACCAGGACCTGCTCTTCATCTCCCAGAACGGGATGGTCCAGCGCACCCCCGCCGGCGGCATCTCCCAGATGGGGCGCCCGACCCAGGGCGTGCGGGTGATGAACATGAAGGACGACGACAAAGTCAGCGCCGTCGCCCTCGTCGTCGACGATGACTCGGGCGAAGCCGAGCCGGACGGGCAAGAGCAGCTGTCTGGGTAAGCGGGGTGGGTGGGGAAGGCCTCGGCTTTTCCACTTCCGCCGCTGGGGCGGCGGAAGAATTGCCTGCCGCTTCGCGGCTGAGAATCACTCTGCGGAGCCGCTTTGCGAGGAACGCCGAGCCCTTCCCCACCCACCTCCGAGTGCCCCGGCAGCTTCAAGTGACACGAACCGCGGGCTCACCTTCCATCTCTAAGACAGCGCTGGGGTTGAGGGGCGCTGGGAGGGTCTTTCAAGAGCCTCGCGAAGCGGCTCCGCAGAGTGATGCGAGGGCCGCGTAAGCGGCCACTCGGTTTCCCCGCCGCAAGGCGGCGGGGATGGGCTGCTTGAAAGACCCTCCCAGCGCGCCACTACGCCGCCGCTGGCAAGTACTGCTGCCAGGCGGGGGGGATGCTCGGGCTTGCCACCTGGATGAAGACGTTGGGCCCGGGCGCCTTGGGGCGCTTCTGGGGGTGCATCTGGATCTCGCGGGGGAGGCGGTTGCCCTTGCGGCGGTTGCAGGGAGCGCAGGCGGCGACGATGTTCTCCCAGACCGACTTGCCGCCGCGGCTCCTGGGGATCACGTGATCGACGGTGAGGCGGGTTTTGCGCGTGCCGCAGTACTGACAGGTCCAAGAATCGCGGGCCAGCACAGCCCGCCTCGTGATCTTCCGCCTGTGCGCTTCGCGCGGGATCCGCACGTAGCTGACCAAGCGGATCACGTCGGGCCGGTCGAGGGCCATGCGCTCGGAGTGGATCGCCCCCTCGCGCCGCTCCAGCATCTCGGCCTTTTCCTTCAGCAGCAGCACGGCGGCACGCCTAACCGTGCAGACGTTAATCGGCTCATACGTCGCGTTAAGTACGAGCACACGTGCCATGTTGCCCGGGAATTCTACGCAGGCGCCCTCTACCCCACCGGATAGGAACCCAGGACTCGCACGGAGGCGGCCATCTCGCGGAGAGCTGAGATCGCCTCGGAGACGTCCGGATCGGAAGCCGCTCCCTCCAGGTCGCAGAAGAACATGTAGCGGCCGAAGCCCTGGCGCAGGGGGCGCGACTCGATCCGGGTGAGGTTGACCTCGCGGCTGGAGAAGGCCTGGAGGGCTTCGACCAGGGCGCCGGGATGGTCCTCGCCGAGCTCGGAGAAGACGAGCGAGGTCTTCCAGGGCCCCTCGCCGGACGGCTCCGCCCCCGCCGGCGCGATCCAGACGAAGCGGGTGACGTTGTCCTCTTCGTCCTCGACGCCTTCGCGAAGGATCGTGCAGTCGTAGAGCTCGGCCGCGGCCCGGGCCCCGATCGCCGCCCAGGGCTCGTTCGACTCGCTGACGAGCAGCACCGCCTCGGCGGTGCTGCTCACGCTGCGTCGCTCCGCATGGGGCAGCTGCTCGCGCAGGAAGCGGGCGCACTGCGCCAGGGGTTGCGGATGCGAGAGCACTGCCTTGATCTGCGCGAGCTCGAGGCCCTCTCGGGCGATCAGGTGAGCGCGCACCGCGTAGTCGTGCTCGCCGACGATCGTCACTCCCTCGCCTTCAAAGGCGAGCGCGTCGAGCGTGCTGCGCACCGAGCCCTCGGTCGAGTTCTCGAACGGGACCAGAGCCCGCTCGGCCTCGCCCCGGGAGACGGCGAGGATCGCGTCGGGCACCGTCGCGGTCCGCAGCGGCTCGAAGCGCTCGCCCCCTGCCGTCGCCTCGGCGAGCGCGTCTTCGGTGAAGGTCCCCGCCGGCCCGAGGTAGGCGATCCTCACGCGAGGCCCTCCTATTCGAAGACGACCGTGTAGCTGGCCTTGTTGTTGGTCGACACCTGCTCGCCGGGCACCGGCTGCGCTTCCACTTCCAGCGTCACTTCGCCTTCCGGCGCCGGGGTGAGCGGGATCGAGACGCTCTGGACTTCGCCGGCGCCGATGCTGCTGATGTCCTGCTGGAGCGTGCCGCCGCCGTTGACCGTGACCGTGACCGGCACCCCGTTCTCGGTCGATTCGCCCTGGTTTTCGACCGACACTTCGACTTCCGGCGCTCCTTCGCCGACGACGCCGGTAGCGCCGCCTTCGACCAGTTCGGTGCCGTTGACGCTGACCCCGGCCAGCCCCAGCCCGTGCACGCCTGGCGTCGCCGACCCGCCGCCCGTGCTGAGCGTGCCGAGCGCCGCGCCAACTTCGCTCTCGTCCAGCCACCTGATCCCGTCCGGTACGAAGGCGCTTTTCGGCACGTCGCTGCCGGAGATCCCGTTGTCAGCGAGAACGCCGTCGATTTCCGGCCGCGCCACCGATTCATAGAGGACGTCGCTCGCGGCGAGCAGCTGCATCTGCTTGGCGATGGTCGTCATCGCCCGCTCGGAGCCGACGTCGCCGAGCGCCGTGCTCATTTCGTCGGCGATCGTGCCCATCGCGCTGCTGCGCAGCTGGTAGACGAGCTCGAGGTTGTCCTGGGCATCTCCCATGTCGCCCGGCGCGTCGAGCCCGTCGATGCGGCTGGCGTAGTTGTCCATCGCGCTGCGGTCGGCGCTGACCTCGGCGACGAAGTCGGTCACCGAGAGTTCGCCGGGGTCTTCCAGCTTGCCGAAGAATGCTTTGCTGGTCTGGTCCGTCTCGGTGACGATCTGGGTGACGTCGTTGGCGTAGTCGCGCAGAGCCCTGTTCTTGCGCGCGTCGAGACACCCCCGCACCCCCAGCACGATCAGGATCAGCACCAGCAGTCCCGCGCCCAGCGCGAGCCCGCGGCGGATCAGGATCTGCTGGCGCTCCGGCCGGCGGGCCGGACGCTGCCTCCGTTCCGGCCGGGATGCTGGGAAATCCACCAAGGTGCAGGGAGTATGTCGCAGGAGGAAGCGGATTCGCGGCGAAGTCGAAGAATGCTTTGGTCGGTTCACTCGTCCTCAACCGCTTTCTGATCGAGCGCCGCATCGGCAGCGGCGGCTTCGGCGTGGTCTACGAGGCCTGGGACGGACGCCTGGAGCGCTCGGTGGCGGTCAAGGCGATCGAGTCGGAGGGCGAGGCCAACCGACGCGTTCTGCGCGAGGCCCAGGCCGCGGCGCGGCTCAACCATCCGGGGATCGTGACGCTCTACGAGCTCGGCGAGGAGGACGGCAACGCGCTGCTCGTCACCGAGCTGGTCGAGGGCGACACCCTCGCCCGGCTGGCCAGGGAAGGCGAGCTGAGCGACCGTGAGATCGCAGAGATCGGCGCCGATCTCTGCGAGGCGCTCGACCACGCCCACTCGCGCGGGGTCGTCCACCGCGACATCAAGCCCCAGAACGTCCAGGTGACGGAGGGCGAGCCGCGGGCCAAGCTGATGGACTTCGGCGTCGCCCGCCTCTCCGAGGGCGCGGCGCTCACCGCCCCCGGCGACGTGGTCGGCACCCTCGCCTACATGTCGCCCGAGCAGGCCGAAGGCCGTACCGCCGGCCCCGAGGCCGACGTCTACTCACTGGCCCTGACCCTGTACGAGTGCTGGAGCGGCGAGCATCCGCACCGGCGCTCGACCCCGGCCGCGACCGCGCGCTCGATCGGCGCCCGGATTCGCCCCCTGCGCCGCCTCCGCCCCGACCTGCCCGTCGAGCTGACCGCGACCGTCGACGCCTGCCTCGATCACCGTCCCGGCCACCGGCCGCAGCTGGAGCAACTGGGGAATGCGATCGAGGAGTCGCTGACGGCGCTCTCCGACGATCTTCCCGGAGCCGACCGGCCACTCGGCATGCGTGTCGGCGTAGCCGCGCTCGCCGCAATGCTCGGCGCTTGGCTCGCGACCGGCCACGGGGTTTTCCTCCCGTAGGATTCAGCGTTCGCGGCCACCCGCAGGGCGTTCGAAAGGAGTTATCGATCAGCGTTCTCCGCAACCTCGAGAGTCGGATCGAAGGCCTCGTCGAGGGGGTGTTCAGCCGTGCCTTCAGCTCCGAGGTGCAGCCCGTCGAGCTGGCCCGCAAGCTGGCCAAGGAGATGGACGCCCACAAGACGGCCGGCATCGCGCGGGTCTACGTCCCCAACGAGTACACGGTCTACCTCTCCAAGGCCGACCGCGCGAAGCTGGAGGGCTATGAGCGCTCGCTCGAGCAGGAGCTCTCCGGCTACCTGCTGGAGCACGCCCGGCGGCGCAGCTACGACCTGCTGACCCGGCCCGCGGTCGAGTTCGAAACCGACGAGCGCCTGCGACTCGGCGAGTTCGGGATCCAGACCCGCCTGGTCAAGCCCCCCGCCCACGAGGGCGAGAGCCCGCGCCAGGGCGAGGAGGGCCACACCATGGTCTACTCGGCGGTGCGCGAGTCGGCCCCCAAAGCGGCGCCGCAGCCGGCCACGGTGGCGACCCGGGCGGTGGTCGGCCTCGACGACCGCCGCTACGTGCTCGAGGGCCCGCGCGCCACGATCGGGCGTTCCAAGGAGGCGGACTGCGTGCTGCGCGACCCGAACGTCTCGCGCCACCACGCCGAGCTGCGCCAGGGCAGCTCGGGCGAGTGGACGATCGCCGACCTCGGCTCGACCAACGGGGTCAAGGTGAACGGCCGGCGAGTCTCCTCGACCCGGCTCAACCCCGGCGATCAGGTCACCCTGGGCACGACCACCTTCCTGTTCGACGTCGAGCAGTGACGGCTTAGCGCGTGGACTACGACCCGATCTCGGTCGCGCTCAAGTTCGGCTTCCTCGCCGTTCTCTACCTCTTCCTGCTCTGGGTCGCGCGCAGCGCGCGCAAGGACCTACGGCGGACGATGGCCCCGGCCCCCGACGCCACCGGCTTCCATCACGTCCCGGCCGTCGGTGAGCCTCCAGCCGCGGCGGAATCCTGGCTGGTGGTGGAGCGCGGCGGCGGATTGAGCGCCGGCGAGCGCTTCGACCTGATCGGCGGCCTCTCGATCGGGCGCTCCGGAGAAGCCGACGTCCAGATCGACGATCGCTACGCCTCCGGCCTGCACGCAAGGATCTTCTCCCGTGAAGGTCGCACCTATGTCGAGGACATGAGATCGACCAACGGCACGATTCTCAACGAGGCGACGCTCCACGGCGAGGCCGAGCTGATCGACGGCGACGTGGTCCGCATCGGCGACACCGAGTTCAAGTACGAGGCGAGTGGATAGATGCTGAGGGTCGTCGAGCAGGCATTCCGCACCGACACCGGGCGGCAGCGCAACGCCAACGAGGACGCGCTCTTCGTGCGCGCGCCGATCTTCGTCGTCGCCGACGGGATGGGCGGCGCCCAGGCCGGCGAGGTCGCCTCGAAAGCGGCGGCGGAGGCTTTCGACGTCGACCTTCCCGACGAGTCGCCGGAGCGGGTCCTGCGCGAGACGATAGGCGCCGCCAACCGGCAGATCCACGAACTCGCCCGCAGCGATCCCTCGCGGGCGGGAATGGGGACGACGATCACCGCCGCGATCGTCAACGCCGAGAGCGAAGAGGTGGGAATAGGGCACGTCGGAGACAGCCGCGCCTACCGGCTGCGCGGCGGCAAGCTGGAGCGGCTGACGCGGGACCACTCACTGGTCGAGGAGATGCGGCGCAAGGGGCAGCTGACCGAGGCGCAGGCGGAGGACCACCCGCAGCGCTCGATCATCACCCGCGCGCTCGGCCCCGAACCGAGCGTCGAAGTCGACGTCCAGACCGTCCCCGCCGCCCCAGGAGACGTCTTCCTGCTCTGCTCCGACGGCCTCACCACGATGCTCGACGACGAGCGGATCGCGCGGCTGCTGAGTGGAGCAACCTCGCTGGAAGCAGCGGTCCGGGCGCTGATCGACGAGGCCAACCGGGCCGGCGGCAGGGACAACATCACTGCGCTCGTCTTCCGCCTCGACGACGCCGACGCGCCCGTGGCGCCGCCGTCGCAGGAGGGTGCGACGCTGATCGGCGCCTCCGCCGAGGAGGCCGGCCTGACCGCTACCGAGGTGCGCCGCCGCGCCGCCGCAGCAGCCGCACGCGAGCGGCGCGATGCCCTGGCCGCCAAGTCCGATCGCAAGCGCTGGCGCACTCCCGCCAAGGTCGCCCTCGCGATAATCCTCGTCGCAGCCGTGGCCTTCGGCGCCTGGTACGGCAACCGCCAGGTCTGGTTCCTCGGCACCGACGAGGCGGGACGCGTGGCGCTCTACCGCGGCCTGCCCTACGAGCTGCCGTTCGGGATCGAGCTCTACGAGGAGCGCTACGCCAGCCCGATCCAGACCGAGGCGCTGCCGCCTCGCCGTCGCGAAGCGGTCACCGGCCACGGCCTCCGCTCGCGCTCCGACGCGGTCTCGCTGGTCGAAGACATCCAGCGCTCGCAGGGAATTCAGTGATCGAGTGACGGCGCGCAACCGCGAGCTGGTCGCCCTCGTTCCCGTCGCGCTCCTGCTCACCGCCGGCTTCACCGCGGTCTTCGCCCAGGAGAGCGACCGGCTCGACAACCTCAGCCTGATCTACGGCGCCTACTTCCTAGCCGTCTGCCTCGCCACCCACATCTACCTGCGACTGCGGCTGCCCAACGCCGATCCGTACCTATTCCCGCTGGTCGCCCTGCTCACCGCCTTCGGCCTGGTGATGGTCTACCGGATCGACGCCGACCTGGCCCGCGACCAGGCCAACTGGTTCGTCCTCGGCCTCCTGCTCTTCGCCCTGACGATCCACTTCCTGCGCGACTACGACGTGCTCGAGCGCTACCGGTACACGATCGCTGGCACCGGGCTGCTGCTGCTGCTGGCGCCCCGGCTGCCCGGAATAGGCGCCCAGGTCAACGGCGCCTACCTCGGGGTCGAGCTCGGCCCGATCTCCTTCCAGCCGGCCGAGTTCTCGAAGATCTGCATCGTCATCTTCCTCGCCAGCTACCTGCGCGAGCACCGCGAGGTGCTGATCGTCGGCGCCCGGCGGGTCCTCGGCGTCACCCTGCCGCCGCTCAAGCACCTCGGGCCGCTGCTCGTCGTCTGGGGCGCGTCGATGTTCATGCTCGTCTTCATCCGCGATCTGGGCAGCTCGCTGATGTTCTTCGCCGCCTTCCTGGCCCTGCTCTACGTCGCCACCGGGCGCTTCTCCTTCGTCGTGATCGGGATGACGATGTTCATGCTCGGCGCCTGGTTCTTCGCCTCCACCGTTCCCCACGTGCACGACCGGGTCGAGGTCTGGCTCGACCCCTATGCGACCCCGCTGGGCAGCGGGTACCAGATCCTGCAATCGATCTTCGCCCAGGCCGACGGCGGCCTCTTCGGCAAAGGGTTCGGCCAGGCGCTGATCGTGATCCCCGGTACCGACGACGCCCTGCTGCCCGCCGCCCAGACGGACACGATCTACGCCCTGATCGTCAACGAGCTGGGCCTCTTCGGCGGCTGCGCCCTGGTCGCGATCTACCTGCTGATCGCGGCCCGCGGCTTCAAGATCGCGCTGCTCGCCGACGATGGCTTCTCGAAGCTGCTCGCCACCGGGCTCACCGCGGTCTTCGCGATCCAGGCCTTCGTCATCGTCGGCGGCGTCACCCGCGTGATCCCGCTGACCGGCGTCACCCTCCCCTTCGTCAGCTACGGCGGCAGCTCGATCGTCGCCAACTTCGTCCTGCTTGCCCTGCTGCTGCTGATCTCCGACCGCGCCCGGCGTGAGGCGAGCGCGCCGGCGCCGCACGGCGGCGGCCTGGCTCTGGAGGGCGGCCGGTGAACCGCCAGATCGTCAAGCTGTTTACCTTCATCGTCGTCCTCTTCGGGGTCCTGATCGGCTTCACCTCGTACTGGTCGGTGTTCGAGGCCGAGGCGCTGAAGGAAGAGGACGCCAACAAGCGACCGCTGCTCGAGCAGCAGCGGATCCAGCGGGGCCGGATACTCGCCGCCGACGGGACCGTGATCGCTCGCTCGATTCCCAAGGGCTCCGGCGACGCCCGCCGCTACGTGCGGCGCTATCCCGAAGGCGCCCTCTTCGGCCACCCGATCGGCTACAGCTTCGTGAAAGAGGGCAACAGCGAGTTCGAGCAGTTCCACAACGACGAGCTGGTCGGCGAACGGTCGGAGTTCAGCTCGCTGCTCGACGAGCTGCGCGGCCAGCGGCAGGAGGGCAACGACGTCGTCACCAACCTCGACCCCGAGGCCCAGCGGGTGGCGATGAGCGCGCTCGAAGCCGCCGGCTTCGGCGCCGTGGCGGGGATCGAGCCAAGCAGCGGCCGGGTGCTGGTGATGGCCTCCAATCCCCCGTACGACCCCAACCGGATCCCGGTCGAGCAGGACGAGCTGAACGCCAACACGTTCGAAACTCCGCTGCTGAACCGGGCGACGCAGGGGCGCTACCCACCGGGCTCGACCTTCAAGGTGGTGACCGCCGCCGCCGGCCTCGACAGCGGCGCGATCGACCTTGAATCGACGATCGACGCGCCAGCCTCCCTCGACGTCCAGGGCCAGCCGCTGGCCAACTCCGACGGCGCCGGCTACGGCCCGATCACGCTCGAAACCGCGCTGACCAACTCGGTCAACACCTGGTTCGCCCAGCTCGGCGAAGAGGTCGGCTCCGACACGCTGTTCGAGTACATGGACCGCTTCGGCTTCGGCTCGAAGCCGGCAATCGACCTGCCGGAGGACCAGGTCGAAGCCAGCGGCGTCGAAGAGGAAGGGGAGCTGCTCGGGCGCGGCGACCCGGTCGACGTAGCCCGGGTCGCGATCGGCCAGGAGCGGCTGCTGGTCACCCCCCTGCAGATGGCCGAGGTGGCGGCGGCGATCGCCAACGGCGGCACCCTGATGAAGCCGCAGATCTGGAGCCGCGTCGTCGATCCCGATGGCCGCGTCACCGAGAGCCTTGACCCCTCCAGCTACAGCCAGCCGATCGACGAGGAGACGGCAGCGACGCTGACCACGGCGATGGAAGACGTCGTCAACGAAGGGACCGGGACCAACGCGGCGATCTCTGGCGTGCCGGTCGCCGGCAAGACCGGCACCGCGGAAACGCCGTTCAACGAGAGCTGCGCCGGCGCCGGCGACAATCAGGCCTGGTTCATCGGATTCGCCCCCGCTGATGACCCGGAGATCGCGATCGCGGCGACGGTAGAGTGCACGAACTCTTTCGGCGGCGAATTGGCGGCGCCGATCTTCCGCGAAGTGGCAGAAAGCATCCTCGATGACTGAGGTGGGCGAGGGGAGCGTGGTCGATGGCCGTTACCGGGTCCTGAGGCGACTCGGCAGCGGCGGCATGGCCGATGTCTGGCTGGCGGAGGACACGCACCTGCAGCGCCAGGTCGCGCTCAAGATCCTGCACCGCCGCTACGTCCAGGACCGCGAGTTCGTCGAGCGCTTCCGGCGCGAGGCCGAGGCCGCCGCCGGGCTCCAGCACCCCAACGTGGTCGCCGTCTTCGACCGCGGCGACATCGACGGCACCTACTACATCGCGATGCAGTACCTGGAGGGCAACTCGCTGAAGGAGCTGATCGATGCCGGGCTCAGCCCGGAGCAGGCGGCGCTGCTGATCCGCCAGGTGCTCGAGGCGGCCCGCTTCGCCCACCGCCACGGTGTCGTCCACCGCGACCTGAAGCCGCAGAACGTGATCGTCGACTCCGAGGGCAAGGCGGTGGTGACCGATTTCGGCATCGCCCGCGCCGGCGTCTCGGAGATCACCCAGACGGGCTCGGTGATGGGGACCCCGCACTACCTCTCGCCGGAGCAGGCCCAGGGCGAAGACGTGACCGCGGTCTCAGACCTCTACTCGATCGGGGTGATCCTCTACGAGGCGCTGACCCGGCGCGTCCCCTTCGAGGGCGAAAGCGCGGTCGCGGTGGCGATGAAGCAGGTCTCGCAATCGCCGCAGCGACCCAGCTCGATCGCCCCGGAGGTCTCACCGGCGCTCGACGCGGTCGTGATGCGCGCGCTCGAAAAGGACCCCGGCCAGCGCTTCCAGAGCGCCGACGCGTTCATCGCCGCCCTCGATGCGGCGCTCGCCGACCCCAACGCGGCCAGTGGCGCCACAACCGCGTTCGCGCCGCTGCCGCCGGTCGCGGCGACGGCGGAGGAGAACGGGCAGGAGGCCGAGGAGGAGCGCCGGCGCCGTTGGTGGCGCTGGGCCCTCGTCGCCCTCGCCCTGCTGCTGATCGCGCTGCTCGTCCTCGGCCTCACCCGGGACACGACCACCGAGGTCCCGGACGTGACCGGCAACCAGCTCGACACGGCGATAACGCTGCTCAAAGAAGACGGCTTCGGAATCGGCGAAGTCGAACGGGTCGAGCGCGAAGTCCCGGCCAACACCGTGCTCGAGACCTCGCCGCCTTCCGGCGATGCGTCGCTCGACTGCGCCATCTGGCGCTTCTTCTGCGCGAAGCCCGACGTGGCGCTGACCGTCAGCGCCGGGCCCGGCACGGCGAAAGTGCCCTCGACGGCTGAGCTCAGCCGCGAAGACGCGGAGACGAAGCTGAAAGACGCCGGGTTCGACCCGCAGGTCGAACAGGCCTACTCAAAAAACGTCGAGGCCGGCTCGGTGATCAACTCGAGCCCGACGGGGGGCACGACCCTGACCCGCGGCTCGGCGGTGACGATCGTCGTCTCCCGCGGTCAGAAGCTGGTCAAGGTGCCGGTGCTGGTCGGGGTGACCCGTTCCGTCGCGGTGCAGCGGATCCGCGGCCGCGGGCTGGTGCCGCTGGTCGAAGAAGAAGAAAGCTCGGCTCCGACCGGCGAGGTGATTTCGCAGTCCCCCGACGCCGGCTCGGAGCTCGGGCCCGGCTCCTCGGTCTCGATCGCCGTCTCCGAAGGCGAAGAACGGGCGAAAGTCCCGAACGTGATCGGCAAGCTGCGCCGTGAGGCGGTCGAAGAGCTGCGCGCGGCTGGGCTGAAACCGACGGTCGAAGAAAGGGAAACCGACGTCCAGTCGGAGGTCGGCCGCGTGATCGACCAGTTCCCGCCGCCCGACTCCGAAACGGATCCCGGCGCGACGGCGACCGTGGTGGTCGGCAGGGCCGCGAGGGGGCCGGCCGAACCGGAAGCGGGCGAAGAAGGGTGAGGGTCGCGGTCCTCTGCGGCGGCCGCTCCTCGGAGCGCGAGGTCTCGCTGCGCTCCGGCGCTGCGGTGGCCCGCGGCCTCGGCGAAGCGGGGCACGAGGCGCTGACCGTGACGATCGACGCCGACGGCAGCTGGCGCTGCGAGGAGGCGCCGGTCGAGCTGGCGCCCGCGGCCGGCCTGCTCGGAGCGGATGTCGCCTTCCCAGCCCTGCACGGCCCGTTCGGCGAGGACGGCAGCATCCAGGGGCTGCTCGAATGGCTGGACGTTCCCTACGTCGGCTCCGACGTGCTCTCCTCGGCGACCTGCATGGACAAGCTGACGCTGAAGCGGCTCTGCGCCCAGCGCGGCCTGCCCCAGGTGGAGTTCGCCGCCGCCGGCGAGCCCGGCTGGCGCGAGCGCTGCGAGGAGCTCGGCACGCCGCTCTGGGTCAAGCCCTCGCGCCTCGGCTCGAGCGTCGGGATCAGCCGCGTCGATGACCTCGACCACCTCGACGAGGCGGTCGAGACGGCGCGGCGTCATGATCCCAGGGTGATCGTCGAGGCCTCGGCGACCGGCAGCGAGGTCGAGTGCTCGCTGCTCGGCAACGAGCGAGTGGAGGCCTCGCAGCCGGGCGAGGTGATCGCCCACGGCGATTGGTACGACTACGAGACCAAGTACAGCGACGGCGGCATGGAGCTCGTCGTCCCGGCCCCGATCTCCGTCGAGCAGGCCGAGCGCCTGCGCGAGCTCGCTCGCGCTGCCTTCGAGCTCGCCGGCTGCTCGGGCCTCGCCCGCTGCGACTTCTTCGTCGAGGCGGGCGGCGAGGTGCTGCTCAACGAGGTCAACACGATGCCCGGCTTCACCGAGACCAGCGTCTACGCCAAGCTCTGGGAGGCCTCCGGCATCGCCTACCCGGATCTCTGCAACCGCCTCGTCAAGCTGGCGCTAGAGCGCCACGCCAAGGCGCGCTCCTACGAGTTCTGAGCGCCGCCACAGACGTTGATTCGCGGCCGCGCCCGCGAACTCAGCCGAGCAGCTTGACGTCGCTGAAACCTCAGGGCTTGCCGCCGGTGTTGAAAGGCCCGCCGAAGCGGGCCTTTCAGGCGGCTGGTTAGGCCGCGTGCACTTGAGAAGCTAAAACCCCATCTTACGCTGCTACCCGAGCAGCTTGATGTCGCCGACCTGGACCTGGTAGCGGCCCGGCTGGTCGCGGGATTCGGCCGCTTTCGTGAACCAGAGCAGGAAGTAGCGCGAGGGCTGGGGCACCCTGAGCGCGATCTCCTCGAGGGCCGAGGCGTCGCTGACGGCGCCGACCGGTTCCCCCCATTCGGCCAGTTCTTCCGGAGGCCCGGAGGCGGCTGCATAGACCTCGGCGTCCCAGCCGGGCGCCGAGCTGCGGACGATCATCCGCGCCGGGGACGCGGGCGAGGAGGTCGTGACGTAGATGCCTACGCCGGGATTGGGGCCGGTCTTCGTCCCTTCGAAGACCTCGGAGTCGTAGTGCTCGGTCTCCCAGGCGCTCCCGGTCGGGTTGCCGTCGACCGCCAGCTCGACCTCGCCGCCGCTCTCTTCTTCGTCGCCCTGCGGGTCGTAGTCGGTGGCCGAGGAGATCGCCACCGACTGGCCCTTGCCCTCGTTGGCCCCGCCACCGCCGATCCCGCCGGAGATCAGCGCCACCGCGAGCAGCGCGGCGCCGGCGACGAGCAGCAGGGCGACGATCGCCGTCCAAGACCAGCGTGCGCGGCTGGAGAGCCGGCGCTTGGGTGGTGGCACCGCTTTCAGCACGGTGGTCGCCTCGCCGGTCGTCGATCCCGCCCGCGCCGCTTCGACCTCGAGCGCGGTCGAGAGGTCGTCGATCATCTCGCTGACCTGCTGGTAGCGCTGGTCAGGGTCCTTTGCGGCGGCGCGCTCGACGACGAGGGCGATCGCGGCGGAGAGGTCCTCGCGCCGCCGCTGCACGTCGGGCAGGTCCTCGTTGACGTGTTTCATCGCCACCCCGACCTGGCTGTCGGCCTGGAAGGGCACCTGGCCGAGCAGCATCTCGTAGAGGACGACGCCGAGCGAGTAGATGTCGGAGCGCTGGTCGACGACCCTGCCCATCGCCTGCTCGGGGGAGACGTAGTCGGTGGTGCCGAGCACGCGCCCGGTCGCCGTCATCCCGTCCTGCTCAAGCTGGCGCGAGATGCCGAAGTCGGTCAGCTTCGCCCGCCCCTCGCTGTCGATCAGGACGTTCTGCGGCTTGATGTCGCGGTGGACCATCTTGCGCGCGTGGGCGACGCTGAGGCCGCGGGCGACCTCGATCGCGTAGGCGATCGCATCCTGGGTCTCGAGCGCGCCGACCCGGTTGATCCGCTGCTTCAGGGTCTCGCCCTCGACGTACTCGAAGACGATGTAGGGGTGGCCGCCGTCCTCGCCGGCGTCGATCACCGAGACCACGTTGGGGTGGGAGAGCTTGGCGACAGCGCGCGCCTCCTGGCGGAAGCGCTCCAGCTGGTCCTCCTGCTCGGACATCTCGCGGTGCATCACCTTCACCGCCACCGGCCGGTCGAGCGTCTCGTCGCGGGCCAGGTAGACCGTCGACATGCCGCCGCTGCCCAGCTTCGCCTCCAGCCGGTAGCGGCCGGAGAGCGTGGTTCCTATCATCGAGCTCGAGGGGCGGGTGTCCATCTAGCGACGGCGGGCTTCGCGCGGGCCATCGACCGTGCGACCGATCCGCCGCGCCTCAGGGTAATGGCGGCGCAGCAGGTCGAGCGCGGCGGACTCGTCTTCGGCAGCGACGATGCAGCAGAAGCCGCAGCCCATGTTGAAGACCTCGTGCATCTCGCCGTCGCCGACCCCGGCGCGCTCCTGGATCAGCTCGAAGATCGGGGGAACCGGCAGCGGCTCGTCGATCTCGTAGCCGACCTCGGCGGCGAGGCGAAGCAGGTTGTCGGTGCCACCCGAGGTGATGTGGGCGAGGCCGCGGACCTCGACCGCGGAGCGCAGCAGCTCCAGCACGGGCTTGACGTAGATCTCGGTGGGCTCGAGCAGCGCCTCGCCCAGGGGACGGCCCAGCTGGCCTTTCGGGTCTTCGTCGAGGTCCAGGCCCTCGAGGGCGGAGCGCGCCAGGGTGTAGCCGTTGGAGTGGATCCCGGAGGAGGGCAGCCCGATGACCGGGTCGCCCGGCCGCACCGCGGAGCCGTCGATCACCTCGTCCAGGGCGACGGTGCCGAAGCAGGCGCCGGCGACGTCGAAGCCGCGCACCATGTCGCCGAGCTGCGCGAGCTCGCCGCCGGGGATCTCGATCCCGGCCAGCTCGGCGCCGCGCGCCAGGCCGATCCCGATCTGCTCGCAGACGCCGGGTGCCGCCTGGTCGATCGCGATATAGTCGAGCATCGCCAGCGGCTCGGCGCCGACGCAGATCACGTCGTTGACGTTCATCGCCACGCAGTCGATACCGACCGTGTCGAAGCGGCCGAGCTGCTCGGCGACCAGGAGCTTCGTCCCCACCCCGTCGGTGGAGAGCGCGATCCCGAGCCGCTCGTCGATCCGGATCACGCTCGCGTAGTGACCGGGAAGCGGCACCTGGCGGGAGGGTCGTCCCAGCTCGATCGTGCGCAGCGCCCCGACCAACGCCGCCACGGCGGCGTCGGCCGCTCCCTGGTCGACCCCGGCTCGTGCGTAGGCGTCGCCGCTCATGCGGGCGATTCTTTCAGCCGCCGGGCGAGATCGGGAGCCGGCTCGAACAAGTACTTGCGACCTCGTGCCCGTCGCACCAGCAATTCACGGTCGGCGAGGCCCCGCAAGTCGGAGCGCGCGGTCTCGTGGGAGACGCGATGGCTCATCGCGTGGCTTTCGAACGAGTAGGCGGCATCGGGATTGCGCACCGCATCGATCAGCAGGGCCAGCTGCCGGCCGTTGAGGTAGTCGGCGCCGTGCAGGAGCCTCTCCATGTCCTGGACCTCGGAGGTCTTGCGCTGCAGGTAGTCGTGGAGATCGGCGATCGCCCGCTCGATCACGTCCAGCTGGTGGATCAGGAAATAGGTTGTGTCGCCGCCGTCCGTCTCGGTCTCCAGGAAGGCGCGCCCATACTGACCGGGGGCGTTCCGGATCAGCCGCGAGATCGGCAGGTACTCGGCGAGCCAGTAGCCGCGAACCCGCATCAGCCAGAAGAAGAGGATCCGGGCGGTGCGCCCGTTCCCGTCCTCGAAAGGGTGGTCATAGGCAAGCCAGAAGTGCAGCAGGATCGCCCGCAGCACCGGATGGATGAAGCGCTCGCCGTCGTCTCCTTCGTTGGCGAACTCGCAGAGCGCTCGCATCCGCTCGGGCAGTTGCTCAGCCGGCGGCGGACGATGGACCGGCGTCTGCTCGTCACGATCGAAGACCGCGACGCGGGACTCACCGGGCAGCTGCATGCGGCCGGCCGCGGACGGGTCTCTGAGAGTCCCTTCGGTGAGGATCCGGTGGAGCTCCATCACCGACTCGGCGCTGAGGCTGTCACGCATCTCCTCGCGCATGAACTGCAGCGCCCGATAGTTATTGGCGATCATCCGCTCGCTGCGGTCGACCGGCTCGCGGCCGCTGCGCAGCATCTCCTTGGCGACGATCCTCGACGTTGTCGCCCCCTCCAGCTGACTCGAGCGGATCGCCTCCTCCATCAGGGAGTTGACGAGGAACCGGCGGCCAGCGCGCTTCTCGGAGGTGACCACCTCGTCCATCGCCACCTCACCGCCACAACGCTGATCGATGTAGTGGAGCTGGCGAAGCATGCTGTCCAGCACGCCGTAGCTGAACGGCGTCCCCTCGGAGTCGACCAGCGGCAGCTTGCGGAGCTCGCTTTCTCTCGCCAGTCTGACCTTGAGCCACCACTGCTCACTGGTGAGCTCCTCGGGCGGGTTCAGGTGGCGCAGCTTGTCCCAGTGGAGATATTCACGGCTGGCGCGATCGTCGCGCGTCGCGCCGATCGCGCGTCGCGCTTCCTTCCAGGACAGCTTCTCCAGGATCTCGCTGGTGGCCGGCGCCTGGGCTACGAACACCACAACTCCAAGTTATCTCCAAGTTTCTCCAAGATTTGGAGTTTGTACCACAACTCCAAGTTATCTCCAAGTTTCTCCAAGATTTGGAGTAAGGGGGGAGAGCGCTTGGCTCAGCGCCGGTGCAGCTTCACCAGTACCGCGGCTGCAAGCGCGGCGCGGTAGGCGGCGTAGGGCCAGAGCGCTTTGTCGCGCTCGACCAGGTCGATCAGGCGCTGCGAGGCGAGGGTCGAGGCGAAGGAGGCGGCGACGCCGAGCGCCATCGAGCGTCGCACCGCGGGAGTGGCGCCGCGCCGGGCTAGCCGGACCCCCTTCAGCGCCGTGGCGCCGACGATGATCGGCAGCGCGATCGTCCGCGAGAGCAGGTTCGCCTGGTCGCGCGAAAAGCGCCGCCAGCGCGCCGCCGCCAGGGTCGCCCCGTTGCGGGAGACGCCCGGCGCCAGGGCGCTCGCCTGCGCCAGCCCCAGGGCAAGCCCGTCCGCGGCCCCGGCCTCACCTCGTCCGCGCTGCTGGGGCCGCGTGTCGGCCGCCGCCATCGCCGCCGCGCCCGCGAGCAGGCCGATCGCGGTCGCCTTCGGCCCACCGAGACGCCGCTCGATCTGGCGCTCGAGCGAGTAACCGGTCAGCGCTGCGGGCAGGAAGGAGAGGGCGAGGACGGTGACCCCGCGCAGGTCGAGCTCGCGCAGCTCTTCGGCGATCAGTCGCCGCTGCCCGACGATCAGCGCCGCCGCCGCCCCCGCGTGCAGCGCCACCTCGAAGCTCTTGCGCACCTCGGGGTCGATCGCATCCCACTCCCAGCCGGCCAGCCAGGGAACGAGGACGATGTGGGCCGAGCTGGAGACCGGCAGCAGCTCCGCCGGCCCCTGGACCACGCCGAGCGCCAGCGCGCGCCGGGCGGGGATTGCGCCGTCGGCCGGCCCGCTCAAGCCTGGCCGCTGGAACTGGCCGGCTCTCTGGGGGCCTCCGTCTTCGCCCCGGGCCCGCCGCCCCGGTAACGGCGGATCAGGAGGTAGACGCCGAGTCCGAGCACGGCGGCGACGACGGCGTAGTCGAGGTAGTGCAGGTGGCCGCGCCACTCCTCCCAGTTCTCGCCGACCGCCTCGCCGATCAGGCCCAGCATCAGCACCCAGGGGATGCAGCCGAGCAGGGTGAGGACGGTGAAGCGCCAGAAGGGCATCTTCGCGACCCCTGCCGGCAGCGAGATGAAGGTGCGGATGATCGGCAGCATCCGGGTGAAGAAGACGGTCGCGTCGCCGTATCGCTCGAACCAGTCGTCCGCCCATTTCAGGTACTTCGGCGGCAGGTGGATCAGCTTGTTCTTCTCCAGCAGGTCGAGCCGCGCGTAGTAGCCGACCGCGTAGGCCGCCCAGGAGCCGACCAGGTTGCCGAGCACGCCGGCGGCGACGATCCCGAACATCGAGAGCTCGCCGGCGGCGACGCTGGAGCCGGCGAAGAGCATGATCGCCTCGCTCGGGACCGGCAGGCAGGCCGACTCGAGCGCCATCAGGATGAACACCGCTGGCAGCCCGGTCGAGCTGATGAAGTCGGTGCCGGCGTTGACGATCGGGTCGAGGAAGAAGTCTGTGACGCTGGCGAGCGGGAGCATTCGCGAAGCGGGGATTGTATGGATCGCGCTTGCCAGCATCTAAAATCGGCGATCTCCATGGGCCGGTTGAACCATCCCGTCTATCGCAACCGGGTTCTGCAGGTGATCGCCGACGGCGCTCTCGTCGCGATCGCCTTCTACCTCGCGTTCCGCCTGCGCTTCCTCGACGAAGGCCTGCCGCAGCGCTACGAGACGCTCTTCGTCCAGGCGGTCGGCTTCGTCGTCGCCGGCAAGATCGTCGTCTTCGCCGCTTTCGGGCTTTACCAGAAGTGGTGGCGCTACGTCAGCGGCCGCGACTTCCTGCTCGTCGCCCGCGCCGTCGCCGTCGCCAGCGCGATCCTCGTCGTCGCCTTCACGGTGATCCAGCCCTTTGCCCACGACCTGCCGCGCTCGGTCGCGGTGATGGACTTCGTCCTCACCCTGCTGCTGATCGCCGGCGCCCGGCTCGCGGTGCGGCTGGTGGTCGAACGGCCCTCGCGCGGCGCCCGCGTGCCCAAGCACGAGGTGCTGGTGATCGGCGCCGGCTCCGGCGGTCAGATGGTGGTCCGCGAGCTGCAGCTCAACCCCCACCTCGGCGCCACCGCGATCGGCTTCGTCGACGACGACCCGCGCAAGCGCGGGATGCGGATGCTGGGCTTGAAGGTGCTGGGCTCGACCAAGCAGATGGCGGCGATCCTCGACGAGACCAAGCCGGACGAGGTCGTGATCGCGATCCCCTCGGCCCCGGGCACCCTGCGCGGCAAGGTCGTCGCCGCCTGCCGCGAGCGCGAGATTCCGGTCCGCACGCTGCCCACCGTCTTCGAGCTGCTGCGCGGCGGCGTCCAGCTCAACAAGCAGCTGCGCGAGGTCCGGGTCGAGGACGTGCTCGGCCGCGACCCGATCGTGCGCGAGCTGGACCGGGTCGGCGCCTACCTGCGCGACCGCATCGTCCTCGTCACCGGCGCCGGCGGCTCGATCGGCTCCGAGCTCTGCCGCCAGATCGCCCAGGTCAAACCGCGCCTGCTGGTGATGCTCGACCACGCCGAGGACAACCTCTTCCAGATCGACCGCGAGATGGTCGACGAGCGTCACTTCACCAACGTCGAGTCGGTGCTCGCCGATTGCAAGGAGCCGCACCGGATGCTCGAGGTGATGCAGCGCTTCAAGCCCGACGTCGTCTTCCACGCCGCCGCCTACAAGCACGTGCCGCTGATGGAGGCGAACCCGCTGGAGGCGGTGCGCAACAACGCGATCGCGACCCGGGTGACGGCTGAGACGGCGGCCGCGTCCAAGGTCGAGCGCTTCGTCCTCGTCTCCACCGACAAGGCGGTCAACCCGCAGACCGTGATGGGCGCCTCGAAGGCGATGGCCGAGTGGATCGTCCAGCTCGCCGGGCACAAGCACCCCGGCACCCGCTTCGCCAGCGTCCGCTTCGGCAACGTGCTCGCATCCTCCGGCAGCGTCGTGCCGATCTTCCGCAGCCAGATCGAGCGCGGCGGGCCGATCACCGTCACCCACCCGGAGATGACCCGCTACTTCATGACGATCCCGGAGGCGGTGCAGATGGTGATCCGATCCGGCGACATCGGCGTCGGCAAGGGCGAAGTCTTCGTCCTCGACATGGGCCAGCCGGTGCGGATCGTCGACCTCGCCCACAACATGATCCGCCTCGCTGGCTACGAGCCGGAAACCGACATCGCGATCGAGTTCACCAAGCCGCGACCGGGCGAGAAGCTGCACGAGGAGCTCTTCGGCGCCGACGAGGACCGGCAGCCGACCGCCGCGAGGCGGATCCAGCGCGCCGTGCGCCAGGTGCCGCTCGACCCGGAATGGGTGGAGTCGACGCTGAACTCGCTGGAGAACCTGGTGCTGGCCGGCGACGAGGCGAACCTGGCGCAGCGCGTCGTCGACCTGGTCTCCGCGCCGGGCGGCGAAGCGGCGGCAGTCGTCTACGACGAGTAGCCTCTCGCAGCCACTCCGTGGAGCTGATCAAGGACATCGGCGCGTTCGCCGGCCTGGCCGCGTTCCTCGGCCTCGCCCTGCTCGCGATGCTCTCTTTCGCCCAGGGAAGGGACATCCGCCGCCTGCGCGAGTGGGCCGGATCGGCGCCCGAGCGCGACACCGAGCGCAAGGAGACGACCTCGGCGGCCGCCGCTGAGCGGGCCGAGGAGCTGCGCGCCCTGGAGGAGGCACGGACGGCGGAGCAGGAGGCCGCGGGCCTGCGCGAGGATCGCCGCCGCCGCCGTGAGGCGGGGTTGTCGGAGCTGACAAGGAGCGAGCGCCTGCGCGAGCGCTTCAAAGGCTCCGCCTCGCGGCTCGGCGAGCCGCGTTATCTGGCCGCCCTCTTCGCGGTCTTCCTGGTCGCCGCGGGCGGCGTCGCCTACCTCGTCACCCAGGGCTCCGACGACGCCGGCGGCGAAGGCGGCGGCAACAGCGCCGCCTCGGCGAAAGTACGCCCCAGCGATATCGAGGTGACCGTCCTCAACGGCACCGCCGTGCCCGGCCTCGCCGCCAGCTACGGCGACATGGTCGAGGGCCAGGGCTTCGAGCTCGGCGCCGTCACCAACAGCGCCACCAGCTTCGTCGACAGCGTCGTCATGTTCGAGCCGGGCAAAGCCCGCGAGGCCCACCGCGTCGCCGACGCGCTGCAGATCTCGCAGGTGCGGGCGATGACCTCGGACATCGCCTCCGTCTCCGGCGGCGCCTCGGTCTCGGTGATCGTCGGCGAGGACAATGCCACGACGGCGCCCTAAGGGCGCCTTCCGATGAGAAGGCGCCCTGGCGCCGCGGGCGTCGTCTTCGCGCTGCTGGTCCTCGCCACGCTCGCCGCCTTCGCCGTCTCGCAGCGGCTCAAGCGCGACCCGCTGGTGCTGGACAAGATCACCTTCGTCGGCGCGCCGATCCTCAACCCGAAAGCGCCGCGGGTCCATGCCTTCACACCCAACGGCGACTGCCGCTTCGACCAGATCAGGATCCGCTTCCGGGTCACCCGCTCCGATGACGCCACCGTGCAGGTGGTCAAGCCCGGCGGGCGGCTGATCGTCACCCTCGAGCGCGATCGCTTCCTCAAGCGCTACAGGTTCCACACCTTCTACTGGGACGGCCGCAGTCGCCTTACCGGCAGGGCCTCTCCAGGCCGCTACAAGCTGCGGGTGAAGCTCCTGGGCCAGGACCGCACCCTGGTCCCACCGGGCACGATGCGCCTGCACCGGGCGCCCAGCAAACCGATCGCGGAGTGCCTGGACGAGTCGGAGGCTGAAGGGTGAGCGACCTCCTGGCCGGCGCCGGCGTGCTCGTCGCCGCCGGCGCGGCGGCCGCGGCGATCCTGCTTCCTCCCGGGCGCCTGCGGGCGGCCGCGCTGCTCGCAGCTCTGGCCCTCTTCCCGGTTTTGATCCTCGGCGACCAGTGGGACTCGCGCCAGATCGCCGACCTGCGCGCCGACACCGTACGCCTCATCAGCCTCTTCTCCTTGGCTGTAATCGGCGCGCTCCTGCTCGCCGCTATCTTCGATCGCTGGCCGTTCGCGATGCCGCTTGCGATCGTCGCCGCCCTCCCCTTCCGGATCCCCCTCGAGTCCGGTGGCGATACCGCGAACCTGCTCGTCCCGCTCTACCTGGTGATCGCCGGAGCGGCGATAGCGACGGCGGGTAAGGACTGGCGCGGCCGGTCCGCGGGCCCGTTCGCCACGGCGGGAGCCACCCGCTGGCTGCCGCGGGTCCTGGCGGCGGTTGTGGTCCTCTACGCGCTGCAGGCGCTCTACTCGCCCGACTTCTCGAAGAGCCTCCAGAATGTCTGCTTCTTCTTCGTCCCGTTCGCGATGGTCTACGCACTGCTCAGGGACGTGAGGTGGGACCGCGAGCTGCTGACCTGGGCGCTTGGCGTCGTCGCGGTCGAGGCGCTGGTCTTCATCGCGATCGGCTCGGTCGAGTGGGCGACCAGGAGCCTGATCTGGAACGACCTCGTGATGCGGTCGAACGAATTCCACACCTACTTCCGTGTCAACTCGGTGTTCTGGGACCCGAACGTCTACGGGCGCTACCTGGCCCTGGTCGCGGTGCTGGCGATGGCGGCGCTGCTGTGGACCAGAGACCGTCGTGCCTTCGCTCTGCTCACGGCCCTGATCGCGCTGCTCTGGATCGGCCTCCTGCCGACCTTCTCGCAGTCGAGCTTCGCCGCGCTGCTCGGCGGCCTCGCCGTGCTCGCGGCGTTGAGGTGGAGCTGGCGCTGGACCCTGGCCGGGGTCGCGGCGGGCGCCGTCGCCGGCGTGCTCGTGGTCGTCGCTGCCGGCGGCGTCTCCACGATCAGCCCCAACCAGATCAACATCGATACCAGCGGCCGCGCCAACCTCGTCTCCGGCGGCCTCCGCCTCTTCGCCGATCGCCCCGTCTACGGCTACGGCTCGGGCTCCTTCCCCAAGGCCTACCGCGAACAGATCAAGTCCCGCAAAGTCCCCGTCTCGGTTTCGCACACCGAGCCAATAACAGTCGCGGCCGAGCAGGGCGCCATCGGCTTCGCGGCTTACATCGCCTTGATTGTGGTGGCGCTGTGGACCATGGCACGGGGTCTGGCCTGGAACGCTTCAGCGACAGGACCCGCCGGTCGCATCGCCCGCGTCGCGGTCCTTGCGGCGTTCGTGGCGCTCCTTGTCCACACAATGGCCTACGCAGGCTTCTACGAGGACCCGATCACCTGGGTTCTGCTCGCGGTGGGAGCCTCTCTTGCTGCAGCTTCCGTGGTCCGGGACGCGACGTAGGCTCGACGCGTGTCGGGGTATCTGCGTCGACTAGCGACGACTGGAGCCGCCTACACGGCGGCCAGCATTCTCTCGAAGCTGATCGCGGTAGCGCTGCTGCCGCTCTACACGCGCTACCTGACGCCGGCCGACTACGGCGCCGCCGAGGTTCTCTTCGCCGCGGTCGTGGCGGCCAGCATCGTCGTCCGCCTCGGCGTGATCGAGGCGGTGCTGCGCTTCTATTACAAGTCGGGCGAGGATCCAGCTCGCGTCCTCTCCACCTCCTTCGCCGCGCTCTTCTGGCTCGCCACGGCGGCGGCGCTGGTCGCCTTGCCCTTCGCAGAGCCGATCTCCGAAGCCCTCAACGACCCCGGCGCCGACCTGGTGCGGATCTCGATCGGCGGCCTCTGGGTGCTGACCCTGCACGAGTACCTGCTCACCATCTTTCGCCTCGAAGAGCGCGCCCGCGCCTTCTTCGCGGTGACGATCGCCAACGTGCTCGCCGCGATCGCGCTGACGGTGGCGCTGGTGGTCGGCGCCGACGAGGGGGCCCGCGGGCTGCTGCTCGGCAGCTATGCCAGCGGCGCGGTCTTCGTGCTGGGCCTGATCGTCGTCCACCGCCGCCGCATCTCGCTCCGCGTCGACCGGCCGTTGCTGCGGCGGATGATGCGCTTCGGCCTGCCGACGATGCCGGCCGAGCTCTCCCTCTACATGCTCAACTTCGTCGACCGGATCATCATCGTCCGCGCCGCCGGCTTCGCCGAGGCTGGCCTCTACTCGCTCGCGGTCAAGTTCGCCCAGGCGGTCAACGTTCTCGTCCGCGGCTTCCAGCTCGCCTGGCCGCCGCTCGCCTACTCGATCCGCGACGACAACGAGGCGCGCCGCGCCTACGCCCGGGTGGTCACCTACTTCATCGCCGCCTGCGCCTTCGTCGTCACCGGGATGTGGCTGCTCTCGCGCTGGATCGCTCGCGCTCTCGCGGCGCCCGAGTTCTTCGCCTCCTACGAAGCGGTCGGGCTGATCTCGACCGCGGTCACCCTCTATGCCCTCTACATGGTCCAGGTCGTGATCCTCGGCAGAACGGGCCGCACGGAGCTCAACCTGCCGGCGACGATCGCGGCTCTCGTCGCCAACGTCGTCCTCAACCTCGTCCTCGTCCCGCCGCTGGGAATAGTCGGCGCCGGCGTCGCCCTGGTCGCCTCCTACCTGGTCGTGGTCGCGGCGATGTACGGCTTCACCCAGCGCCTCTTCCCGGTTCCCTACGAGTGGGGGCGGCTCGCCCGGGTGGTGCTCGTCTCCGCTGTCCTGGTCGCGCTCGGCGAGCTGCTCCTCCCGACCGAGGGCTTCGCCGGTCTCGCCGGCAGGCTGGCGCTGCTGCTCGCCTACCCGCTCGCGCTGCTCGCCAGCGGCTTCTTCAGCCGCGAGGAGCGCCGCACCCTCGCCCGCCTCCGCCACCCCGGCGAGCTGCTTGCCAGCTACCGGGCGCTGCGCGATCGCCAGCCCGAGGTCGACGGCCGGGTTCCGGAGGCCTACGAGGCAGAGATCCGCGACGAGGACGCCCGCCTCTAATGCGCTGAGTTCGTCCTTAGCAGTCCGTATGCACGGATAAAGGCGAACTCAGCGGTGGGCCATGTCGGCGATTCCGGTCCCGCGGCTCGGGAGGAGCGCCTGGCGGGCGTGGGCCCAGTAGATCCGTGCGGGGCGGTTGGGGAGGACGGTGGCGACGAGGGCGCGCAGGGCGTAGGACCAGGCGGTGAGGGCACGGACGGCGGCCGCCGCGGCGCGCGAGTGGTGCTTGCGCATGTAGAGGTCGCGGTTGCGGTGGAACTCGACGATCCGCGGCAGCCCGGTGGCGAGGTCGGTCGAGAGCTGGTCGTGGTGGACGGCCTCGGCGGCGGGGACGAAGAGCGAGTGCCAACCGGCGTCGGCGAGGCGCTTGGCGAAGTCGCACTCGTCGTAGTAGACGAAGAAGGCCG
>Ga0268259_10000177_pt1 | contig 30262 bp, 26 predicted proteins | sample AgamicAsMarz_FD_200246 | JGI IMG/M metagenome (GOLD analysis project Ga0268259, IMG submission 200246) | Agave microbial communities from Guanajuato, Mexico - As.Ma.rz (v2) (version 3) | ecosystem: Host-associated > Plants > Phyllosphere > Phylloplane/Leaf | place: Guanajuato, Mexico... | reverse complement strand
AATCGAGAGCCTGATCCACACCGGACACGGCTTCCAGATAGAGTTTAGGCATCAGGCGGTAACGCAAGGTTAACGTCGCCAGTGAATCAAATATGCCAACACCGTATTTTACCTGCAGACCCGGTAGTACATAGCCACTGACCTGCACCTGCTGGCTGTCGCCAACACCCGCAGTATCAACGGCCAGATTACTGACACCGAATGTCTCCCCGATTTTACCCACAACCTGCCCACTTTGTGCAACCCCTAAGCCAACAAGTGCCGAAGTCAGGGCGTTACTGTCGCCGTCACTGCCCAGCCCCTGACCGCGCAGCAGGTAGGAAAGTGCTTCCTGTTGCGACATCGCAGGGTCGGAGAAGACCTCCGCTTTCGGCTCATCGGCAAGGCCGGTGACGCGCAGACCAGCGGTGACGCCATCTTCAGTCGCATCCGGATTACGGATGGCTTCCAGGTTGATGTAAGGCTGATCCGGCGGCCCGGCAAACTGCAGTTCGCCTTTACGCACAATCAAATCCTGACCGTAGGCGTGGAAGCGACCTGATGGGATATTAATCTGACCGTTTAAGCCCAGTCCTGACCGATCCTGCACCATCTTCAGATCGCCATTCAGTTTCGCTTTCAGGCCAAATGCCGAGAGCCGCACATCGTTACCGACGTGGATCACCAGATTACTGTTAATCGGAATCGCGGCAGTTTGCGGTGCGATTGGCTTCAGCTGTTTATCCAGCATCACTTCATCCGACGAGACGCCGGTAGCGCTTTCCGGCACTTCCTGTACCGTGATGCGCGCCCACGGAATGTCGACCCGGCCATCAAGGTTAAAGGCGGCTGGCGTCGCTTCAAACACCAGATCCGGCGAGACATCCATGCGCACCATTGGCGGCACGGTCACGCGAACCCGGCTGCCCTGCGCCGCAATGCGCGCACGCCAGTTATCAAGCTGGCTCCAGTCTGCGTTACCGCTAAGGTTAATGTTGCCCTGCGCGGTCTGCACCAGCCCGTTCAGGGTAGAACTCATGCCGTTGAACACCAGATTCAGGTTAGCGGCAGTGAGATCGACCGGCATAAAGTTGCCATCCACATCGACACCCGTCAGGCCAAGCTGACCAAACACCTGTGGCTGCTGGATGCTGCCGCCCAGACGCAGACTGCTGTTCAGGCTGCCTTTGATCTTCTCGCCCTGCATCAGCGCCGGATTGAGCATCGCCAGCGAGACATTGCGGATGTTAACGTTGCCGCCCAGCGTGCGGCGGTTTTGCGGATCGTCGATCTGCACATTGCCATCCAGCTGCCCGTTTTTGGCGATGCGGATCAGCCAGTCAAGCTGGGCGCGTCCGTTACGCAGCGCGGCATTGAGGTTCAGCGTGTCGAAGGCGATCGGCAGGCTATTGCCCTGCACATCCTGCACCACTTTCACGCCGTTGCCTTTCAGCGCCACGGTGCCGGTCGGCAGCGCGCCGTCGGCCGTCCAGTTGACGCGCACATCACCGCTGAACAGGCCGCTGAGCTGGGTCGCATCCGGCATAAACGGCTTCACCATCGCCAGGTCAAAGCGATTCAGCACGACATGCGCCTTGCCTGCTGGTCCGGCTTCTACCGGCTCTGGTACACAAATCTGTGCATTCGGATTCTGCCAGCAGTGCGGCCCGATGGTCGCCGTCTGGCGGCTGTTGAGATAGTCGATGGCCATCGCGCGGGTCAGACGCCACTCGCCGACAGGCGTATCAAAATGGGTATCGTTCAGCGAGCCTCTCCAGCGTTCGGTCTGGCGATCGAAGCTGCCATTCAGCGCCAGCTGGCCAGAGACCGGTTTGCCCTGCACATTCAGCTTCAGCTGATGCTGACGCTCGTTGCCATCCGCATTCAGCGTCAGCAGGCTGATGTTCAGCGCATCCTGCTTCAGTTGCTCGACGCGCAGTTGCAGTTTACCCGCCACCTGTTCGCCGGAGCGCACGTCGCCATTCAGCGTAACGCGATTAATCTGCATCTGCTGCCAGCGCAGACCACGACCATTGAGATCGGCCAGCAGCTGCGGCGCCTTCAGGGTGCCACGCGCTTTAAGAGTGCCGTTGACAACACCGCCCAGACCGGGGAGCGCATTATCGAGCTGTGGCGCGTCGATGCTGGCATCAAGATCAAGACTGTCACCCAGCGCCCCTTTGACGTCCAGATGGTTGCGTCCCAGCGCCAGCTTAATGCCCGGCACCGTCCACTGGTTGTAGCTGTTACCGGTCAGCGAGCCGTCAGCGGTCACGGCGTTCTGCTTCACGTTTCCTTTCAGCTGAAGCTGCGGCACACTCAGCTGCCAGCTGCCGCCATAAAGGCTGCCGCGGGTGGTGATTTTTCCATCCAGCCGCGCCGGCCAGTCAGGATACTGTTTCGCGGTGTTAATCCCGGCCAGCGTCAGCTCACTGCGCCAGCTGATTGCCTTGCTCCAGTCCACCAGCGCGGTGAGATCGATGTTGCCCTGCAATGCAGCCACGCGCAGGCGATCCAGGCTGAACTGCTCAACGTTGCCTTTACCCGTCAGCGAGATATTGGCTGGTGGCACAGATTCGCCCTTCACGGCGGTCTGCAGTGACATCACATAGTCGGTGGCTTTGCCTTTGAACTGATAGTCCAGGTTATCCGCCTGGTACTGTACCGGACCGGTTAACGGCCAGTGTAACTGCGGGCTGGTTAACTGCAGTGAAAGCGGCAGTCCTGCTACCGCCAGCTGCGTCGTGGCGTCCAGCTGCGCCTTCACCGGACCGGAAAGATTCAGCCCCAGCTTCAGCTCGTCGCGCATTGCACCATTCAGTTTCAGCGCCAGCTTTTCGCCTTTGATCGGGTCAGTGTTAACCGTGCCGTTCAGGGTGAAATCGACCGGCCAGTTATCCGCCAGCCTCGCCTGTCCGCTGCCGTTGAGGTTGCCAAGATTCGAGTCCACTTCCAGCGTCGTCAGTTGCATCTGACGATCGGCGGTTTTAGCTTTCAGCAACAACCGGCTGACGGAGATATCGGTATCACCGGTAATGCGCAGCTGTTCGCCCAGAATCTGCTGCACCTCAATATCCAGCGGCAGACGGAAATCGGGCAGCGCTGGCAGCAGCGGTTGGGCAAATATCGCCTGCAGCGTTTCACCCAGCGGTTTCTCGGCAGGATGAGGCTGCTGAACCTTCGGCTCCACCACCTCTTCATTCACGACTTTCGCCGCTTTCGGCAACGCAATCAGCAGGCTTTGAATATGGGTCGGGTTCAGCGTCAGCGCGCGATCCTGCCATTGCAGGCCGGTAGTGAAGTCGAGCAGCGAGATTGCCGTGTCATCCACTTTGACATTGATGTTGTGCAGGCCAAGATGACGCAGCGTAATCGGATATGGCGTACTGAGGTTAGTGCTGCCATTCTCCTCTTCCGGCGCAGGTGCAGCAGGTGTCATCTTCTTGCTGTCGACGACCACGCTGATATCGCGCAGGGAGACATCGTTAACGCACACGGAAGAGTGCAGCAGACAGTTGAGATCTACTGCCAGATGGATCTGCCCGGCATCCACGCTGACGCCTGGCATTTCATACCGCAGACCGTTGAGCGTCAGGTTACGCCAGCCACCATCGACCTGCTTGATTGACAGGCCGGGCACCCAGCGCGATGCCCCCTTCAGCACTAAATGCAGCCCCGGTGTGGTACCGATTAAAAATGCCACGCCGCCCAACAGCAGTACCAGAAAGATCAGAATACCGATCAGGACCTTTTTCCACAGCTTCATAGTTCTGGCCCCAGCCCTACGTAAAATTGTAATCCATGTGCCTCGTCATCCCCGATAGGTCTGGCGATATCAAATTTGATGGGGCCAACCGGAGAAGACCAGCGCACGCCGACGCCCGCACCGGTTTTGATATTGCTCTGCTTGATGTCGTTAACGGCTTCACCTGAGTCCACGAACACCGCACCCCACCATTTTCCGGTGACGTTGTACTGATATTCCAGCGATCCGGTGGCGAGTTTGGATGCACCGGTGAGTTTGCCGTCGTCGTCACGCGGGGAAATGTTTTTGTATTTGTAGCCGCGAATACTGCGGTCGCCCCCGGCAAAGAAGCGCAGATCCGGCGGCACTTTGTCAAAGTCGTTGGTTTCGATCCAGCCAAGATTGCCGCGCGCCACAAAGCGATGGCTGTCGCCCAGCGTGCGGATCCAGACGTTTTGCGCCTGCAGGATCAGGAAGTCAACGTCCGAACCCCAGGTCGTATCAGAGACATCCACCGAGTAGCGCTGTGAATCGCCCCAGGTCGGCATCAGACCGCCACGCGAACGGGTGCGGTTTACACTGACGCCGGGATAGAGCAGCATCGTGGTGTTGGTCACGCTGCCCTGCGTAAAGTGGTCCAGGCTCCAGCGCAGGTTAACAGCCTTCTGCCAGCCGCTGCTGCTGTCCCAGTTGCGCGACATTGCCAGCGTCGTGGTATCGGCTTTAGTATCGTTAAGGTCGGTGCGCTTCAGACCGCCAGAGAAGGTGTAGTACTGCTCCAGCGGGCTTTTCAGCAGCGGCACTTTATAGCTGAGATCGACCTGCTGTTCCGGCGCAGAAACATAGGCGCTGGCCGCAAGGCTGTGGCCGCTGTCGTTGATCCACGGTTTTTTCCAGGTGCCTTTCAGACGCGGACCGACATCTGTGGAGTAGCCGACACCGGTTTCAATAGTGTTTTCGGTGCGGGGCGACATCACGGCATTCAGCGGCAGAACTTTGGTCTGGCGTCCCTTGCTGAATTCCGGCGCGACCACCACCGAATTAAACCAGCCGGTGGCGGAAAGGCGACGATTCAGTTCGGCTAAATCGCGGGAGCTGTAGTAATCACCCTCTTTGAACGGCACCAGATTCTGCAGATACTCTTCGCGAATCTGCGAACCCTGGAACGTGACGTCGCCAAAGCGATAGCGCTCGCCGCTGTCGTAGTCAATATCCCAGAAGGCTTCACGCCGCTCTACCGAAACGCCGAGCTGGCTTTTTTTAAAGGTGCCGTCGAAGTATCCGTTACGCAGCGCAAGATTTGAGAAACCGCTTTTGAATCGGTCGTACTGGCCGTGGTTAAGCTGCGTACCCACTTTCGGCCGTCCCTGCTTCACCCAGGCTTTGTAATCGGGATCATTGCGCGCATCGCCTTCGACGACGATGGTGCTGCCGCCGATTTTGACAGGCTCTCCAGGGGTGACATGGGCCACTAATACCGGGCGTCCACCCTGCGCAGGCGCGGGGCGGGATTCAAAATCGATGGTGGGCTCATAATAACCGAGTGCGCGTAGCCCCTCTTTTATCGCAACAGAAACACGCGCGCGAAAACGGCCATCATTAGAGACCTCATCGCTGCCGATGGTCGACAGGCGCGCCCTGACATTTCTCTGAAGATCCCCGGTTAAGCCGTCTACCTGTAATCGCACTGTCGCCGCCTCAAGGGCGGGCGCGGCAAGCAGCAGGCCAGCCATGCAATAAACATAAAATCGTGGCACCTGTACTCCTGTTAATCATGCCGGCCCCTTTTCCGCGGGGCACTTATTAATCATCTTTGCCCGCACTACCGCAACGGCAACACCCTCATCATAGCCGCACTTTATGGTAAACGGCGGCGCAACGCTGACATCTAAGTCAAATAACAGGGTATTGTCGGTAAATGAGGATCGCGATACAACTCCTGAGGAGTGGAATGATCAATTTCAGATGTCTCACCCAGATAAATCCGAGTCGATAACCAGCCACTCTGGACGCTAATGCTGTCTGAAGCGGCGGTTTGCCCTCTGGCGGCACAATGAGCGCTCCTGCTATAATCTGCCACCACAGGCATTTAGCCTGTTTTCATTTCTGCCCCGACATCTTTTTTCCTGTCGAACAGGCGCAGACATTTTTGGCACGGATAGCTCTGTTTCACGGATAAACCAACTCTGTTTGCGCTTACCCACGCTGCCCAGGCCAAAAATGACAAGTGGATAACCCTTTGGATCTCATATGTTAGATAGCTTACTTGTCATTCTGTTGCTGATCGTAATCAGCGCCTTTTTTTCTCTGTCAGAGATATCGCTGGCGGCCGCCCGTAAGATCAAACTCAAACTGCTGGCCGATGAAGGCAATGTTAATGCGCAGCGTGTGCTTAAAATGCAGGAAACGCCGGGCATGTTTTTCACCGTGGTGCAGATTGGCCTTAACGCCGTCGCCATCCTGGGCGGTATTGTCGGCGACGCTGCCTTTTCACCGGTTTTCAGCGGCTTGTTTAACCGCTTTGTCTCGCCAGAACTGGCAGAGCAGCTCAGCTTTATCTGCTCCTTCACCATCGTCACCAGCCTCTTTATCCTGTTCGCCGACTTAACGCCGAAGCGGGTCGGCATGGTCGCCCCGGAAACCATCGCGCTGCGCATCATCAACCCAATGCGTTTCTGCCTGCTGGTGATGCGTCCGCTGGTGTTTCTGTTTAACGGCCTGGCCAACGTCTTCTTCCGTATATTCAAACTGCCAATGGTGCGTAAAGATGACATCACTTCTGACGACATCTATGCCGTCGTTGAAGCGGGTGCCCTGGCGGGCGTGCTGCGTAAGCAGGAGCATGAGTTGATTGAAAACGTGTTTGAGCTGGAATCGCGTACCGTTCCCTCTTCAATGACCTCACGTGAGAATATCGTCTGGTTTGATCTGCATGAAGATGAAACCAGCCTCAAGACCAAAATCGCTGAGCATCCGCATTCTAAATTTCTGGTCTGCAGCGGTGATATCGATCATATCGTCGGTTATGTCGACTCTAAAGAGCTGCTGCTGCGTGTGCTGGGCAATCAGAGTATGGCGCTGAACAGCGGCCTGCAGATTCGCTCTGCGCTGATTGTGCCGGACACGCTGACCCTCTCCGAAGCGCTGGAAAGTTTTAAAACCGCTGGCGAAGATTTCGCGGTGATTATGAATGAGTATGCGCTGGTCGTGGGCATCATTACCCTGAATGACGTGATGACCACGCTGATGGGTGACCTGGTGGGCCAGGGTATGGAAGAGCAGATTGTAGCGCGCGATGAAAATTCATGGCTGGTTGAGGGCGGCACGCCGATTGATGACGTAATGCGCGTGCTGGACATTGATGATTTCCCGCAGTCAGGCAACTACGAAACCATCGGCGGCTTTATGATGTATATGCTGCGTAAGATTCCGAAGCGTACTGATTTTGTGAAGTTTGCTGGGTACAAGTTCGAGGTGGTGGATATTGATAGCTATCGCATCGACCAGCTGCTGGTGACCCGCATCGACGAACGACCGCCGGTACTGAGCATGACGAAAAGCGAAGAAGAGTAGAATGACCGAGGGCCAGGTTCAGACTGGCAAATAAAATAGTCTGACGGGCCAGACACTAAGGGCGCCATCGGCGCCCTTGATATTAGTTGAACTCAAGCTTGAGACGAACGACCTGGCGGTTAATTTCTGACATCACGCTCAGATGCTGTTTGTCTTTGACGCGCGGGATTAAGACTTTCCCTTTATCGAACTCGAACGCGCCAACGTCCTTGATATACAACCTTCCTTTGAACAGCGTTTTTACATATTTCGCTATTTGTAGCGGATTATAGCGCTGGAAGATCTTCATACTGACTAACTCCTGTACATTTTTAAAGCACGCTTCGCCGTTTCCAAATTTGGTTCCAGCCCATGAAGCGCGAATTCGCGATAACTATAGAACACTAAAATCGACTGGTGTTCCGAAAAGTGAATTTTTTTACTGAATTGACACATCATTACAGAACACTCTGTTATCAGCGTCATACAAGACAGTATAAACCTTCATTGGTTAAGGAATTGTGGTGTCCATAACAAACCTGACACCTTTCCATGACAGGCGCATCATCCCTGCTTACTATTGCAGTAAAATGACTGACTGGTCCGATCACTTAAGGAAATAGCAATGCGAAACATTCTGACCGCGGTGGCGTTGTCTTTGTTGATACCAGCAAGCGTGATGGCCCATGACCTCAGGCTGGGATCACGCGTCCCCGCCATTGGCGTCAACGATAAGGGCGAACTGTTATTACAGCAGGAGAAGTTTAGCTACAAAAACTGGAATAGCGCGCAGCTTAGTGGAAAAGTTCGTGTGGTCCAGCATATTGCTGGCCGCTCCTCCGCTAAAGAGATGAATGCAGCACTGATAGAGGCGATCAAAGCCGCGAAGCTGCCACACGATCGCTATCAGACCACCACTATCGTAAATACCGATGACGCCATTCCCGGTACCGGCATGTTTGTGCGCAGCAGCGTCGAGACCAACAAGCAGCAATATCCCTGGTCGCAGTTTGTCATCGACAGCAAGGGCAATGTGCAGCATGCCTGGCAGTTACAGTCGGGCGGTTCCGCTATTGTGGTACTGGATAAACAGGGCAAGGTGAGATTTGTGAAGGATGGATCACTGACGCAGGATGAAGTGACAAACGTGATGGCGCTGCTGGCCTCACTGCTGAAAGAGTAATCGCTGAAATCCCGGCGGTCACAGAGCGACCGTCGGAATTTCATCAGCCTGCAAATTCAGACAGCATTAAAACAGGGAGACACGGAAGCCAGGATTAAGAAAGGATTCGCGCGGCGCGTAGTCCAGGGTTTTACCCTGCCAGTCATGAACATGGGCGCCAGCGGCCATCGCCACGGCATGACCCGCGCCGGTATCCCAGATGTTGGTTGGCCCGAAACGGGGATAGAGCTGGGCTTTCCCTTCCGCCACCAGGCAGAATTTCAGAGAAGAGCCGGTGGCGACGGTCTGATGTTCACCCAGCTGTTTCAGGTACTCTTTCATCTCGGCGTCATCGCCATGTGAGCGGCTTACCACCACCAGCGGAGGACGCGCGTCACGGGCATGAATCTGCTCACGCTGACCGCCCTCCTCTTTCCACGCTTTGCCGTCGGCTGCAGAGTACATTACGCCCAGCACTGGCGCGTAAACCACGCCCATCACCGGCTTGCCCGCTTCGATTAGCGCAATATTGACGGTAAATTCGCCGTTACGCTTGATGAACTCTTTGGTGCCATCCAGCGGATCGACCAGCCAGTAACGCTGCCAGTGCTGACGCACCTCCCAGGCAGGGGGATCTTCTTCTGACAGAACCGGGATTTCAGGTGATAACTGCTTCAGGCCCTGCATGATGACGTTGTGCGCCGCGATATCTGCGGCGGTCACCGGTGAATCGTCCGATTTGTGAGAAACGTCAAGCGGCGCGGCATCGTTATAGACCTGCATAATCGCGTCGCCCGCTTCGCGTGCCAGTTGGCAGATTTGCTCTAACATTTTTCACCTCGTTGTGTCTGTCTGCTGCGGGATAGGCTCACCCCAGCTAGTGACATTTTAGCAGTTCAGACTGCGATGCTCATGCACAGGCAGGCTGACTCATCAATTTATAGATATATCAATACCATAGTTACACGCTTATCGCTATGCCTGTGCCGTTGCGCCTCCGTCGTATAAGAATCCGCCGCTGGCTGATGCGCCAAAACGTTATATCCATCACGATTTAAAATGACTATCTGTCATGCTTTTACATTATTTTGAGAGCCTTAATTTAATTTGCAGCAGGAGCAAGCATGTTTAAGCCCGGAATGATGTTACTGGCCCTGAGCGTTTCCGTCGCCACCCAGGCCGCAACGGTAGATTTGCGGATACTTGAAACCACCGATCTGCACAGCAATATGATGGATTTCGACTATTACAAAGACACGCCAACCGCAAAGTTTGGCCTGGTGCGAACCGCCACGCTGATTCACAACGCGCGCCAGGAGGTGAAGAACAGTCTGCTGGTCGATAATGGTGACATCATCCAGGGCAGCCCGCTGGGTGACTATATGGCGGCCAAAGGGTTACGTGATGGCGAGATTCATCCGGTCTATAAGGCGCTCAACACGCTGGATTACAGTGTCGGTAACCTCGGTAATCATGAGTTTAATTATGGCCTGCCCTACCTGAAAAAAGCGCTGGCAGGTGCACGCTTTCCGTATGTGAACGCCAACGTGATTGATGTAAAGAGCGGCAAGCCGCTGTTTACCCCATATATCATTAAATCCACCAGGGTGGTTGATCGTGAGGGGAAAACACAGACCCTGAAGGTGGGCTATATCGGCTTTGTGCCACCGCAGATCATGGTGTGGGATAAAGCCAACCTGCAGGGCAAGGTGCGGGTCGATGACATTACCGAAACGGCACGCCGCTACGTGCCTGAGATGCGCGCACAGGGTGCCGATCTGATTATTGCTATCCCTCACTCCGGCCTGAGCAGCGAGCCGTATCACACGATGGCGGAAAACTCGGTTTACTATCTCAGCCAGGTGGAAGGCATCAACGCCATCCTGTTTGGTCATGCACATGCAGTCTTCCCCAGTGAGGAGTTCGCCGCCATTAAGGGTGCAGACATTGCTAACGGCACGCTGAACGGGATTCCGGCAGTGATGCCAGGCATGTGGGGCGATCATCTGGGTGTGGTCGATCTGGTGCTGAGCAATGAAGATGGACACTGGCAGGTCAGCAGCGGTAAAGCACAGGCGCGGCCGATTTATGATATCGCCGAGAAGAAATCACTGGCGGCAGAAGATCCGGCGCTGGTGAAAGTGCTCGCTGACGATCATCGCGCGACACGTGAGTTTGTGGCGAAACCCATCGGCAAGTCCGCCGATGTGATGTACAGCTATCTGTCGCTGGTTCAGGACGACCCGACAGTGCAGATCGTCAATAATGCTCAGCGCGCCTACGTGGAGCACTTTATTCAGGGCGATCCGGATCTGGGCCGACTGCCGGTACTCTCCGCTGCTGCACCGTTTAAAGCGGGCGGACGTAAAAACGACCCATCGAGCTACACCGAAGTGGAGAAAGGCGCGCTGACCTTCCGTAACGCCGCCGACCTTTATCTCTATCCCAATACGCTGGTGGTGATGAAAGTCACGGGCACACAGGTCAAAGAGTGGCTGGAGTGTTCTGCGGGCCAGTTTAACCAGATCGATCCACACAGCAGCAAAACACAGTCGCTGATCAACTGGGATTTTCGCACCTATAACTTCGATGTTATTGATGGGGTAAATTACCAGATCGATGTGACTCGACCCGCGCGCTACGACGCGGAGTGTAAACTGATCCACCCGGATGCTTCACGTATCCGCCAGCTTACCTGGCAGGGTAAGCCCGTCGATCCGCAGGCCACTTTCCTGGTCGCGACCAATAACTATCGCGCTTACGGCGGCAAGTTTGCTGGCACCGGAGATAAATACATTGCCTTTGCTTCGCCGGACGAGAACCGGGCAGTGGTTGCGGCTTATATCAGCGCGGAAACCAAAGCGCACGGTGAAGTGCAGCCGAAGGCGGACAATAACTGGCGTCTGGCACCGATTACCTCATCCACCCCGCTCGATATTCAGTTTGAAACGGCACCGGGTGATAAGGCGACCAGCTTTATTCAGCAGCATGCGCAATATCCGCTTCAGCCCAAAGGGACAGATGCGATTGGCTTTGCGCTATGGCAGGTAAATTTACAGCAGGAATAAGGCGGGAGAAAACGCTGCAACCGGGTTGGTTGCAGCATCCGGGTATTACAGAATTTCCAGCAGCTCAACTTCGAAGATCAGGGTGCTGAATGGTGGGATAGAGGCACCCGCACCGCGCTCGCCATATGCAAGGTTCTGTGGGATCACCAGTTCCCATTTTGAGCCAACCGGCATCAGGGTAAGTGCTTCGATCCAGCCAGGGATAACACCGCTTACCGGGAATTCTGCCGGTTCGCCACGGGCAACCGAGCTGTCGAATACACTGCCGTCGATCAGTTTGCCGGTGTAGTGGACGCGTACGCGATCCTGACGTGATGGGATTGGACCTTCGCCCTGAGTAATCACGCTGAACTGCAGGCCTGATTCGGTGCTGCTCACGCCTTCACGCTGCGCATTTTCCTGCAGAAACGCCTGACCTTCTGCTGCCATGGCTTCGGTACGCTCACGGCGCACGCCTTCTGCACGTTCGTGTACTTCACGCAGTGCACGATGAACCACGTCAACCGGTACGGCCGGTGAGTTCCCTTCCAGCGCGTCGCGCAGACCCGCGAGCAGTGCTTCTGGTTGCAGACCCTGCAGACCAGATTCCAGCAACTGCTGGCCAACCTGTAAACCAATACCGTAACTTGCTTGTGCTTCGACGCTGTCGAAAGAAGGGGTAGTCATCTTCGTTCCTTTCACTCTCGGATAAATTCGAACCGGCAGCATAGCAGTGCAGGCCGCTGGCGTAAAATGCCCTGCGTCGCAGATGACTTTTACTGATGAAAGAGAAACAATAGAGCCGTCAAATTTATCAATGCTGGCAGGCACTTCGCGCCGGTATTGCCCATACTATAACTATCGATGGGGATCACCCCGTCTGTAGCACCTGAATAAGAGAGCAAACATGGGCCAGATTGCCCCACGCCGCCGCAGGATGCGTGCACAACATATTGTATCCCGGCTACAGACCTGGCTGGCCTCACGCAGGCCGCAGCAGCCTGCCGGAGAGGAGGAAACCCGAATGGCTTCAGACGCGTCATCCCGCCTGCCGAGCTGGCTACAGCGTATCTGGCATTTCACCGACCACATTCGCTGGATGGACCCGCTGCCAGCGCCACACCGTCGGGGCATCGTAGCCGCTCTGCTGGTGATGCTGGTGGCGTTTCTCTGGCCCGCCAGTACATTGCGCTATCCGGTTGAGCAGCCTGTCGCACCCCCGGCGGAGAAAGAGGTGCCGATGCAGGCGGATATTTATGAAAACAACGGTACCCGCCAGCCTTCATCCTCGCAATCTCAGCAGACGCCAAAAGCCGACTCTCAGGGGGAATGGCGTAACCTCACTATTGCTTCGGGTCAGACGCTGGCGCAGCTGTTTCGTGACAACAGTCTGCCGGTCAATGATGTGTTTGCGATGGCGCGGGTAGAGGGTAGCGATCAGCCACTCAGCTCATTGAAAAGTGGTCAGCAGGTAAAAATCCGTCAGGATGCGCAGGGTGCAGTAACAGGTCTGACGGTAGATGGCGCTAACGGACCGGTGCTGTTTACCCGTCAGCCCGATGGCAGCTTTATTCGCGCGCAGTAATGCGAACAGCGGATAAAGAAAGGTATAAAAACAAAAACGCCGGCACAGGGCCGGCGTTAATGTCGTGCTTAGTTAATCAGGATTAACCAGCAACAACTTTCACGTTCAGCTTAGCGAAGACTTCGCTGTGAACCTGGAAGCTTACTTCATGCTCACCGGTAGTGCGCAGAACGCCGTTCGGCAGACGAACTTCGCTCTTAGCGACTTCAACGCCTGCTGCAGTTACTGCATCAGCGATGTCGCGGGTACCGATTGAACCGAACAGTTTACCTTCATCGCCTGCTTTAGACGTGATGGTTACCGTGCCCAGTGCATTAATTTTCTCAGCGCGTGCAGTTGCTGCAGACTGAACGTCAGCCAGTTTGGCTTCCAGTTCAGCACGGCGTGCTTCGAAGAACTCAACGTTTTTCCTGGTGGCAGGAACAGCTTTGCCCTGTGGTACCAGGAAGTTACGAGCGTAGCCCGCTTTAACGTTAACCTGATCACCCAGGGTGCCAAGGTTTGCTACTTTATCAAGCAGAATAACTTGCATTACCTTATCCTCTTAAAGTCGTTAATGGACAGTTGCCGATTACTGATGACGATCAGTGTACGGCAGCAGAGACAGGTAACGCGCACGCTTGATGCAGCGAGCCAACTGACGCTGGTATTTTGCACGAGTACCGGTGATACGGCTCGGGACAATTTTACCGCTTTCGGTAATGTAGTTTTTCAACGTTGCGATGTCTTTGTAATCGATCTCAACAACGCCTTCCGCGGTGAAACGGCAGAACTTGCGACGACGGAAATAACGTGCCATTAGGCTAGTCTCCAGAATCTATCAATTCAATCTGCTCGGCATGGAACACCACTTTGCTCTGGCCATTTCTTGCCTGATGGCAACTAATGAAACCGTCGAGTGTGAGCTGCGTGCCGACCGTTATATGTTGAGTAATCACCTGATGGGCGCTGCCGCTGATAATAACAGGCATACGACACCAGGCTTGCCGGTGAAACCCGGCCTCCTCCTGCACTGAGCGGTGCTCAAGCACGAACTGACAGTGAGGAATTCCTGACGGGCTAACTCTTCGAACCGGTGTCCTGCACACAGTGCCAGACAGGCGAAGTCGATTGACCGTCACGATGGATTACTCTTCAGAATCCCCAGCATCTGACTCATCAGCGGATTCGTTAGCAAAATCTTCGCGACGATCACGACGCTCATCTTTCGCTTTAACCATCGGCGATGCTTCAGTTACCGCGTTTTTAACGCGCATAACCATGCTACGGATAACGGCGTCGTTGAAGCGGAAGTTCGTTTCCAGCTCATCGATCGCTTCCTGCGGCGCTTCAACGTTCATCAGAACGTAATGCGCTTTGTGCAGTTTATTGATCGGGTAAGCCAGCTGACGGCGGCCCCAGTCTTCCAGACGGTGAATCGTGCCTTCTGCACCAGTGATAGCACCAGTGTAACGCTCGATCATGCCAGGAACCTGTTCGCTCTGGTCAGGATGAACCATAAATACGATTTCGTAATGACGCATCGAAATTGCTCCTTACGGATTATTCAGCCTCCTGTCGGGGTCAACCGCGGCCCATGGAAGCAAGGAACGTTATAGGCTGTGTCCCACAAAGGTTCGCTGTGACGAGCGCTTGTGGGACACAGCCTGAGAATGCGGCTGAAAAATTGACGCGTAATCATACTGGCGACGGCCCCTGAACTCAAGCGCACATTTAAACAAATTGCCGGTAGCGTGCCAGATACCGTGGCTTTTTGTGCTAATGACGTGAATACAGCGGTCAAGCGCACATTTAAACAAATTGCCGGTAGCGTGCCAGATACCGTGGCTTTTTGTGCTAATGACGTGAATACAGCGGGTTAATACTGCTTTGTTCAAAAACGCTGACAGAGAGGTTCAGAGAGACGATCTGGCGATACTATGCTCAGTCGCTAAACTGAATAAAGACGCGACGGTTCGCTTAGTGGCGTCATTCAAAGTGTGTTCCCTGAAGTGAGGAGTCGGGCATGAAAACGTTCGTCATCGCCACTTTACTGGGTCTCTTCCTGTCTCCACCCGCTCTTGCCAGCTATGCTGACTGTGCGCAGCAGATGAGAAGTCACAGCAGCGAAGCGGCATCGGGTTATGTCTACGTTAACCGGCTGAATACACCGGAAAGAAACCCGGTTAATGCGCCGGCCAGCACAGCAGAAAAATCGTCTGCACACTGGTAAGGGTCGGTAAGTTTACGGGCGGCAGAGTCCTTCTCCGCCCGTTCATTGTTTAAAGTTGATCTTTAAAAAAGCTGACCAGCGCCGTCAACGCAGATGGGGTGATCTTGTGCCCAATCTGCTTCTCCGACAGTGAGGTCAGATGCTGCGCCAGCCCGTTATCACGCAGTGCGCGCTCCAGTCGTACGCTCTCCGCCCAGGGCACCACCTCATCCGCCTCGCCATGCCACAACAGCAGCGGCCGGTTTGCCAGTGCCTGCAGATGATTGCAGGGATCATAGTCCGCCAGCGGTGCCATGCGGGCCGCAAACTGCGCCTTCTCCTCTGGCGTGTCGGCCACCAGCGGCGGAAAGAGCGACTCGCTGAGCTGCATAAAATAGCCCGAGCCCATCATGCAGGCGACACTTTGAATCTGCGGATAACGTGTCATCGCACCCAGCGCCGTCATCCCGCCCATCGACGCGCCTGCCACGGCGAAATGCCCGTCAGCGATCAGATTCTTATTACGCAGCGCAGTCTCCAGCAGCGGCAGCTCATCAATGTTCTGTTTCAGAATCTCCCAGAAGCGGCCCAGGCGTGCTTCAGCGTCACCGTAATAACGCGCGCCGTGCAGCTCGGCATCCGGCATGACTGCCCGAAATCCCGCCTGCGCCAGTGCAACGGCGAAGTAGGCGTAAACCTCTTTTGATGAGGTGAAGCCGTGATAAAACAGTACGGTCGGCAGCGGCTGATGCCGCTGTCCGGCAGGCGTGGCGTGCAGGCATTCGATACCGGCCAGCGTTTCTGTGGTGAGTTCAATCATGGTCTCTCCTGAGCAGGGGCAAGGCGTGCCGTTCAAGTGTACGTTCGGCGGGTTAATTTGCGAAATTCCCCGCTGCGCTTAGTTATGCTTTTCTACGCTAAACTTTTTCCGCAGCGTGCCGTTGATCGTGTATTCCCCTAACTTGATCAAAGGTAATTTATGAAGCGTCTCTCTCTCAGCGGACTGAGTCTCGGAGTTAAGCTGTCTGTACTGACGTCTCTCAGCGTAGCGCTGCTGTTGCTGGTACTGACCCTGACTCAAAGCCACAACGCCTCGCGCCAGCTGGAAAATCTCGCCATTGATGACATGCACAACCAGGTGCAGGGCATCTATGAAATGACTACCATGTTTAACGCCACCCTCACCGAAGAGGTGGCTCACTACACCGATTTGTTTACCAGTTTCCTGCCCAGGCGCTTTAGCCTGGATGAAAGCTCGCGGGTGCAGGTGGGTGCCTTTTCGACGCCGGTGCTGCGTGCCGGATTAAAAACGCTGAACCTCGATCAGACCGCGGTTGACGATTTCACCGACCGCACCGCTGCCGTGGCGACCATTTTCGTGCGCGATGGTGATGATTTTGTGCGTGTTTCAACCTCGCTGAAAAAAGAGGATGGCAGTCGCGCCATCGGTACGCAGCTGGACCGCAGCGGTGCCGCCTGGAAGAGTGTTCACCAGGGCGAAGTCTACCGCGGCCTGGCCACGCTGTTCGGCCATCGCTATATCACGCAGTATCAGCCGGTAAAAGATGAGAGTGGCAAGGTCGTCGCCATCCTGTTTGTCGGTGTAGGCATTGATAAGCAGTATACCCTGATGCGCGAGAAGATTCTGGCGCGCCGGCTGGGCGATAGCGGCCATTTCTATGTGCTCAACGGCTCGCCCGGCAAGAATCAGGGCGAGTATCTGTTCGATCAGCACAACGAAGGGAAACGGCCAGACTGGGATGACGCGACACTGCAGCCACTGCTGACGCAGCTGCAGGGCATGCAGCAGGTGGAGATCAACGGTGAGCAGCAGATGCTGGCATGGCAGCAGTTGCCGGGCTGGAACTGGGTGATTACCGGTGAAGTTAACCGTGCCAGCCTGCTCGCCCCGATTACCCACAGCCGTAACCTGTTCCTGATTACCGGACTGATTCTGGTGGTGATCTTCGCACTGGGGTTTGTCTGGTATAGCCGGCGGGCGATTACCCGTCCGCTGCAGCAGGTGATCCATCTGGCGGAGCAGTATGCCGCCGGAAATCTGCAGGTCCATATGGATACCCGCCGTCGTGATGAAGTCGGTCAGTTGATTATTGCGATTAACGGCATTGGCGATGGGCTGGAAAAAATTGTCGGCCAGGTGCGAGGCGCAGCGCAGGAGATCAGCGACGGCACGGACACCATCGCGGCCAGCAGCCATAACATCAGCGAGCAGATCGGGCGTCAGGCCAGCAGCGTGGAGCAGACCTCTGCCAGCATGGAACAGTTTGGTGCCACGGTCGAACACACCGCTGACAGCCTGCGTCAGGCGATGTCACTGGTGGCCGAAGCCAGCGATATCGTCAGTCATGGCAGCCAGACGGTGGTGCGCTCGGTCAACACCATGTCAGCCATTAAGGTGTCATCGCAAAGCATTGCGGATATCACCCATGTGATTGAGTCAATCGCCTTCCAGACCAATATTCTGGCACTGAATGCGGCCGTTGAAGCGGCACGAGCCGGTGAACAGGGCCGTGGCTTTGCTGTGGTGGCCGCAGAAGTGCGTGCGCTGGCACAGCGTTCCGCACAGGCCGCCAAAGAGATTGATGGACTGATCGCCACCTCTATCAGCAACGTGGCGGAGGGACACCAGCTGTCTGAGCAGACGCGCGATGCGATGACCGACATTGTGACCCACATCGAACAGGTGCAGGCGCTGATGGGCGAGATCAACGTGGCAGCGCAGGAGCAGGCGGCGGGTATTGGCCAGGTAAATCTGGCGATGAACCAGATCAGCCAGGCGACTCACCAGAACAGCGAACTGGTGGCACAGGCAGAGAACAGCGCACAGAACCTGAGTGATAAAGGGCATCACCTGACTCAGTTGGTCAGCGTTTTCAGCCTTAAATCCTGACGTCATTCAGGACGATGACATACACTTACTGTTTCGTCCTGAACAGGGGTTTTGCTATGCGTTCCGCTTACTTACTGATAATCAGTCTGTTGCTGGCAGGCTGTTCCGCGCTTGAAACCACGCCAAAAGCCCCGCCTGCGCCAACCCAACAGGCGCAGGAAATTTCACGGGCACAGAGTGGCGGTTTGCCGAAGCTGGGTAACATTACCGCTAACGTGCATGGCTCACCGGATGATGCCCAGCGGGCCATTGCCGCCCAGGCTAATCAGGCTGGCGCGGCTTACTATCAGATTGTGATGCTGAGCGAAACGGTGATGCCCGGTTTATGGTACGCCAGTGCAATTCTGTACGGTGCCTCACCGGCCACAGGCGCGGGCCAGTAACCGGTCAGTCACTGTAGCCTCAGACGGGTGTGAACCCCGCTGGTCGAGCCACTGCTGGCACCATGCATCCGCCAGCGGTGGCTCACTGTATTTCAGTAGCTGAGCGCCTGTCGCCAGCTGCAGCAGCGTGTGGGTGACGTCGCGCGCCTGCTCTTCGGGAACGTTCTTAAGTCTTAGTCGCAGCTGACGCCAGCGTGTATCGAAATGACGGTTACTCCCTTTTACCGCCTCAAACTCCTGACTCAGCATCTCAGCCACCTCTGCGTGACGGGCGAGTACGCGCAGAACATCAAGGCACATGACATTGCCCGATCCTTCCCAGATGCTGTTAACCGGCATGTCACGATAAAGGCGCGGCAGCTCACTCGCTTCGCAGTAGCCGATGCCCCCCAGCACTTCCATCGATTCCGCAACAAACGGCGCACCCGCTTTGCAAATCACATATTTTGCGGCTGGCGTAAATAAACGGGCAAAGGCGACCTCATGCGGCTTGGCCGGTTGTGACCAGGCACGAGCCAGCCGCATCAGCAGGGCGGTTTGCCCCTCAAGCTGCAGCGCCTGCTGTGCCAGAACCTGACGCATCAGCGGCTGATCCACCAGATTTTTTCCCATGACCTGACGCTGATGAGCATGCCAGAGCGCCACCGAGAAGGCGCGCCGCATCTGACCATGACTGCCAAGCGCGCAGTCAAAACGTGTCATACCGGCCATTTTCAGGATCAGCCGTACGCCTTCGCCCTCCTCCCCCAGCAGCCAGCCGGTCGCGTCGCGAAATTCCACTTCGCAGCTGGCATTTGAGCGATTGCCCAGCTTATCTTTGAGCTGCTCAAGCTGGATGGCGTTGCGTGACCCGTCGGGTAACAGGCGCGGCAGGAAAAAGCAGCTTAATCCCTCGGACGTCCGGGCCAGGACCAGATGCGCATCACTCTGCGGCACTGAGAAGAACCACTTGTGACCGGTCAGCCGCCAGGCTTCACCCGCGCCGCGCGCGCCCAGCGGTTCGGCACGGGTAGTGCTGGTAAGCAGATCGCTGCCGCCCTGCTTTTCTGTCATGCCCATCCCGATCAGCAATCCGCGTTTCTGGTCGCCGGGCTGTGTATGCGTGTCGTAGCGGTCGCTGAGCAGCGGATCGAGCCAGCTTTCAAATGCGGCGGGCAGATAAGTCTGCAGCAGCGGAATGGCAGCGTGCGTCATGGTCACCGGGCAGAGCGTACCCGCATCTACCTGAGCGTGCAGAATAAAGCGTGCAGCGCGCGCTACGCTGGCCTGTTCACGCACCGTCGGTTGCCAGCTGAGATTGTGCAGACGACTGGCGCAGACGCCCTGCATCAGCAGGTGCCAGGCAGGATGAAAGCGAACCTCATCCAGGCGCACGCCACGGGCATCGTAGCGCAGCAGTTCAGGCGGTTCAGCGTTGGCGAGTCTGCCCAGTTCCAGCGACTCGGCGCTGCCCAGCTGGCGGCCGACTGACGCCAGCCATTCCCCATCCCATCCGGCACCTTCTCGTGACAGTGCCTCGCCAAGCGGCGTGTCGGACAGAAACAGGTTACTGTTGCTCAGAGGATGGGGCTGATTAAAAACGGTGTGTGTTGTCCAGGTCATAACTACTCCTCACGGATGTCACTCAGTAAGTATACCCGTCGTCTTTCAAGCTGCATTTTTGTTGGCTGCGTTCACTCACCCGAATCACTTACTCATGTAAGCTCATCGGGATTCGTTCTCTTGCCGCCTCAATGCAACCCGAAATCCTTTGGGTATATACGAGTGACGCGCAGTTATGCCTGGTACAGAAACTAATTTGTGGCGAGGATCACATCGGGGATCAGGCGTTGCGCTGACGCACCGCTTCAAACAGGCAGACACCGGTTGCGACCGAGACGTTGAGTGAAGAAACACTGCCCGCCATCGGAATGCTGATCAGCTCATCGCAATGCTCGCGGGTCAGACGACGCATGCCTTCACCTTCCGCGCCCATCACCAGCGCCATCGGACCGGTCATTTTGCTCTGGAAGACGGTATGATCAGCTTCCCCTGCGGTGCCGACCACCCAGATGTTGTACTCCTGCAGCAGGCGCAGTGTACGCGCAAGGTTAGTGACGCGAATCAACGGCACATTCTCTGCCGCACCGCTGGCCACTTTTTTGGCCGTGGCATTCAGGGGAGCAGAACGATCTTTCGGCACGATAATCGCATGAACACCGGCCGCATCGGCGCTGCGCAGGCAGGCACCCAGATTGTGCGGATCGGTAACCCCATCCAGCACCAGCAGGAAAGGCTTCTCCAGGCTCTGCAGCAGATCCGGCAGGTCGCCTTCCTGATACTGACGACCCGGTTTTACCCGTGCCACAATGCCCTGATGCACACCGCCTTCAACCTGGCTATCGAGCCACTTACGCTCGGCCAGTTGAATCACGATCCCCTGAGCTTCCAGCGCGGCGACCACGGGTTGCAGGCGACGATCGTCGCGGCCTTTGAGGATAAAGACTTCCTGGAAACGTTGTGGATCACGTTCCAGCAGCGCCTGCACGGCATGGATACCAAAAATAATTTCGCTCATCGATCTGCTCAGTGGTTGGAAATGAATAAATGACCGCCCTTTCTGCGGAGAGAAAGGGCGGATACGCGCACCCTGTTACGCTCAGCCTTCAGGCTCAGCTTTTTTTCTGGCGCGCTTCGCCCGGGTGGCGGCGGCGATTTTACGGGTTTTTTCCGAGACGTTTTTACTTTTTTTCTCGGTATTGGCCGCGGCAGGTTTGCCCTTGTCACCCCGGAATGCAGCATCCGGCTCGAAGTTGGACTTTTTGTTCACGTTACGACGACGCTTCGCTGGCGCGTTGTCTTCACGCTTCGCCCGATCACGCGCGGTTTTACCTTCACCACGCACCTGACGCTGGCTGGAGATAAGAGCGAAGTCGATTTTGCGCTCGTCCATATGGACCGCTTCGACACGCACTTCAACGGTATCACCCAGACGATAGGTGCGGCCGCCAGATTCACCGATCAGACGCTGACCTACCGGGTCAAAACGGTAGTAATCGTTGTCGAGGGTTGAAACGTGGACAAGTCCGTCAATGAACAGATCGCTCAGGCGGACAAAGAAGCCAAATCCGGTCACGCTGGAGATGACGCCGTTGAAGACGTTGCCGACCTGATCCTGCATGAAGTCACACTTGAGCCAGTCTGCGACATCGCGGGTTGCTTCATCGGCGCGACGCTCAGTCAGGGAACAGTGCAGACCCAGCTGCAGCATCTCCGGCATCTCATAGTGATAGCCACCGGTTGCTGTCGTCATATCTTTGGCGACGCTGCGCTCTCTCGGCATCAGGTATTTGATGGCGCGTTGAACCAAGCCTTTACCTTCATCCTGCTCTTTAGCCAGCAGATATTTGATGGCGCGGTGCAGCGTCAGATCCGGGTAGCGGCGAATTGGCGAAGTAAAGTGCGCATACGATGAGAGAGCCAGACCAAAGTGACCGCGGTTTTCCGGATCGTAAACCGCCTGCTTCATCGAGCGCAGCAGCATGGTTTGCAGCATTTCTGCATCAGGACGATCGGCAACCTGCTTCAGCAACGCCGCGTAGTCGATTGGCTGCGGTTTGTTGCCGCCAGGCAGAGTCAGTCCCAGCTCGTTGAGCACGGTACGGAAGCTCTTGATGCTTTCGTCAGTCGGACGATCGTGATCGCGGAACAGTGCCGGTTCCTGATTTTTTTCAACGAAGCGCGCCGAGGCGATGTTCGCCAGAATCATGCACTCTTCAATCAGTTTGTGGGCATCATTACGTGACACACGCTCAACACGTTCGATACGGCGCTCGGCGTTGAAGATGAACTTCGCCTCTTCCGTTTCAAACGAGATACCGCCGCGCTCTTCACGTGCAGCTTCCAGAGCATGATAGAGGTTATTCAGCTCTTCAAGATCTTTGACCAGCGGTGCATATTGCTGACGCAGCTCTTTGTCGCCCTGCAGAATATTCCAGACTTTGTTGTAGGTCAGACGCGCATGGGAGTTCATCACCGCTTCGTAATGCTTAAAGCCGGTGAGCTTGCCTTTGGTCGAAATGGTCATCTCGCACACCATACAGAGTCGATCGACCTGCGGGTTAAGCGAGCATAAGCCATTCGACAGGACTTCCGGTAGCATCGGCACAACCTGCGATGGGAAGTAGACTGAGGTGCCGCGCTGATGCGCTTCGTCATCCAGTGGCGTACCCGGACGGACGTAATAGCTCACATCGGCGATAGCGACCCACAGACGCCATCCGCCACCGCGTTTTTTCTCGCAGTAGACCGCATCATCAAAGTCACGGGCATCTTCACCATCAATAGTGACCAGCGGCAGTTTGCGCAGATCGACGCGACCTTTTTTAGCCTCTTCCGGGACTTCTTCTTTCAGCTTGCTGACCTGAGCTTCCACTTCTGGCGGCCAGGTGTGCGGAATTTCATGGGTACGCAGCGCCATATCAACGGCCAGGCTGGTGCCCATATCATCACCCAGTATCTCAGCCACTTTACCGATCGCTTTGGTGCGGCGGTTCGGACGCTGGACCAGCTCAACTACCACCACAGAACCCATGCGGGCATTCATCGTCTCTTCAGGCGGGATGAGGATGTCAAAACTCAGGCGACTGTCGTCCGGCACCACAAAGCCGGCACCAGCATCGGTAAAGTAGCGGCCAACGATCTGATTGTTGCGCGGTTCCTGCACGCGGACCACGCGCGCTTCGCGGCGGCCTTTGCGATCGGCACCCAGCGGCTGCGCCAGGATCACGTCACCGTGCATACAGAATTTCATCTGTTCTGCGGAAAGGTAGAGGTCATCTTTCTGACCTTCCGCCCGCAGGAAGCCGTAGCCATCACGATGGCCAATGACTTTACCGCGCAGGAGATCAAGACGTTCTGGCAGCGCATAGCATTGACGGCGGGTGAACACCAGCTGGCCATCACGCTCCATGGCGCGAAGGCGGCGACGCAGCGCCTCAAGGTGCTCTTCTTCGTGCAGATTCATCTCTTCAGCCAGCTCTTCACGGCTGGCTGGTTTTTCACGTTTTTCTAACAGAGCCAGAATAAATTCGCGGCTCGGAATAGGGTTTTCGTATTTTTCAGCTTCTCTATCCTGAAAAGGATCTTTTGACATAGCGGTTCCTCCGATGTCATTTAATATTTATTTCCGCCGGCGATTTGGACAGGATGATTTCATAAAGTGGTGTATTTCCTTCGACCAAATCTGCCAGCGTATAGCTATCCAGCTCCTGCAAAAAGCGCTGCACTGCATCGTGCAGTGCCTGCTTCAGACGGCAGGCTGGTGTGATGGAACAGGAGGCGCAGTCCACTAATTGTAGCGGTTCCATCTTGCGTACCACGTCGCCAATGACAATCTGACGAGGCGGCATACCCAGGCGAATGCCCCCATTTTTACCACGCGTTGCGGCAACGTAGCCCGCACGGCTCAGCTGATTGATGATTTTGACCATATGATTACGGGACAAACCATAGGTGTTTGTCACTTCCGTAATATTGGTCTGCTGACCTTCGGGCAACGCTGCCAGATAAATCAGCGCCCGTAAGCCATAATCAGTAAAACTCGTGAGCTGCACAGTAACCTCAGTGAACCTTCAGGCGTGGCATTACATTATTAGCCCTGTGATTGATGTCAGGATTAAATCGGATTGCCATTCGATTAACTACGATGATAAACCAGAGTCTGATTTGCCGTGCGTTTTTTTAAGCCAGCACAAGGTTTGACAAGCGAAGGGAGGTAAAGTGGCATCAAAGAGTGGAAAAACAAGGGCCGGACAGTGTCCGGCCTGAATGATTATGCGTCGAATGGATCGCGCAGAATCATCGTTTCACTGCGGTCTGGACCGGTTGAGATAATATCAATCGGCACACCCGTAACCTCTTCTACACGCTTAATGTAGTCGCGTGCAGCCTGAGGCAAACCTTCCAGCGTCTTCACGCCAAATGTAGTCTCGCTCCAGCCTGGCAGGGTTTCGTAGATCGGCTCAATGCCTTCCCAGTTCTCTGCCGCCAGTGGCGTCGTGGTCACTTCGCGGCCATCAGGCATACGGTAAGCAACACAGATTTTCACCTCTTTCAGGCCATCCAGCACGTCCAGTTTGGTCATGCAGAAACCTGACAGGGAGTTGATCTGAACCGCGCGGCGAACCGCGACCGCATCCAGCCAGCCGGTACGACGACGACGTCCGGTGGTCGCACCAAACTCATTACCCTGCGCACAGAGGAATTCGCCGGTTTCATCGAACAGCTCAGTCGGGAACGGACCTGCGCCCACGCGGGTTGAGTACGCTTTCACAATACCCAGCACGTAGTCGACATAACGCGGACCAATGCCTGAGCCGGTTGCCACGCCACCTGCGGTCGTGTTGGACGACGTCACGTACGGATAAGTTCCGTGATCGATATCCAGCAGCGTACCCTGCGCGCCTTCAAACATAATCAGATCGCCACGCTTGCGCGCGCTGTCCAGCAGTTCTGAAACGTCAACCACCATGCCCGTGAGGATGTCAGCAACTTCCATCACATCGCTCAGCACTTTGTCGAAGTCCACTGCCGGCTCTTTGTAGTACTCAACCAGCTGGAAGTTGTAGAAATCGACCACTTCTTTCAGCTTGGCAGCAAAGGTTTCTTTGTTGAACAGGTCGCTGACGCGCAGTGCACGACGGGCGACTTTGTCTTCATAAGCAGGGCCGATGCCACGGCCAGTAGTACCAATCGCTTTGGCACCACGGGCACGTTCACGCGCCATATCCATCGCAACATGATATTGCAGGATCAGCGGACAGGCTTCAGAAATCAGCAGACGTTCACGTACCGGGATCCCGCGCGCTTCCAGGCCTTTCATCTCTTTCATTAAGGCTTCAGGAGAAAGCACTACGCCGTTACCAATAATGCTGGTGACGTTATCGCGCAGAATGCCAGAAGGGATCAGGTGGAGGACGGTTTTTTCACCGTTGATGACAAGCGTGTGGCCCGCATTGTGGCCGCCTTGATAACGCACAACGTAATTCGCGCGCTCAGTCAGAAGGTCTACAATCTTACCTTTACCTTCGTCACCCCATTGGGTGCCCAGTACGACGACGTTCTTACCCATTTCTCAAAATCACCGATTGCTTAAAAAAGGATTCTACCATCTGATCCCATGGTTTTCAGCACTTTTAGCATACGATTGCGCGCTTTTTTGCCTGAGTTTTGATCACTACAACATGTTGGGGATTATGGCGCGAAGAGGCACAATTTAGCCGGTGTGAACCCTGGCATCAGAGGTTGCCGTGCAGGCTGAGCATGCAGTAAATCACCATGCCTGCGACCACCAGTCCGCCGCCAAAGCGATGCAGCAGACGATCGGGTAAGCGGGTCATCGTCAGGATCATGCGTCGCCAGGCGCGTGGCATAAACATCGGTCCCAACCCTTCCAGCACTAATACCAGCGCCAGTGCCATCCAGATGCTTGTTTTCATCTTGCTACCCAAAAAAAAGGCCGACAACATTGTCGGCCCACAGGTTATATCAGTTCTTAACGTGTCGCGTTAGAGGGCGCCTTCATATATCGGAAGAAGTCGCTATCCGGGCTTAACACCATCACATCCTGATTTTCATTAAAGCTGTTTTCATAGGCACGCAGGCTACGAATAAAGGCGTAGAAGTCAGGATCTTTGCTGAACGAATCCGCAAACAACCGCGCCGTTTCTGCATCACCGTCACCGCGAGTGATCAGGGCTTCACGCTGGGCTTCAGCCAGCGTACGCGTCACCTGATAATCGGCCTGAGCACGCAGTTTTTCTGCCTCTTCCTGACCCTGTGAACGCTGACTACGCGCTACGGCTTCACGCTCAGCACGCATACGGTTAAAGATTGCATCGGACACTTCGGTTGGCAGGTTGATCTGCTTGATGCGCACATCCACAACCTGAATACCCAGTGCTGCCATGCTGTTCGGATTCGGTGCCGGCTCGCTGCTGTTGGTTTCACGCTCTACACGGGCTGCTGCGCTGGCAATCGCATCATCTGCCGCAGGCGTGGCGATTTCATCATCGCTGCCCGCAGAACCGGTATTCAGCGCGTCACGAACATCGGTGGTCAGGCGACCACGGGAATCTGTGACGATATCCTTCACATCCAGACGACCCATTTCAGAACGCAAACGGTCACTGAACTTACGTTTCAACAGCACTTCTGCCTGAGAAACATCACCGCCACCGGTAGCCAGGTAGTAGCGACTGAAATCGCTGATACGCCATTTGATGTAGGAGTCCACGATCAGATCTTTCTTCTCTTTGGTAACGAAGCGATCGGCCTGGTTATCCATCGTCTGAATGCGCGCATCCAGCGTTTTAACCGTTTCCAGGAATGGGATCTTAAAATGCAGACCCGGCTCAAATACCTGGGGTTTGTTTTCGCCGTCGCGCAGGACTTTACCAAAGCGCAGAACAATGCCTCGCTGCCCTTCCTGCACCACAAACAGCGACGCATAGAGCGCCACCAGCACGACAATGATTAAAAATACTATTGGCTTACGCATCGATTACTCTCTCCCTTCGCGCTGGCTGTCGCTGCGCTGAGCATTCGCCCGACGCTGATCCATGATATTGTCCGGACTGTATGACGACGTGTCATTGCGGCTGGCGTTGCGATCGGAGATGGCTGGCAGCGAAGAACTGTTACCACCTTTCTGACCATTCTGGCCTGGTGCAGACTGACCACCACGCATCAGTTGATCCAGCGGCAGCACCATCAGGTTGTTACCCCGATCGTTAACCAGTACTTTGCGGGTATGGCTCAGCACGCGTTCCATTGTCTCGATATAGAGACGCTCTTTAGTGATTTCAGGCGCGGCTTTATACTCCGGCAAAATCTTGGCGAAACGCGCCACTTCACCCTGCGCTTCCAGAACGGTACGCTCTTTGTAAGCGCGCGCCTCTTCCAGAATACGTTGCGCCTGGCCATTAGCTCGAGGCTGAACTTCGTTGGCGTAAGCTTCTGCTTCACGGACATACTGTTCGCGGTTTTCACGTGCGGCAATCGCATCATCAAACGCAGATTTCACCTCTTCCGGCGGACGGGCAGCCTGGAAGTTGACGTCCAGTACCGCGATCCCCATGTTGTAAGGGCGAATTGTTTCATCGATTTCACGCTGGGTATCACTACGTACCACGGTACGGCCTTCGGTCAGAATTCGGTCCATGGTAGAACGACCAATCACGCCGCGCAGCGCACTGTCAGTCGCCTGACGCAGACTGTCATCCGCGCTGGTCACGGCATAAAGATAACGTTCCGGATCGGTCACGCGATACTGCACGTTCATTTCCACGCGCACGACGTTTTCATCTGAGGTCAGCATCACGCCAGAAGCCGCCAGTTCACGCACCGATTCAACGTTAACCGCACGTACCTGATCAACAAATGTCGGTTTCCAGTTCAGGCCAGGCTCAACCAGGTGACTGAACTTACCGAAGCGCGTTACCACGCCACGTTCCGCTTCTTTGATGGTGTAGAAACCGCTTGCAGCCCAGATGACTACAGCAGCAACAGCCACGATGCCAACGATTTTGCCACCGCTGCCGGAGCCGCGCTGACCGTTATCGCTCTGTTTGCCACCACCCAGTCCACCAAGCTTCTTGCTCAGCTTACGGAAGATATCATCCAGATCAGGAGGCCCGGATTCCCGTCCTCCCTTATTTCCCCCAGAGTTGCCGCCTTGATTATTGCTGCTTCCCCACGGGTCGCGGTCCTGTCCGTTATTTCCGGGCTGATTCCACGCCATGTCTCTACTCCATTTATTGTAATTACGGTTTTTACCCTTCATCTTTCGGATTGCAGCGGTACTGGCTGCCTTCGCTCACCCCGGTCAGTTATCAGCGTAAGCGCCCGGGGATTCACTCAGTTGCCGCCTTGCTGAAATCCGAAATACCCGGGTAAATCCTGCGTATTCAGGCCTGCAACGAAAGTGCGACAATCTTCAATTTTTAAGGTAACTGCGTTTGGGCAATATCAAACAATGTAACTGGTCAGCGACGGTTCCTGTTTACATAAACGCATCCATTCAATGATGGGCATACGTATCTGCAATCCTACACTGCCGTCTTCTTCATTCCACTCTTTCTCAATCGCCTGCAACTGATAGAAACGGCTGCGAAGTCGCCCCGCCTCCGGTGGCAGACGTAACGCGTGCTGGGCAATTTCCCCTGACAGGCGCTCGGACAAAGCCTGCCACAGCAACGGAATGCCTGCACCGGTCTGGGCGGAAAGCCAGACGCGGATGGGCAGGTTCTCTTCGTTGCGATCGATACGCGGTTCGAATCCGTCGAGCATATCGATTTTATTCATGACCAGTAAGGTCGGAATTTCGTCCGCTTCGATCTCTTCCAGTACGGCATCAACGGCGGCGATATTTTCCGTAACGCGAAGATCGGCACCATCAATCACGTGCAGTAACAGCGTCGCCTGACGTGTCTCCTGCAGCGTGGCTTTAAATGCGGCAACCAGATCGTGAGGAAGATGGCGAATAAAGCCGACCGTGTCCGCCAGAACCACGTCTCCGACATCGGCAACATTCAGACGACGCAATGTGGGGTCAAGTGTCGCAAACAGCTGGTCTGCGGCAAAGACGTTGGCAGAGGTCATAGCGTTAAAGAGGGTCGACTTGCCGGCGTTGGTGTAACCCACCAGCGAAACCGTTGGCACATCCGCTTTAGCACGAGACTGTCGTCCCTGCTCACGCTGTTTTTCAACCCGCTCAAGACGAGACAGGATCTGACTGATACGTCCGCGCAGAAGACGGCGGTCGGTTTCTAACTGTGTTTCACCCGGGCCACGCAAGCCGATCCCGCCTTTCTGACGTTCAAGGTGCGTCCAGCCACGTACCAGACGTGTCGCAAGGTGACGTAGCTGCGCCAGCTCAACCTGCAATTTACCTTCGTGGGTACGCGCGCGTTGGGCAAAAATATCCAGAATAAGACCAGTGCGATCAATGACACGGCATTCGCACAGGCGCTCGAGGTTTCTTTCCTGAGCGGGCGTAAGGGCATGATCGAATAATACGACCGATGCTCCAGTTGTTTTTACCGCATCGGCAATTTCAACGGCTTTTCCTTCACCGACAAAATACTTGGGGTGTGGCGCTTTACGGCTGCCAGTAACCACTTGCAGCGCCTCAACGCCAGCAGAAGAGACCAGAGTTTCAAACTCCTGTAAATCTTCTACTTCTTTGTCTTGGGAGAACCAGATGTGTACCAGTACGGCCTGCTCACCGGCATCATAACGGTCAAACAAGCTATAACCTCGCTAAATAAAAGACCAGGACGGAAAACCTCTGTTCTCCGTTCCTGGCTGTACGGCGACGCGTTATTCTGCGTTATCACCGTCTTGTTGTGGCTGTGGCTGCGCAGATGTGTTGCTGCCACCATGATGGTAATTGTTGCTGCCGCCACCGGTATTATTGCTATGGTGAGAAACCGGGCGCGAAGGAACAACGGTAGAAATGGCGTGCTTATAAACCATCTGGCTTACCGTGTTTTTCAACAAAATGACGAACTGATCAAATGACTCAATCTGACCCTGCAGCTTAATACCGTTAACCAGATAAATCGAAACCGGAACACGTTCACGACGCAGTGCGTTCAAAAACGGGTCTTGTAATGATTGCCCCTTAGCCATTCTATCTTTTCCTTATATGCTTGTTGTTTGTTGC
>Ga0268259_10000170_pt1 | contig 31580 bp, 17 predicted proteins | sample AgamicAsMarz_FD_200246 | JGI IMG/M metagenome (GOLD analysis project Ga0268259, IMG submission 200246) | Agave microbial communities from Guanajuato, Mexico - As.Ma.rz (v2) (version 3) | ecosystem: Host-associated > Plants > Phyllosphere > Phylloplane/Leaf | place: Guanajuato, Mexico... | reverse complement strand
CTGTTCCAGCTGGATATCGTTTTCGTCACCATTGCGGTGGTGGGCTTTAGCGGCATGCTGATGGAGTGGGCGGCGAATCGGGCCTTTTCCCGGCTGGTGTTCTGGCCCCAGCCCGCCGTCGGGCGTCTTGCATGGAAACCGCAGGCCAGCTGGCAGGCGCTGCAGCTGCCGATCCTGCTGCTGGCGCTGTGGCAGCTGGCTAGCCTATGGGGATGGATCGATGCGGCGCTGTTCTCTTCGCCGCTGGCGGTCGCCGAGCGCTTTATGCAGGGCGCGGCAAGCGGGGAGCTGGCGACGGCGATGCTGGCGAGCCTCGGGCGCGCCTTTACGGGCGGGGCGGCGGGTATTGCCGGTGGCCTGCTCTGCGGTCTACTGCTGGCGATGCGGCCGCGCGCCGGACAGATCGTGACGCCATCGCTCAACGTGCTGCGCCATATTGCCCTTTTTGCGTGGCTACCGCTGCTGACCGCGTGGGTGGGCAACGATAACGTCGGCAAAATCGTCTTTATTGCCCTGGCCTCGTTCTTTCCGATGTTCTTTAGCACCCTTCAGGCCGTGCTGCAGCGCAGCCCGCAGCTGGACGAAGCGGCGCGCGTCCTGCGTTTAGGCGGCCTGACGCGCCTGCGGATGCTGATCCTTCCCGGTGCCGCGCCCGGTATTTTCGCCGGGCTGCGGCTGGCGATGATCTACGCCTGGCTTGGCAACATTGGCGCGGAATACTTCATGTCCTCGGGCGCCGGGATCGGCAGCCTGATGATCAACGCCCAGCAGCTGCTGGATATGCCCACCATTCTCTGCGGCATGGTGCTGGTCGGTCTCACCGGCGCAGCGCTGGATAAAGCCGGACGTTTACTGGAACTTCGCGCCACCCGCTGGCGCCAACAGGAGCCATCATGACCGCCCAAACACTGGTCTCATTTCAACATGTGCGTAAAACCTGGCAGCAGGTCACGGCGCTGCAAAATTTTAGTCTCGACATCGCTGCCGGTGAACTGGTGGTGCTGGTGGGCAGCAGCGGCTGCGGTAAGTCGACGCTTCTGCGCATGCTGGTCGGCCTTGAAGAGACGACGCAGGGCGAAATTCGCATCAGCGGCAAGCGGGTCACCGGCGTGGGCAAAGAGCGCGGCATCGTGTTCCAGGAGCCCCGGCTGTTCCCCTGGCTGAGTGTGATCGACAACGTCATGCTGGGGCTGGCGGATGAAAAACTGAGCCGGGCCGCCAAACGCCAGCGCGCGCGGGAGATGCTGGCGCGGGTGCAGCTCACCGAGTTCGAGCGCGCGCTGCCCGCGCAGCTTTCCGGCGGGATGGCCCAGCGCGTCGCTATTGCGCGCGGCCTGGTTGCCCGACCGCAAATTCTGATGCTGGACGAGCCGTTCGGCGCGCTCGATGCCCTGACGCGTCACACCCTGCAGCAGGCGCTTTTGCATATTCACAGAAGCGAGGGAACCACCACGCTGCTGGTGACCCATGACGTAGAAGAGGCGGTCGCTCTAGCCGACCGGGTTGTGGTGCTTTCCCCACGTCCCGGCCGCATTCGCGAGGTCGTGAGCCTCACGCTGCCGCACCCGCGACAGCGGGACGACGCCGCGTTCGCCGACGCCTGCCGTCATATTCGTCATCTTATTACCTCTGCCTGATAACGTTTACTAAGGAGCAAAACATGGGTCATCCTTCCGTTTTTCCGACCGGCGCGACGCTTTACGATCCAGCGCGCGCGTGGAGCGGCTATACCCTTTTCCAGGCCACCGAGCACGGTGCGGTGCTGGTCGATATGAACGGCGCCGTGGTGCGGGAATGGCCTGAGCTCCACGGCTTCCCCAATAAAATTCTGCCGGGCGGGGCGATCCTCGGACACAGCGGCGAGCGCGACCCGCGCTACGGTATGCAGGATATGCTCGATCTGATCCAGGTTGACTGGGAAGGCAATGTGACATGGTCCTTCGATCGCTATGAGAAAGTGAGCGATCCGGGCAATGAAACCCGCTGGATGGCGCGGGCGCACCACGACTATCAGCGCGCTGGCAATCCGGTTGGCTACTACGCGCCGGGGCTGGAGCCGCAGGTCGAAGGGGGGAATACGCTGATCCTCGCCCACACTAACCTGGTCAACGAGGCGATATCGGATAAGGTCCTGCTGGACGACACCATTATTGAGGTCGACTGGGAGGGAAACGTGGTGTGGGAATGGCGCTGCAGCGATCATTTCGAGGAGCTGGGCTTCGACGATGCGGCGCGCACCGCGCTGTACAATAACCCCAACATGCGCGCCAGCGGCGGCGGAATGGGCGACTGGATGCACATCAACTCGATGTCCACGCTGGGGCCGAATAAATGGTATGACGCCGGGGACAGCCGCTTCCATCCGGATAACATCATCTGGGACGCCCGCGAGTCCAACATCATCGCCATTATCGACAAGCAGAGTGGAAAAATTGTCTGGCAGCTTGGCCCGGATTACAGCACGCCGTCGCTGAAACATATCGGCTGGATCATCGGCCAGCACCACGCGCATATGATCCCGCAGGGGCTGCCAGGCGCGGGCAATATCCTTATTTTCGATAACGGCGGCTGGGCCGGATACGGCGCGCCGAACCCGGCCTCGGCGGACGGGGTGAAAAACGCCTGGCGCGACTATTCGCGGATCCTCGAAATTAACCCCGTGACGCTGGATATCGAGTGGCGCTACTCGCCGTATGAAGCGGATCTTCCCCAGCCAACCGACTCTTATCGTTTTTATAGCCCCTATATCAGCAATATGCAGCGCCTCGAAAACGGCAATACGCTGATTAATGAAGGCTCCAACGGGCGTATTTTTGAAGTGACGCGCAATCATGAAATTGTCTGGGAATACGTGTCGCCGTTCTGGGGCAAGACGCTTAACAACAACATGGTGTACCGCGCGTACCGCATTCCCTATGGCTGGATCCCGCAGCTTCCTCAGCCGCGGGAAACGCCGATAGTCCCGGTGGATGTTCGAACCTTACGTCAGCCGGGCGCGGCGGCGGCTTGCCCGGCGCAAAGCGTGGTGCGGGTCGCAGGCGTGAAGCCCTACAGCAAAAGCGCCGATGCGCTGTGCGTCGCGACGGATAACGACACCCTTCGCCGCAGTCCAAAACTGTTCCGCGTGGCGGAAAGCGCGTTTAAAACGGTGAGCGCGTCGAGCGAGCTGGAAGGCAATGGCCCGATACTGCTGTTTGTCGGGGCGGAGCGCTGCGTGCACTGCCGCAGGCTCTGGCAGCTGCTGGCGAACGAGAAGCTGACTCCACTGACGGCGCGGTTTGATACCCGCTATCTGGACGCCGATCTGAACACGGAACTGGCAGGCCAGCTTGGCGTGCGCGGTCTGCCCACGCTGCTGGTACTCAGGCAGGGCCAGCCTGCCTCGCGTGCGCCTGCGCAGCAATCGGTAGAAAGCGTGGGTGAGTGGTTGAACGGCGTAAGTGAATAATGCGATCTCCGGGAGAGCGAGCCTCTCCCGGGAGGGGCGAGGTTATTTTGCCAAAATCTCGCGGCGAACAATCTCTGCGCCCGCGCTCAGCGCCTTCAGCTTGCCGTTAGCAACCTGACGGGAGAGCGGGGCCATTCCGCAGTTGGTGGACGGATAAAGCTTGTCGGCATCGACAAACTGCAGCGCCTTGCGCAGCGTGTCGGCGACCTCCTCCGGCGTTTCGATATGGTTCGTCGCCACGTCGATAGCGCCCACCATCACCTTTTTGCCGCGGATCAGCTCCAGCAGGTCCATCGGCACGCGGGAGTTGTGGCACTCCAGGGAAATAATGTCGATGTTTGAGGTCTGCAGCTTAGGGAAGGCCTCTTCGTACTGTCGCCACTCGGAGCCGAGCGTCTTTTTCCAGTCGGTATTGGCCTTGATGCCGTATCCGTAACAGATGTGTACCGCGGTTTCGCACTTCAGCCCTTCAACGGCGCGCTCCAGCGCGGCGATACCCCAGTCGTTTACCTCATCGAAAAAGACGTTAAAGGCCGGTTCGTCGAACTGAATAATATCGACGCCTGCGGCTTCCAGCTCGCGCGCTTCCTGATTGAGGATTTTGGCAAATTCCCAGGCCAGCTTCTCGCGGCTTTTGTAGTGGGCATCATAAAGGGTGTCGATCATGGTCATCGGGCCCGGCAGCGCCCATTTGATCGGCTTGTCGGTGAGCTGACGCAGGTACTTTGCATCGTCAACGAACACCGGTTTCTGGCGCGTCACGGCATCGACGACGGTCGGTACGCTCGCGTCGTAACGGTTGCGAATGCGCACGGTCTGGCGGTTCTCAAAATCCACGCCGCTGAGGTGCTCAATAAAGGTCGTTACGAAGTGCTGACGGGTCTGCTCGCCATCGCTGACGATATCGATCCCGGCGCGAACCTGTTCATCCAGCGACAAACGCAGCGCATCCTGTTTACCGGCGATCAGTTCGTCATCCTGTAATTTCCACGGCGACCACAGGGTTTCCGGTTGAGCCAGCCACGTTGGCTTAGGCAGGCTGCCTGCCGTTGACGTTGGGAGCAATGTTTTCATAATAAAAAAGACCTTATTCGATTAATTAAAGCGTGAAGTTATGGGACCACTGCTCAAGACGTTGCTGGAAGGGCTTAATAAATTGCTCTTCCGTATATTTACCCTGTTGGATCGCTAGCTGGCTGCGCTCTTCACGGTCATAAACAATCTTCGTTAATGAATGATCCTGCTGGTTTAGATCGGGCTGATAGCACTGTCCCGCTGTCGAGTTAGCGTTATAAATTTCAGGGCGGTAAATCTTCTGGAATGTTTCCATGGTGCTGATGGTCCCAATCAGTTCCAGATTCGTATAGTCAGCCAGCAGATCTCCGGAATAGTAAAAGGCGAAAGGCGCCGCGCTGTTCTCCGGCATGAAATAGCGGACCTTCAGGCCCATTTTGCCAAAGTACTGCTCGGTGAGCGAGGTGCCGTCAGGCTGGTACTCGATGCCCAGGACAGGGTGCGTGTTGCCCGTACGCTGGTAGGTATCTTTGCTGGAGACGCTCAGGCAGATCACCGGCGGCTTCTTAAAGTGTTCCCGGTATTCGGCAGAGTGGGTGAAGTGCTTGAAAATATTGCCGTGCAGTTCACCAAAGTTCTCAGGAATACTAAAGGTGGAACGATCCTTATTATGATCGAGCAGCAATACGCTGAAATCATAGTCGCGCACGTAGGATGAGAAGTTATTCCCGACGATACCTTCGATGCGCTCATTGGTTTTTTTATCGACAATAAACGTTTGCAGTATTTCAATGGCCGGGAAGCTATTTTCTCCATCGATGTTCATATCAACGGAAATAATTTCAAGCTCAACCGCATAACGATCGGCTTTTGGATTATCCCAACGCGCCAGGGCGTTAAAGCGGTTGTTAATCATCACGAGCGTGCTGCGCAGATTTTCCTGACGTTTTTCCCCACGCGCCAGGTTGGCAAAGTTGGTGGTGGTACGCGTATTCTCGGAAGGGTTATAGTTCTCATCAAAGCAACTGCGCTTAAGCGTAAATGTAAAAGCTTTACTCATGGTGGTTATGCATCCTAAGTTCATGTTGCCAGGAAGTTATCAATGCATAATTTATGCCTTAGCCCGTGGCTGAGGGGAAGTGACTTAATTTCACTGCAACATGAGCGAACTTCATGAACGGCGCGCTTCGCGTTATACTGCCCAAAATGTCCAACCGGTTTAGAAACAATCATGACAAAACTCACCTTACAAGAGCAGATGCTGAAAGCGGGCTTAGTCAGCAGCAAGAAAGTAGCAAAAGTGCAGCGCACGGCAAAGAAATCACGCGTTCAGGCGCGTGAGGCCCGTGAAGCGGTCGAAGAGAACAAGAAGGCGCAGATCGAGCGCGACAAGCTGCTGAGCGAGCAGCAGAAGCAGGCCGTACTGGCGAAAGAGTTTAAAGCGCAGGTGAAGCAGCTGATTGAGATGAACCGCATTACCGTTTCAAGAGGCAACATCACCTTTAACTTCACCGACGGCAATCTGATTAAAAAGATCGAAGTCGACAAGCAAACCCAGGCTCAGCTGATCAATGGCCGTCTGGCGATTGCGCGCCTGGTGCTCAATGCTAACGGCGACTGCGACTACGCGATCATTCCGGCGGTGGTGGCGGATAAAATTGCCCAGCGCGATGCCGACAGCATCGTTCTGAACAGCGCGCTGAGCCAGGAAGAGCAGGATGAAGACGATCCGTACGCGGACTTCAAAATCCCTGACGATTTGATGTGGTAAACACCCTTTAAAACGGTGCAGCGTGACGGGCGTTAATCGCCTCGCCGCTCACCGGATGCACAAAATCCAGCCCGCTGGCGTGCAGCATCAGCCGCGGCGCCTCCCCGGCGCCCGGCCATTCAAGACCGCCATATAAATCGCAGCCCAAAATAGGGTGACCCAGTTGCTGGCAGTGAATGCGCAGCTGGTGGGTTCGCCCCGTCTCCGGCGTGAGCGCAACCCGCGTCAACGGCAGGCCCGTCGCCTGATAAAAACGTTCAATCACCCGATAGCGGGAGCGCGCCGGTTTGCCCGTAATGGCGCAAATCGACATCAGCGGGAACAGCGCCGGGTCTTTGGCAATCGGCGCATCAATAACGCCTTCGTCGTCCTTAACGTGTCCGCACAGCAGTGCGCTATAGGCCTTATTCACGGCGCGCTGGCTAAACTGGTGGCAAAGCGCGGCGTTTATCGCTTTATTAAGCGCAATCACCATAATGCCGGATGTGCCGAAATCCAGACGATGCACCAGCGTGCAGCCCGGGAAGTTTTGCACCAGACGGTAATGAACGGAATCGAGGTTTTGCGGGTTTTTGCCCGACAGGCTAAGCAGCCCGGAAGGTTTATCGATCAGCAGCAGATGCTCGTCCTGCCAGAGAATTTCAATCTCATCGAGACAAGGTGGGGCAATAAAGTTATCGACGATTGCAGACATCAGGCCGCCCGGCTGGAGAGTGGGAGCGGATAATAACGAAATGCGGGGAAAAAGAAAAACCCTCCCGCCGGGCGGCAGGAGGGTGACATCTTAGGCTGCTACAAAACCGTCGATCGCGGCTTTCGCATCGGACTGGGCTTTGGTCGCCACTTCCGGACCGTAAGCGATACCTTCCGCGAACACGAAGTTCACGTCGGTGATGCCGATGAAGCCCAGGAAGACGGACAGATACGGGGTTACCAGGTCAGTTGCGGTATCTTTGTGAATGCCGCCGCGGCTGGTCAATACCACTGCACGTTTGCCCGTCACCAGACCTTCAGGGCCTTTCTCGGTGTAACGGAAGGTCACGCCCGCGCGGGCTACCAGGTCAAAGTAGTTCTTCAGCTGGGTAGGGATGTTGAAGTTGTACATTGGGGCGTTGATCACGATAACGTCGTGCGCCTGCAGTTCAGCAATCAGCTCGTCGGACAGCGCCAGGGCTTCCTGCTGACGTGGAGTCAGTGGAGCATCGCTCGGACGCAGCGCGCCAACCAGCTCGCCGTCCAGCACAGGAATTGGGTTTGCAGCCAGGTCACGCACGGTGATTTCGTCCGCTGGATGCTGTTCACGCCACTGCTCAACGAAATAATCAGACAGCTGACCAGACTGAGAGTACCCTGCCAGAATACTGGATTTTAATACTAATACTTTGCTCATGGGTGATTCCTGTTTTGCATTTGATTGAAGGGGGTTGCCCCGTTGCTTGTTGACACTCTATTCACAATCCTGTCGCAGGGATAGCGCAATATATCGAAGCCTATGTTCGAAATTTTTGAATAAGGCGCTAAAAGCGCTGATGTGGTACTCTATATCAATCATTAAAAAGAGAATTTATCCGGCAGTGCACTGCCCGTTAACGCTATGACAGAACAACAAAAATTAACCTTCCCGATGCTTCTGCAGCAGCTTGATACGCTGATGCTGCGCGATAAACAGCGCTTTGCGCGCCGCCTGCACGGGGTGAAGAAGGTTAAAAATCCTGATGCACAACAGGCCATTTACCAGGAGATGGCGAAAGAGATAGAACAGGCCGCAGGGAGAGTTGTGCTGCGCGAAGCCGCACGTCCGGCGATTACCTATCCGGAAAACCTGCCCGTCAGCCAGAAAAAACAGGACATCCTTGAGGCCGTCCGCGATCACCAGGTGGTGATTGTCGCAGGTGAAACGGGGTCAGGAAAAACGACGCAGCTTCCTAAAATCTGCATGGAGCTGGGGCGCGGGGTGAAAGGTCTGATTGGCCACACCCAGCCGCGTCGACTGGCCGCGCGCACCGTGGCGAACCGTATTGCCGAAGAGCTGCAGACGGAGCCGGGGGGCTGCATCGGGTACAAGGTCCGCTTCAGCGACCACGTCAGCGATAACACCATGGTGAAGCTGATGACCGACGGTATTCTGCTGGCGGAAATCCAGCAGGATCGCCTGCTGATGCAGTACGACACCATCATCATCGATGAAGCCCACGAGCGCAGCCTGAACATCGATTTCCTGCTCGGCTACCTGAAAGAGCTGCTGCCGCGTCGTCCGGATCTGAAAATCATCATCACCTCCGCAACCATCGACCCTGAGCGCTTCTCGAAGCATTTCAACAATGCGCCAATTATTGAGGTCTCTGGCCGCACCTATCCGGTCGAGGTGCGCTATCGCCCGATCGTGGAAGAGGCGGATGATACCGAGCGCGACCAGCTGCAGGCCATCTTCGACGCCGTTGACGAGCTGGGTAACGAAAGCGCGGGCGACATCCTGATCTTCATGAGCGGCGAGCGCGAAATTCGCGACACCGCCGATGCGCTCAGCAAGCGCGACCTGCGCCACACCGAGATTCTGCCGCTTTATGCCCGCCTGTCTAACAGCGAGCAGAACCGCGTGTTCCAGGCGCACAGCGGGCGGCGCATCGTGCTCGCGACCAACGTGGCGGAAACCTCGCTGACCGTACCGGGCATTAAATACGTTATCGACCCGGGCACGGCGCGCATCAGCCGCTACAGCTACCGCACCAAGGTCCAGCGCCTGCCGATTGAGCCAGTATCTCAGGCCTCCGCCAACCAGCGTAAGGGTCGCTGCGGCCGCGTGTCCGAAGGGATCTGTATTCGTCTTTATTCGGAAGACGATTTCCTGTCGCGTCCGGAATTTACCGACCCGGAAATTCTGCGTACCAACCTGGCGTCCGTTATCCTACAGATGACCGCGCTGGGGCTGGGCGACATCGCGGCGTTTCCGTTCGTCGAAGCGCCGGACAAACGCAACATTCAGGACGGCGTACGCCTGCTGGAAGAGCTCGGCGCTATTACCACCGACGAGCAGGCGACGGTCTACAAGCTGACGCCGCTGGGCCGCCAGCTTAGCCAGCTGCCCGTTGACCCGCGTCTGGCGCGTATGGTGCTGGAGGCGCAAAAGCACGGCTGCGTGCGCGAAGCGATGATAATCACCTCGGCGCTCTCCATTCAGGACCCGCGCGAGCGTCCGATGGACAAACAGCAGGCGTCAGATGAAAAACACCGCAGGTTCCACGACAAAGAGTCGGATTTCCTCGCCTTCGTGAACCTGTGGAACTACCTCGGCGAGCAGCAAAAAGCGCTCTCTTCGAACCAGTTCCGCCGCCAGTGCCGCGTGGAGTTCCTCAACTATCTGCGCGTGCGCGAATGGCAGGACATCTACACCCAGCTGCGCCAGGTGGTGAAAGAGCTGGGGATCCCGGTCAACAGCGAGCCGGCGGAGTACCGCGAAATTCATATCGCGCTGCTGACCGGCCTGCTGTCCCACATTGGGATGAAGGACGCCGAAAAGCAGGAGTATACCGGCGCGCGCAACGCCCGTTTCTCCATCTTCCCCGGTTCCGGCCTGTTCAAAAAACCACCGAAGTGGACCATGGTTGCCGAGCTGGTAGAAACCAGCCGCCTATGGGGGCGCATTGCCGCGCGCATCGATCCGGAATGGGTTGAGCCGGTGGCGCAGCACCTGCTTAAGCGCTCGTACAGCGAACCGCACTGGGAGCGCGCGCAGGGCGCGGTGATGGCGACCGAGAAGGTGACCGTTTACGGCCTGCCGGTGGTTGCCGCGCGTAAGGTCAACTACAGCCAGATCGATCCGGCGCTCAGCCGCGAGCTGTTTATCCGGCACGCGCTGGTGGAGGGAGACTGGCAGACGCGTCATGCGTTCTTCCGCGAAAACCTGAAGCTGCGCGCCGAAGTGGAAGAGCTTGAGCATAAATCCCGCCGCCGCGACATTTTGGTGGACGACGAGGCGCTGTTTGAGTTTTACGATCAGCGCATCAGCCACGAGGTCATTTCCGCCCGCCATTTTGACAGCTGGTGGAAGAAAGCCAGCAAAGAGACGCCTGATCTGCTCAATTTCGAAAAGAGCATGCTGATTAAGGAAGGGGCGGAGTCTGTCAGCAAGCTCGACTACCCGAACTTCTGGCATCAGGGCAACCTCAAGCTGCGGTTGACCTATCAGTTTGAGCCGGGTACGGACGCCGACGGCGTAACCGTTCACATCCCGCTGCCCCTGCTGAACCAGGTAGAAGAGAGCGGCTTTGAGTGGCAAATCCCCGGCCTGCGCCGCGAGCTGGTGATTGCGCTGATCAAATCCCTGCCTAAGCCAGTGCGCCGCAACTTTGTGCCCGCGCCGAACTATGCGGAAGCGTTTTTAGGCCGCGTCACGCCGCTGGAGCTGCCGCTGCTGGACGCGCTTGAACGTGAGTTCCGCCGCATGACCGGCACCACCATCGACCGCGAAGACTGGAACTGGGATCAGGTGCCCGATCACCTGAAAATCAGCTTCCGCGTGGTGGACGACAAAAACAAAAAGCTGCAGGAAGGCCGTTCGCTGACCGAGCTGAAAGAGGCCCTGAAAGGCAAGGTTCAGGAGACGCTCTCCGCCGTGGCGGACGACGGTATCGAGCAGAGCGGGCTGCACATCTGGAGCTTTGGTCAGCTTCCGGAAAGCTACGAGCAGAAGCGCGGGAACTATAAGGTGAAAGCCTGGCCTGCGCTGGTGGATGAACGCGACAGCGTGGCGATTAGGCTCTTTGATAATCCGCTTGAGCAGCAGCAGATGATGTGGCGCGGGCTGCGTCGCCTGCTGCTGCTCAACATCCCGTCGCCGATTAAGTATCTGCACGAGAAGCTGCCGAATAAAGCCAAGCTGGGACTTTACTTTAACCCCTACGGCAAGGTGCTTGACCTGATTGATGACTGCATCTCCTGCGGCGTGGATAAGTTAATCCACGAGGCGGGGGGGCCGGTCTGGACGGAAGAGGACTTTGCGAAGCTGCACGACAAGGTGCGCGCCGAGCTGAATGACGCGGTGGTGGAGATTGCAAAACAGGTCGAGCAGATCCTGACCGCCGTTTTCAATATCAACAAGCGCCTGAAAGGCCGCGTGGATATGACCATGGCGCTGGGGCTGTCTGACGTGAAGGCGCAGATGGCAGGGCTGGTGTACCGCGGCTTTGTGACCGGCAACGGCTTTAAGCGTCTGGGCGATACGCTGCGCTATCTGCAGGCGATTGAAAAACGTCTGGAGAAAATGGCTATTGACCCGCACCGCGATCGCGCGCAGATGCTGAAAGTGGAGAGCGTGCAGCAGGCGTGGCAGCAGTGGCTGAACAAGCTGCCGCCAGCGCGTCGCGAGGATGAAGACGTGCAGGAGATCCGCTGGATGATCGAGGAGCTGCGCGTCAGCTTCTTTGCCCAGCAGCTCGGCACGCCGTATCCGATTTCGGATAAGCGTATCCTGCAGGCGATGGAGCAGATCTCCGGTTAAAACCCTTGCCCGGTGACGCTTCGCTTACCGGGCGATTGGGCTGCACTGCGGCCTGATGCCCTCACCCCAACCCTCTCCCACAGGGAGAGGGAGAACACCCACCCCGTAGGCCCGGTAAGCGAAGCGCCACCGGGCAGGTTTTCAGGCACTGACCCAGCCGCCCCCCAGCGCTTTATACAAATCAATTTGCGCCAGCAGCAGATTATTTTTTACCTGTACGACGCTGGTTTGCACCGAGTACAGCGTACGCTGAGCGTCGAGCACGTCCAGATAGGATGAATACCCGTTGTTGTAGCGGTTTTGCGCAATGCGCAGCGTCTCCCGGGAAACGTCCTGCTGAGCCAGCAGTTCGGTAAGCTGTTCCTGATAGCGCGTAATGGCATCAAGGCTGTTATTCACTTCTGAAAAGGCATTGCGTACGGTTTTTTCGTAGGTGTACAGCGCCTGATTGCGCTGGGACTGTGAAACATCCACCTGCGCATTCAGCGCCTGGCGGTTCAACAGCGGGGCAAGAATGCTTCCGCCCACGCTCCAGAGCTGGAGCGGGTTGTCCAGCAGGCCTGACAGGGTACGATCCTGCAGCGATCCGTTCGCCGTCAGGTTGATCGACGGCAGAAGGCTGGCGCGCGACGCGGCAAGCGAGGCGTCTGCCGCAACCAGCTGGCGCTCGGCCTGAACGACGTCCGGACGGCGATTAAGCAGCGTCGAAGGCAGCTGCGAGGGGAGCTTCAGCGGCGTTAGCGCGTCGAAGCTTTCACCGCGCGCAACGTCGCCTGGGTTATTACCCAGCAGCAGGCTCAGCGCGTTTTCCTGCTGAGCAATCTGATGCTGGAGTACCGGAACCTGCGCCCGCGTAGAGCGCAGCTCCGAGTCGGACTGCATCAGCTCCAGCCGCGAACTGTAGCCCGTCTCAAACTGCCGTTTGGCAAGGTTAAACGCCGCTTCGCGTGACTTCAGGGTAGATTCAGTCACGCGCAGCTGTTCATCCAGCGAGAGCAGGGTGACGTACCCGGAGGCCACCGAAGAGGCAACCGTCAAATCCGCCGCCGCGGCTGCCGCTTTCTGCGCCGCCAGCGACGCCTCGGCAGCCGCAGCGGTGCTGCGGTTCACGCCCCAGATATCGACATCATAGCTTGCGGTCAGGCTGCCTTTGTACAGCGTGCTGTAGACAGGGAGTCCCGTAGCGGCAGATTGCGCGCGGGCCCGCGTGCCGGTGACTCCGGCATCCAGCGAGGGAAAGAGGCTGCCGTCTGCAGCGTAGACCCGCGCCTGATATTCATCGATCCGCTCGCGGGCAATCAGCACGTCGCTGTTGCTTTTAAGCGCCTGTTCCACATAGCGGTTCAGATGGCTGTCGTGGAAGTTTCGCCACCAGATCTGTTCTACAGGGCTGGCGGGGCCTGCATCGGCACGCCATTGGTTCGGGATGTGCAGGGACGGTTGAGCGGGTTTGACGTCGACCGACTGGCACCCTGCCAGTATGACCGCCATCATCAGGCTGGCGAGCGGGCGCAGGGTCATTGCTTCTCCTCCCGCGTGTCAATCGTCACCTGTACAGACATGCCCGGGCGCAGCAGCGCGTATTCTTCCGGTTTGCCCAGTATTTCAATGCGCACCGGAATGCGCTGGGCAATTTTAACGAAGTTGCCGGTGGCGTTATCCGGCGTGATGGCGCTGAACTCCACGCCCGTTGCCGGAGAGATGCTCTCCACGCGGCCCTGATAGGCTTTATCGTTTAACGCATCGACGGTGAATTTCACCGGCTGCCCGACGCGCAGGTTCGCCAGCTGCGTCTCTTTAATATTGGCAATCACCCAGTGCTGCGGCGGCACCAGGGTGGTGAGGTGCGTTCCGGCGGAAACGTAGGCCCCAAGGCGCACGGCAATCTGCCCGAGCTGGCCGTCACGCGGGGCGATAATGCGGGTATTTTGCAGGTCGATCTGCGCCAGCTCCAGCGCGGCTTTGGCGTTGTCGACATCCGCCTCCAGCGACCCGCGATTGACGATAACGGTCTGCAGATCCTGGCGAGACATCTCAAGCGACGCTTTGGCCTGGTCGATGTCGGCGCTGCCCTGAGCGGCACTCGCCAGCGCCGCATCGCGCTCGCGAATGGAAAGGGAACCGTCTGCCGTCAGATCCTTCACGCGCTTTAAATCCGCCTGGGTTTTCAGGCTCTGCGCGCGGGCGTTTTTCAGCACCGCCACGTTTTTCGCGATCGTCGCTTCGGCGCTCTTTCGCTGCTGCAGGTTGTTGTTGAGCGCGGCAATCTTCATCGCCAGCTGCGCCTCGGCCTGGTGGACGCGCTGGCGATAGATACGGTCGTCAATCTGCAGCAGCACATCCCCTTTTTTGACGTGAACGAAGTCCTGAACATTCACCTCAGTGATGTACCCGTTCACCTGCGGGCTGATAAACGTGGTCTGGCCGCGGACGTAGGCATTATCCGTGAACTGCGCGTGGCGGGTGAACGGCGGGAGCTGCCAGGCGTAGAGGATCACCAGCACCCCGACAATACCGATCGCCGCGGCGGTGAAAACCGAAACAATACGCACATTCTTGCGGGTGTTGGCCTGCTCTTTTGCGGCATCCTGCTGACTCATACAATCTCCAGAAATATTTCCATTATTTGTTACCCGTGGCGTTCTTCAGGGCCATACGGGCCGTTATGCGCAGGCGCAACAGGCGCCATAAAATCCAGACCAGCGTGGCGGCAGCGATGCTCGCCGTCAGAAGGTAAGTATCGTTGTAAGCCAGAATGTTTGCCTCAAGGGTCGTGACCGTTTGCAGCTGGGTGATGGCCTGAGTGCCCAGCAGGGCGCTGTCCCCGATCAGGCTTTGGTACATCTGGGTATAGGCCTGAATGCGCTCGTTCACCAGCGGGTTTAGCGTCGTGAGCTGGTCAGCCAGCAGGCTGGAGTGGTACTTCTCGCGCCAGGTCTGAAAGGTACCGAGGATTGCGGAACCGAGCAGGCCACCGATGTTCTGGCTCATGCCAAACATCACCGAGAAGCTCACCAGGTTGCGCGGCTCGGCGATGACGCCGCCGATGGCGGCCAGCATTGCCGGGGCAAGGAAAAAGGCGCTGCCGAAGCCCAGCAGGAACTGGCTCAGCATCAGCTGATCCGGACGGGTCAGGTTGGTCGACCGGCTGTCGAGCAGCGAGGCCACGATCATCAGCGCCAGCGAGGTAATGATGGGCCAGGCGAGTCTGGTGGGCTTGATCGTCAAACAGCTGGTGACAATCCCGCAGACAATCCCGGCAAAGATAGACCACGCCAGATGCGTCATCTGCTCATTTTGCAGGCCGACGTACTGTAGCCAGCCGATAACCCCGGTGTTCTGTTCCGCCAGCACGATGCGGATCAACAGCATAATTAACCCCAGGCGCACGATACTGCCGCTCGACAGCCAGCGGGTGTTGAGCAGAGGATTGCTGCGGTTATGTTCAAACATAATCGCGGAGACGATCAGGACCAGCGATAGCGCCAGCGACCAGCCAATCCACGGCGCTTCAAACCACCAGTACAGGCGGCCCAGGGAGAGTACCGCGCACAGTAGCGCCATACCGGGTGCCAGCAGAAAGAAGGTGATGAAGTCTTTCTTCTCGAAAACCTTACGGCGGTCGCCCGGCGGCAGCTTGAGCACCATCACGCAGGCCAGCGATATCAGGGCCAGCCCCAGCTCGAAGAAGTAGAGCCCGCGCCACTCGTCAAGCTGGAGCAGTTCGGTGGAAAACAGCCGTGCCATGGGGATCGCCAGCGACGATCCGGTAATCCCAATCGTCAGCGCCTTGAGCCGGTGCTTCGCGGGCCAGGCCTGAATTTGATAATAGATACCGAGCGAACTGAGCGCGGCTGCGACCATCCCGTGCGCGGCGCGGACCATCAGCGCAGAGCTGAGATCGTTCACGAACAGGTGAAAAAAGGTGACCAGCACGTAGAGCACCAGGAACCCTTCCGTAAACGCCCGCAGACCGTACTGCTGACGAAATTTCACCAGCAGCAGGTTGATGGAGACGTTGGTCATCACATAGACGGCGGGCAGCCAGGCGATCTCTGTCGACCAGGCCCCGAAGGTGCCCTGTAAGTTTTGCAGATTAGCGGTCACGACCGCGTTACCCAGCGCCCCGGTCAGGCACACCAGCAGGCCAACGATGCCGTAGGCAATTCGCTTTGGCGTGGGATGTTCCGGGGTGGAGGGTGAACCCAGCAGGGCGGGTTTCTCATGTGGCTGCCACTCGCGAGGAGCATACGGGTCGCGTTGGGGCAGGCGCATAACGTCGTTTACCTTAGAAAAAGTTGAATAGTGAGCGGGCTAATGATTCTACGTCTGACGCAAATCATAATTCAAGTGAATATGATTATCGCATGTTACGCAAATGTTTAGGGAACGGATAAGGAAAAAGAGCGGCCCATAACGGGCCGTCGGGGGGTCATGCTTCGTCAGGCTGGGCCTGAATTAGCGAACCACGCTTCACGCGGCTGGCACAGTAAATAGCGATCAGTGAGATAATTACCGTTACCGCCAGATACCACGCCACCGGCACCCAGTCGCCATCGTATTTCGCCAGCAAACCCGTTGCGATAAGCGGTGCGGTACCGCCTGCCAGCGCGGCCCCAAGCTGATAACCCAGAGTGATACCCGTGTAGCGAACGTTAGCGCTGAATATTTCTGAGCACAGGGTGCCGAGCACTGCCGTGACGGGCGCCCACAGCACGCCAAAGGCGATAACCGTGGCGAGGACAATGCCCCACGTGGTGCCGGTATTGAGCAGCATAAACCACGGCACGATGAACAGGCCCAGAATAAACACGCTGACGGCGTACATGCGCTGGCGGCCAACCCTATCGGAGAGGAATCCCATGAGTGGGATCATGATGGTCGCGACCAGGGCACCCAGCGTCACGGCCTCCAGCGCCTGGGATTTCTGATAGGCGAGCGTGGTTGTGGCGTAGCTGACCACAAAAGTCGAGAAAATATAAAACGGCGCGGTTTCAACCACCTTCAGCCCGGCGGCAATCAGCACTTCACGCCAGTGGTGTTTCAGGGTATCGCGCAGCGGCGCTTTCGCAACCCGGCCCGACGCTTTCACTTTCTTAAAATCAGGCGTCTCGTCGATGTCTTTACGGATCCACAGGCCAATAAGTACGAGTACGGAACTCAGCAGGAAGGGAATACGCCATCCCCAGGAGAGAAAATCCTCCTCGCTGAACAGCGTCATCAGCGACACGATAAAGGTCGCCATCAGCATACCGATAGTCACACCGGCCTGCGGAATACTGCCGAAGAAGCCTTTGCGCTTCTCGGGCGCGTATTCATAGGCAAGCAGCAGGGCGCCTCCCCATTCACCGCCAATGCCCATTCCCTGAATGATACGCATCAGGATCAGCAGCGCCGGTGCCCACATGCCAATCATGTCGTAAGTGGGAAGCAGGCCAATCATCACGGTTGCACCTCCCATCAGCGACAGGGTTAGCACCAGCGTTTTCTTACGCCCGATGCGGTCCCCGATATGGGCGAAGAGGACGCCGCCAATAGGGCGGATGAAGAACGTTAATGAGAAAGAGAGATAGGAAAGGATCAGCCCAATAACCGGATCAACCATCGGGAAGAATATCTTATTAAAAACCAGCGCCGCCGCCGTGCCGTAGAGAAAATAGTCAAACCATTCAATAGCGCTGCCGGTGAGGCTGGCGATGAGAACCTTTTTGTTTTTTCGTAAGACCGTCGTTGTGCTTTCATGCTGTGTCATGACCCAAAACCCCGCCACGTAGATGATATGAAAGGTGTCACCTGGCGCGCTTCAGGTGCAACCTTTAGTGATTAAAAGGTTATTAAATTGTTAAGCAACTTAGGGTGGGATGTTTTATTTGGCAAGCCAGAAGGGGGCTTTACTGGTCAGATCACGGTGAAATAAGCAGCGACTGTTGCTTTATCATCATCCCGATATGGCACGATGTTTTGAATGACGGATAATCAAAAGCATAAAATGCAGGTGCAACCCAATTGTTTTTAGATGTTTCTGGTTATTTCACAAAAATGACAAAGAGGGGGTGTCGAGCGGTTTGGCTTTCGGAGAGATCCTCTGTTTCCCCAGGACGCATGCGATACTCTGGATCAAAACGCTGTAAGGAGGTCACGATGACACTGGCACTTTTTCCTTCTCTCCCCGAGAGCACGCTGAATGCGGTAAACACCGTCGGAGGATGGCTGGCGCAGGACGAACTCCATGACAGCCAGCCTGTCGATATGGTCATTCTGGCGGGAAATGCGGTCATTCCTGCTATCGATGCCGCCTGTCGGATCGCGTCCGAACAGGGTGTTCCGCTGTTGATCAGCGGCGGGATTGGGCACTCAACCACCTTCCTGTATGCCGCGGTTGCTCAACATCCGCGCTATAACACGCTCCCCACGACGGGGCGCGCGGAGGCGGCGATCCTCGCGGACATCGCCCGCGAGTTCTGGAAAATCCCGGCCGAGAAAATTCTGGTTGAGGACCAGTCAACCAACTGCGGCGAGAACGCCCGCTTTAGCCGGGAAATGATGAAGCATCACGGCCAGAGGCCAGATCGCGTGCTGGTGGTGCAGGACCCGACGATGCAGCGCCGCACCATGGCAACCTTTGCGCGCGTCTGCCGGGATGAGGCGGCTTCGCCGGCGTGGTTGAGCCATCCGGGGCTCACGCCGGTTGTGCAAAATAGCGAAGACGGGCTGAAGTTCTGCGGCAGTAACGAAGGGCTTTGGCCGGTAGAGCGCTATCTTTCGCTGGTGCTGGGCGAGCTCCCTCGCTTACGTGATGACATCAATGGCTACGGCCCGAGGGGTAAAGATTTTATCGCGCACGTGGACGTTCCAGAGGACGTGAATAACGCGTGGAACATCCTGCGCAGTGACGCGATCCTCACCGATGCGCTGGTAAGCCGTTCTCTGCTGTGATCGCCTGCCCGTTTGCGCTGACTTTGCCGCAAACGGGCATCTTATGTTACCAGTCTGTAATTTTTAAAATCTGCTGACCCGTTTCTTTTATGAGATATCTCACAAAAACAGCCTGATAGAGTAGGCATCCTCGCCAGTAATTATAGTTTTTAACAATGCGTTTACTTGTTAAAAACAGTGTGATTACAGGAGCAGGTCATGACGGTACCCGTACAACATCCTATGTATATTGATGGACAGTTTGTTGCCTGGCAGGGTGATGGCTGGATTGATGTGATTAACCCGGCCACTGAAGAGGTCATCTCCCGTATCCCCGACGGCAGCGCGGAGGATGCGCGTAGAGCGATAGACGCGGCCGAGCGCGCGCAGGCCGGCTGGGAGGCGCTGCCCGCCATCGAACGTGCAAACTGGCTGCGTAAAATCTCTGCAGGCATCCGCGAGCGCGTGAGCGAAATCAGCGCCCTGATCGTGGCAGAAGGCGGTAAAATTCAGCAGCTGGCGGAAGTGGAAGTGAACTTTACCGCCGACTATATCGACTACATGGCCGAGTGGGCGCGTCGCTATGAAGGTGAAATTATTCAGAGCGACCGTCCCGGCGAGAACATTCTGGTCTTTAAACGCGCGCTGGGCGTTACCACCGGCATCCTGCCGTGGAATTTCCCGTTCTTCCTGATTGCCCGCAAGCTTGCGCCCGCGCTGCTGACCGGTAATACCATCGTCATCAAACCCAGCGAATTTACGCCGAATAACGCCATCGCGTTCGCCAAAATTGTCGATGAAATCGGCCTGCCGAAAGGGGTCTTCAACCTGGTACTGGGGCGCGGCGAAACCGTGGGGCAGGAGCTGGCAGGTAATCCGAAAGTGGCGATGGTCAGCATGACCGGCAGCGTTGGCGCGGGTGAGAAGATCATGGCCGCGGCGGCGAAAAATATCACTAAGGTTGGCCTTGAGCTTGGCGGCAAAGCGCCGGCCATCGTGATGGACGACGCCAACCTTGAGCTGGCGGTCAAAGCGATTGTCGATTCCCGCGTGATCAATACCGGGCAGGTGTGTAACTGCGCCGAGCGCGTATACGTGCAGAAAGGGATTTACGATCGCTTTGTGAATCGCCTGGGCGAGGCGATGAAGGCCGTGCAGTTTGGCAACCCGGCTGAGCGTACCGATATTGCCATGGGGCCGCTGATCAACGCCGCGGCGCTGGAGCGCGTGGAGCAGAAGGTGGCTCGCGCGGTGCAGGAAGGGGCGACGGTCGCGCTCGGCGGCAGGGCGGTGGAGGGGAAAGGCTATTACTATCCGCCAACCCTGCTGCTGGACGTGCGCCAGGAGATGGCCATCATGCATGAAGAGACGTTTGGCCCCGTTCTGCCGGTGGTTGTCTTCGACACGCTCGAAGAGGCCCTGAGGATGGCAAACGACAGCGACTACGGCCTGACGTCGTCAATTTATACGCAGGACCTGAACGTCGCCATGAAGGCGATTAAAGGGCTGAAGTTTGGCGAAACCTACATCAACCGCGAGAACTTTGAAGCCATGCAGGGCTTCCACGCGGGCTGGCGAAAATCCGGTATTGGCGGGGCAGACGGCAAGCACGGACTGAATGAATACCTGCAAACGCAGGTGGTCTATTTGCAGTCCTAATCCTGAACCCCCTCTCCGCGGAGAGGGGGTTTTTGCGTTACAGCGACGCGTATTTATCCAGCGTACGCACCAGCTGCGTAACGAATCCGTATTCGTTGTCATACCAGGCAACGGCTTTGACCAGCTGCACGTCGCCCGCCTCGCTGACTTCGGTCTGGGTTGCGTCAAACACCGAGCCGTAGTGCGAACCAATCACGTCCGAAGAGACGATCTCTTCGTCGGTATAGCCAAACGATTTATTCCCCTGCGTGGCTTTTTTCAGCGCGGCATGGATCTCTTCTACCGTCACCTTTTTCTCCAGAATCGCCACCAGCTCCGTCACCGAACCGGTTTTGACCGGCACGCGCTGCGCGTGTCCTTTGAGCTTGCCGCTCAGCGCCGGGATAACAAGGCCAATCGCTTTGGCGGCGCCGGTCGTGTGCGGGATGATATTTTCCGCTGCGGCGCGGGAGGCGCGCAGATCTTTACCGCGCGGACCGTCCACTAGCGCCTGCGTCCCGGTATAGGCATGAATGGTGGTCATGGTTCCGACTTTAATGCCGAAGGCGTCGTGGAGCGCTTTAGCCAGAGGGGCCAGGCAGTTGGTCGTACAGGAGGCGACGGAAATGATGGTATCACTGGCATCAATGGTGTCGTCATTAACGTTGAACACAATGGTTTTCATCTCTCCCGCCGGGGCTGAGATCAGCACCTTTTTGGCGCCGGCATCCAGATGGGCGCGGGATTTTTCTTCCGAGGTATAAAAACCGGTGCATTCGACGACGATATCCACCCCGGCCGCTTTCCACGGGATATGCTTTGCCTCTTTTTCTGCGTAAACCGAGATGGTTTTTCCGTCAACGATCAGCGAATCTTCCGTGAAATCCACGCTCCACGGAAAGCCACCGTAGTTGGAATCATGCTTGAGCAAATACGCCAGCACTTTGGGGGAGGTCAGGTCGTTGATGGCGACGACGCTGTTGCTGTCCTGGGTTTCAAGAAGGCGACGCAGAACAAGGCGTCCAATACGTCCAAATCCGTTAATGCCAATTTTACTCATGGTTTACTCCTGGTGAACGTGTCGATGCGACAGTTTGATCTCATCCAGGCTTAGACCATGACGGGCGGGGCGGCAATTGAAGATGCTTCATGCGCGGGGAAGTATCTGAAAAACCATACAGAAAAGTTAATGAATTTTTAAGGAAAGCGGATTATGTTGACGCTGTATTTGTCATTCATCAGGAAATTACATGCGCACTAAATATACAGGCCTGCAAATAGGTATCCACTGGCTGGTGTTTCTGTTAGTCATCGTGGCCTATTGCGCCATGGAGTTCAGAGGCTTTTTCCCGCGGAGCGACCGCCCGCTGATTAATATGATCCATGTGTCCTGCGGGATCTCAATCCTGGTACTGATGGTGGCAAGACTGCTCATCCGTCTCAAATTCCCGGCACCGCCCATTCAGCCAAAACCCAAAGCGATGATCACCGGCATGTCGCACCTGGGCCATCTGATTGTGTATGTGCTGTTTATCGCGCTGCCGCTGATCGGCATTGTGATGATGTACAACCGGGGTAACGACTGGTTTGCCTTCGGTATGGTGATGCCGCACGCGGCGGAAGGGAATTTTGACCTGGTGGATATGCTTAAAGACTGGCACGTCACGCTGGCAAACCTGGGCTATTTCGTCATCGGCCTGCACGCCCTGGCGGCGCTGATGCATCACTATTTCTGGAAGGACAACACGCTGCTGCGCATGATGCCGAAAAAGCGGCCATAGCCGACCTTATTGCCCGACGGCGCTACGCTTGCACGGGCCTGTGAACGGCCCTGAATCGTAGGCCGGGTAAGCGCAGCGCTACCCGGCCTGTTTTTTAACCCAGCAGAATACGCTCTTCAGCTGTTAATTCCGGCGCCTGCGTTGACCCTTTCTCCGATGATTTGACCGCCGCTTCCAGTACCGCCATCACCGCCAGCGCTTCAACAGGATGAACCGGATTCTCGATCCTGCCCGTCAATGCATCGCGCACGCCGATGTAGTACTGGCGCTGATCGCCTTTCGGGGTCTCAATGCGTGAGGTTTCACCGTTGGCATCAAACAGCACCATATCGTCGCCGTCTTCGCCCCAGCCATCGCTGCCGGGAATTACGCCCGCCAGCAGCTGCACTTCCTGCTGATCGATACGCGCCTTCATCACGCTGGCTTTGTCGCCGTGTACGGCAAAGCGGGAGGTGCCGCCTGCAACCAGCATGCTGCAGTGCAGCACCACTTTATGTTCCGGGTAATTCAGCACCACGTGCGCCCAGTCATTGATTTCCGCGCCAGCGCGCAGCGTCGCGATATTCCCCTGTACGGACTGCGGCAGGCCAAAAAGCTGGAGGGTCTGATCGATAAGATGCGGCCCCAGGTCAAACCACAGGCCGCTGCCCGGCACATTTTGTTCTCTCCAGCGTACGCGCACTTCCGGACGGAAGCGGTCGATGTGGGACTCAAAATGCTTAACCTTGCCAATTTTACCCTGCTCGATAACCTGCGTAATGCCGAGGAAGTCGCTATCCCAGCGGCGGTTATGGAAGACGGAAAGGAGTAACTGCTTTTCTTCAGCGAGGGCGATCAGATCCCGGGCTTCCTGCATGTCGAGGGTGAAGGGTTTATCGACCACCACGTGCTTACCGGAATTCAGGGCGAGGGTCGCCAGCGGGGCATGGGTGGCGTTGGGGGAGGCAATTACGACCAGGTCAACATCCGGGTGCTGAATCGCCTCTTCCGGCGTGGCGACAACCAGAACCTCCGGAAGATCGCGTTTCACCTTCTCTTCATCACGGGAAGAGACCACCGCCAGCGTAAGCCCGTCGACGGACGCAATCAGCGGGGCATGGAAGGTCTTACCCACAAAGCCATATCCGATCAGCGCAACGTTAATTGTTTTACCTTTATTCATGACCTTCTCCACGTTATTTTGCGCAAACAGTGACCTGTAGTGCGCTACTGTCCCCAAGCTCAGCCCAGGGCGTGTCTAAAAACAGCTGATGTATCTCAGATAATCCGGAAACCAGATAAGGTTCGCAGTGGTTAAGTTTCAGATGGTCGGCAACGACCCAGCGTTCATGGCTGGCCGCCAGCATTGCGCGCTTTACCTCCGCATCGGCTTCTTTACTGGCGCTTAGCCCAAGCTCGGCGTGGATCGCGCACGCGCCAAGAATGGCGATATCCGCACGATAGCGCGACAGCAGGGAGAGGGTGGCGCTTCCGGCAAACAGACGCTGCGCCTTGTCCCATTTCCCCCCGAGCAGGATCAGTTCAATGTCTTCCCGGTCGCTGAAGTGCTGGGCGATATCCAGTGAGGTGGTGATGACCGTCAGCGGCCCTTTAAGAAACGTTGCTACCGACATCACTGTACTTCCTGCGTCCAGAAACAGCGTCGAACCGGCCGGTACGCATCCTGCGACCTGCTTACCCAGCCGCTGTTTTGTATCCGGCAAAAGCGCGTTTCTCCCCCGGCGATTCATCGCGGAAAGATTGAGGGCGATAGCGCCGCCGTGGTTCTTCTGAGCCAGTCCCTGATTCTCAAGGTCGGTGAGGTCGCGGCGGATAGTGTCAGCAGATACCTGCAACCTTTCTGCAAGCTCGGTGATGCTGGCTTGGCCTTGTTCGCTAATAATATCAAGAACATATTTCTGTCTGGCGGTTTTGTGCACGGCTTCAATCCTGCAAAATGTCGCAATAAGTTGCATAATACAGCATTTGCAGTGAAAGGGAATCACCGATGGCATTCCAGGACATTTCATGCGGTGAGGGATGAAGACGTAATCCTAATGGTAAGGTTGAGTGATTATTAAAATCCTATTAATCAAAATGAATTAAAGTGTTCTGAAGGTTTAAGGGGCATGTTAATAGACTGTTTTATATATTCATTTGGCTTATGTATCTGTTTAATCTGGAATAACAGATCGTTTATTCTGGTAAGATTTTTGAGGCTAGATGTTTTCTCCTAAATTTTTCGTATTTATGGAGCATTATATCGTCAGTCTTCTTGGGGTTACTTAAATTGACAGTACTTTGAAAATCTTTGTGTTTGACCCGGTAAGAAATTAACTCAAAATTGTGCAGTATCTCTTTTAGGAATTTTACTTAAATAACAACGGCTTTATTTGTTTCATTTGAAAGCCCATTTTTCACCAATTGTACAGAAACCTTATGAATTTTCTTAAATGTAACACCTCATTAACATTGTGGGTGTAGTTGCAATTTAAGCATTTTGTTATGCTCCGAACGAGCTAAAAAAATAAGTAAATTCCTAATTTTGAAAATACTCTGGTCAGCTCTCACTTCCGGTAGGAATGGGAGTAGGGCACTTACACCTTAAATTTAGCAAATATGGAGAAAAGGATATTTGTCTAATTATCGCTACCTCTTTTGGGTAAGTATTTCGACAACACTCAGAGTCAGGGGGATAAAATGACTATATTTCAAAACCACATGCTATTCAGATTTTCTGCCGCTGTAGCAATTATTGCGATGACGGTAAACACGGCATATGCCAATAGCAGCCAGGCGGGTATTGCGCCAGTTGCCGCAACAACCTTAAAAGAAAGTATTCTGTTTGCTATCGATCGCGATCCTTCCGTGAGCCATCAGGCTGCACAGTTGGGCATTGGTCAGGCGCAAATAGATGAAGCACGCAGCGGATGGATGCCGCAAATATCATTGAACGGCAGCACGGGTCACAGCCAAACGACTGATTCCAGCGGATCGCTGAGGAATTCCGCTGCCTGGGGATTGAGCCTGACGCAGCTGATTTATGACTTTGGCAAGACCAACAACAGCATTAGTCAGAGTTCAGCTCAGCGTGATAGTTATCGCTTTCAGTTGATGGGGACGCTGTCTGACGTGGCGGAAAAAACGGCCCTCAGCTACGTGGAGGTCAGGCGCTATACGGATCTGTTGCAGGCGGCCAGGGAGAATGTCCAGGCGCTTAAGAACGTCGCGCAGCTGGCAAAGCTGCGCGCGGATGCTGGCGTGAGCTCGACATCCGACGAGCTACAGACCCGCACGCGAATTGCCGGAATGCAGGCCACGGTGGAGCAGTATACCGCCTCGCTGAACAGCGCCCGCGCAAGGCTCGCGGTTCTGACCGGCATGCAGGCGGAAAAATACTCCCCGGTGCCGGCGAATCTGGCCGTGGAGCAGGATTCCGTCAACCGTATTGATTATTCATTGATCCCGGCGGTGATGGCGGCGCAGAACATGGAGCGCTCGGCGCAGTATGGCGTCGAAACGGCCAAGTCTCAGCACTGGCCGACGCTAAGCCTTAAGGGCGGCCGCACGCGCTACGAGTCGGATAACCGTTCCTACTGGGACGACCAGATACAGGTCAATATTGACGCGCCAATCTACCAGGGGGGCGCGGTCTCTGCACGCGTGCGACAGGCTGAAGGTGCAAGGGCAATGGCATCGTCTCAGGTTGACCAGGCGCGGTTCGATGTGCTGCAAAAGGCCTCCGTCGCGCAGGCTGACTGGACCGGTGCGCGCGGGCGCATGGAGGCGGGGCGGCAGCAGCTGGAAAGTGCGCTGCGCGCCCGTGACGTTTACAAGAATGAATACACCCTGAGCAAGCGCAGCATTAATGATTTGCTCAGCGTTGAACAGGATGTTTGGCAGGCAACCTCCGCGAAAATCATCGCTGAATATGATGGCTGGAGCTCGGCAATTAATTACGCCTCAGCCGTGGACAATCTCATGCCGCTTATTGGGATAGAGAAAAACGCTGCCGCAAAATTACCCGATTTGAGTTAAAAAAGACGCGCCTTTCTGCGCGAAATAAGTCTGACAATAATGGGTGATTTTTCCCAGGGATAGCTACATCCATCTGGTGGACATATCCACAGGAATCCGTGCACCTGCAAGGAGAATAATATGAGTAACGTAAAAGTTGTTGATGTCATCATTCGCAAAACGGCGGAGAAAACGAAATTAACCGGCGAGGGTAACCTGTCGGTCTCTATTTCATCCCCGAGCGTGATTGAAATTCAGGGCTCTGCTCAGGACGTGGTGCGTTATGTTCGCCAGGGTAAAGACCTCCTCATTTATATGAAAGATGGCAGCGTGATCCGCTGCAATAACTATTTTGTCGAAGATCCTGAAAGCCATAGCCAGTCAGAACTGGTCTTCAACGATAATCAGGAATTGACTCATATTTCTTTTGCCGATGCCGGGGAAGCGTCAGGCGTTGCCGCAACAGAATTAACCGCGCAGGCCGCACCCATTAGCAGCATTGAGCCTTTCCTGGAGCAGGGAAGCGTCTTAAGCGATGCGCCGTGGGGCTGGATTGCAGGAGCGGCCCTGGGCGGCGGTGCCATTGGCGCACTGTTGGCTAACGGCGGTGATGGCGAAACCAAAACGAAAGTTATTGATAATACGAAAGAAGTAGAAAGCGCGACGCCAACATTTTTGCTGACGGATAAGGCGGGTGACAAGCAGGGTGTGCTGAGTGCAAAAGAGGTCACGGATGATAACACCCCAACCTTCAGCGGTACCGGTCAGCCGGGCGCGACCATTCAGGTCAAAGACAGCAGCGGCAGCACCATCGCCAGCGCCATGGTCGGTAAAGACGGCACCTGGACGGTAAAACTCCCGACCCAGGCTGACGGAGAGCATACCTGGTCCGTCGTGCAGATTGACGGCAGTAAAACCACGTCTGCGGGCAGCATTACCGTGACCGTGTCAACGGCCGATGCCGCCTTAACGCTTGCCACCACGGCGGGCGATAACGCGATCAATGCCAGCGAACAGTCTGCAGGCTTTACGCTGTCCGGCGCGAGTAAGAACCTGGCGCAGGGTACGGCGCTTACCGTCACGCTGAATGGCAAAACCTATTCCGCAGAGGTGGGGGCGAACGGCGCGTGGAGCGTGAAGGTTCCAGCAGCAGACGCGCAGGCGCTGGCTGACGGGACCTGGACGGTGAACGTCAGCGGCAAAGACGCGGCGGGTAACACCGTGAGCGGCAGCCAGACGATAGGTGTTGATACCGTTGCGCCAACGCTGTCCGTCGATACGATCGCGCAGGACAACATCATCAACGCGGCTGAACATAATCAGCCGCTGACGCTGACCGGGAAAACCGATGCGGAAGCGGGCCAGATTGTGACGGTCACGCTGAACGGCAAAAATCATACGGCAACCGTGGGCAGCGACGGCGCCTGGTCCGTTACGCTTCCGGCCAGTGAAGTCCAGGCGATGGCTAACGGCGAGCACACCCTGACGGTAAACGTCAGCGACAAAGCGGGTAACGGGTCTTCCACCACCGCTGATTTTACGGTTGATACCGCAGCACCGGTGGTCACCATCAACGCCGTCGCGGGTGACGACATTCTGAACACCGACGAACAGGGGCAGGCGCAGATCATTACCGGCCAGGCGAAAGGCGCCGCGGCGGGCGATGTCGTCACCGTGACCGTCGGCGGCCAGACCTTTACCGGCGTGGTGCTCGCCGACGGCAGCTGGAGCGTCGGCGTGCCTGCCTCCGTCATCGGCGGGCTGGGCGAGGGCAGCCACAGTATTTCTGTCTCCGTCACCGACGCCGCAGGCAATACCGGCAGCGCGACGCACGGCGTGACGCTGAGCGGCAACCCGCCGGAATTCACGGTTGACGCCATCAGCCAGGATAACGTTCTGAATGCGCAGGAGGCCATGCAGCCGCTGAGCCTGAGCGGGACCAGCACGCTGCCGAACGGCACCGCCGTCACCGTGACGCTAAACAATGTTAACTATCAGGCCACGGTTGAAAACGGTATCTGGTCGGTTCAGGTGCCGGTTTCCGACGTGCTGAATCTGGCGAATACCCTTTACACCGTCAGCGTCAGCGGCACCGACAGCGTGGGTAACAGCGGTTCTGCCGAAGCGAATCTGCTGGTGGATACCGTCCTTCCCCAGGTCATTATCAATACCTTTGCCGGCGACAACCTGGTCAATAACGCCGAAGCGGGCGTCGATCAAACCCTCAGCGGTCGCGTTACCGGCGCGGCGGCGGGCGATACCGTCTCCATCACCGCAGGCGGCAAAAGCTACTCCGCAACGGTTGGCAGCGATTTGACCTGGAGCGTGAAGATCCCATCTGCGGATCTTCAGGCCTTCGGCGACGGCGATTTAACCTTCGCCGCTTCCGTAACCAATGGACACGGCAATACCGGCACCGGCGAGCGTGATATCAACATCAACGCGGAGCTGCCTGGCCTGCGCGTGAACACCATTTCCGGCGATGACGTGATTAACGCCATCGAACAGCAGCAGGACCTGACCGTTACCGGCTCCAGCAGCCACCTGGCTGCCGGTACGCAGATCGTCGTCACTATTAACAATGTCGAGTACGTTACGGCGGTTAACGCCAGCGGCGGCTGGCAGATCGGCGTTCCGGCGGCGGACCTGCAGGCCTGGACGGCGGGAGAGGTGACGGTCAACGTCAGCGCCGAAGATGTATGGGGCAACACCGTTGCCGCTGAACACCCGGTTGAACTGGATCTGAACGCCGTGGCGGTCACCATTGATACCGTTTCCAGCGATGACATGCTGAACGCGGCGGAAAAAGGCGCGGACTTAACCCTCTCCGGCCAGACGCAGGGCGTCGAGGCCGGGCAGACCGTGGTGGTGAAATTTGCCGACCAGACCTTTACCGCGCAGGTACAGCAGGACGGCTCCTGGAGTCTGAACGTTCCGGCCAGCGCGCTGGAAACCCTGATCGACGGGCGCGCGCCGGTGAGCGTCAGCGTGACCAACGTGAACGGCAACAGCGCTGACGCCTCGCGCGTGGTGACCGTCGATACGCAGCCGCCGTCCATTACGCTCGATAACCTGACCGACGACAACATCATCAACGCGGCTGAAGCGCAGCAGGATCTGGTGCTCAGCGGCGGCACAACGGCAGAAGCGGGCCAGACGGTCACCGTAACGCTGAACGGTAAATCTTACCAGACCACCGTCCAGACCGATGGGACCTGGTCGCTGAACGTGCCTGCCGCCGACGTTGGCGCGCTGACCGATGGAACCGTCACCGTGACGGCCACCGTCAGCGACGTGGCGGGCAACAGCAGCAGCGCGGACCGCGTTGGGCTGGTAGATGCCACCGTACCTCAGGTGACCATCAACGAATTTGTTACCGACACCAACACCGTTAACCAGCTCGCCCATTCTCAGGCGCAGATCCTGAGCGGCTCCGTCACCGGCGCGGCGGCGGGCGATCGGGTGACTATTACCATTAACGGCGTGGATTACACCACCGTGGTAGACGCCGCGGGTAACTGGAGCCTCGGCCTGCCTGCATCCGTCGTTCAGAGCCTGACGGACGGCACCTGGACCATTAACGTCTCCGTGACTGACCAGTCCGGCAACACCGGCAGCAGCGCGCTGGACGTCGTGGTGAACACCGTGACGCCGGAAGTGGGTATCAACACGCTGGCCGCGGACGACGTGATCAACGCCGCCGAGAAAGGTGAAGCCCTGCTGCTTTCCGGTACCAGCAACCAGCCGGAAGGCACGACCATCACCGTGAGCCTGAACGGCATCAACTACACGGCCACCACCGACGCCAGCGGCAGCTGGAGCGTTAGCGTACCTGCGTCTGCGGTGAGCGCGCTGGGTGAGGCCCACTACACCGTGACGGCGAACGTGACCGACGGCGTGGGCAACAGCGCCTCAGCCTCGCATGACGTGCTGGTGGACAGCTCGCTGCCGGTGGTCACCATCAACACCCTCGCGGGCGACAATATCGTTAACGCGGCGGAAGTGGCGGCAGGGCAAACCCTGACCGGCAAGGTTGCTAACGCGGCGGCAGGTGACACTGTCACCATTACGCTTGGTGGCCAGACATACACCGCTACCGTACAGGACGATCTCACCTGGAGCCTGCCGTTAACCGAAAGCCAGTTAACCGCGCTCGGCAACGGCGATCTCACCGTATCGGCAAGCGTGACCAACGCGCACGGCAATACCGGCTCGTCATCGCTGGACGTCACCATCGACGCCCAGCTGCCGGGCCTGCGCATTGACACCGTCGCGGGCGACGACGTGATTAACGTCATTGAACACGCTCAGAACCTGATTGTGTCCGGCACCAGCACCGATCTGGCGGCGGGCAGCACCGTGACAGTGACCATCAACGGCAAAGACTATTCGGCAACGGTACTGGCGGACGGCACCTGGCAGGCCGCGGTTCCGGCGGCGGACGTGTCCCTGTGGGCCGACGGCTCGCTGACCATCAGCGCCAGCGCGCAGGATACCTCCGGCAACCCGGTGAACATTGGCACCGTCGTGGATGTCGATCTCGCGCCGGTAGCCATCAGCATCAGCAGCGTGACCGACGACAACGTACTTAACGCGGCGGAAAAAGGCCAGGACCTGGTGCTGTCCGGCACCTCCTCCAACGTTGAGGCGGGCCAGACCGTGACCATCACCTTCGCGGGTAAAACCTACACCACCACGGTGGACGCGAACGGCGACTGGACAACCACCGTTCCGGCGGCAGATTTGGCCGTACTGAAGGACGGCGACGCCAGCGTGCAGGTAAACGTCACCAATGTGAACGGCAACGCGGCGTCTTCGGCGCAGGAATTCAGCGTCGATACCGCCGCGCCGACGGTGACCATCAACACCATCAGCAATGACAATATGCTGAACGCGGCGGAGGCGGCGCAGGATCTGACCCTGAGCGGCACCTCTACCGCCGAAGCGGGCCAGACGGTCACCGTGACCTTCAACGGCAATCAGTACTCCGCGCAGGTGCAGGCTGACGGCAGCTGGACGCTCGACGTCCCGGCGGCCGATATGGCAGGCATCACCGACGGCAGCGCGGCGGTCACGGCGACCGTGTCCGACAAAGCGGGCAACCCGGCAAGCGCGGGTTCTTCTGTGCTGGTCGACACCACCGTGCCGCAAATCAGCTTCAACGTCGTGGCAAGCGACGACATCATTAATATTGCTGAACACGGCCAGGCGCTGATTGTCTCCGGAAATGTGAGCGGCGCGCAGGCGGGTGACGTCATCACCGTGACCCTGAACGGCAAAGATTACACCGCAATGCTGGACGGCTCCGGAAGCTGGAGCATCGGCGTACCAGCCTCTGACGTTGGCGCGCTGGCGAACGGTGACTACACCCTGAGCGCATCCATCACGGATAAAGCGGGCAACAGCACCACCGCAACGCATGACATTGACGTCTCCCTTACCGCACCGGTTATCGACATCAACACCCTGGCGGGCGATGACGTGATCAACGCGACCGAGAAGGGTCAGGATGTGCTGCTC
>Ga0268259_10000163_pt1 | contig 32831 bp, 35 predicted proteins | sample AgamicAsMarz_FD_200246 | JGI IMG/M metagenome (GOLD analysis project Ga0268259, IMG submission 200246) | Agave microbial communities from Guanajuato, Mexico - As.Ma.rz (v2) (version 3) | ecosystem: Host-associated > Plants > Phyllosphere > Phylloplane/Leaf | place: Guanajuato, Mexico... | reverse complement strand
TTAAGAGAGAAAAGGGTAGTTATGTTGCTGAAGAAAGTGATCCCCGCAATCCTGTTGTTATCCGTATGCGGCCAGGCGCTGGCGGCACAAATCATTACCGTCAGCCGCTTTGAGATCGGTAAAGAGAAGTGGCCGTTTAACCGTGAAGAGGTGATGCTGACCTGCGAGAAAGATGGTGCGATGTTTGCCATCAACCCGAGCACCCTGATGACATACCCCCTGAACGATATCGCCGACACACTGTTCAAAAACAAACAGGTGAAAGCGCAGCCGATCAGCGTGATCCAGGCCGAAGACAAAACGCATCCGGGCCAGATGATGAGTCTGCAGCCGATTGTTGAGCGCACCCAGGCGCTGTGCGGTAAATAAACCTGTCGGGTGCAGCACCGCGCTGCGCCCAACCCCTCTTTTTTGCCGTTGCGATCACAAACTGATCCGGTTTATGGTCCTGCGCCTCCCGTTTGCTGGCAATTCCACCGCGCTGTTCTAATGTTAAATAGCAAGGCGACATCGCCTTCATAAATGCCAACTTTTAGCGCACGGCTCCTTGAGAGCCATTTCCCTGGACCGAATATAGGAATCGTATTCGGTCTTTTTTTGGTTGGCATTTAAAAACAGTAACTTACAATATAATCAATCAGTTAAGCCCAACCCTGTTATCTTCTGTTCTACTCTGCTGGACCCTGTGCCGCCACTTTGTCGCCATTTTTCTTTGCCAATAACGCCAGCGGATTGCAGCGAATTGCATCCTCAAGATGATCGGGCGCGAAGTGCGCATAACGCATCGTCACCCTGATGTCGGAATGCCCGAGAATACGCTGCAGCACGATGATGTTCCCCCCGGCCATCATAAAGTGACTGGCAAAGCTATGCCGCAGTACATGGCTCATCTGGCCTTCTGGTAATTCAATGCCGGCCAGGCGAATGACCCGATAAAACTGGCGATAGCATTCTGCAAAAAAACGGCCTTCTTTGTCTTTTAATTCGTTATACAGGGCGTTGTCGATGGGTACCGAGCGGTTCTTTTTGCCTTTGGTATTGATGAAAGTGATTTTGTTTGGAGACAATTGTGAGGCTTTAAGATTCGCGGCTTCACTCCACCGGCACCCGGTTGAAAGGCAGATTTTGATAATCAGCGTCAGATCAGGGTTATCGTGAACTTTGCAGGCGGCAAAAAGCTTTTGTATCTGGGTTTCAGTCAACCATGCCATTTCTTTTTCTGGCTGATCAAACTCCCGTATATTTTTAAGTGGGTTGGGGTAGCTGATTTCGCCAAGCCGTTCCAGCTCATTGAAAAGAGCGCGAAGGAATGCATGTTCACAGTTAATGGTACCCGGTGAGACCTTTAACGATTTAACACTGGTTTTGTATCCGTTCTGTATGAGGCCCTGTAAACGCCGATCCCGATAATGTGCCCAATCCTTCGAAGTGATAGAGGCAGCAACGGGGTTTCCCATGCCATTGCAAATAATATTGAGTTTGCCGAGTCGGCCTTTTCTGTCACTTAGCGAGCAACCGTGCAGTTTGTACCATAGCTCGATAAGTTCGCTAAGCTTGCGGTTATCCTCTTTCTCAGCCAGCCAGGGTTTAGCCTTCATTTCGTCCTGAGTGTATTGCTCAAAGGCAATGGCTTCGGCACGGGTCCTGAACTGTCGTCTCACTCGTTTACCATCCCTTCCATTGAGATAGCACTCGCAGAGCCACTTACCTGTATTTAATTTCCTTATTGCCATGCAGTCCCCCTTGATAAAAGGGGATTAAATTACTGTATATAAAACCAGTATTCAATGTTTGATTATGGATTTTCAAACATGAAAAAGCCCGCTGAGCGGGCTAAATTAATGCAGAAGGGAGGGTTGCTGTTGACTGGTGTAGAGTGGCACCTTATTGATTTGCCCAGGCGAGACAATCATTCCAGTCACGGTCTCGTGCGTTTTGAATGTGCAGCTGCAATTAATATTCTGGCACTGGTGATAACGTTCTTTTGTTTCTTTTGAAACATAGCGGCTACTTTTTGCGTGGGCTGCTGTCTGGCATAAAGGGCAGTGCATCATCATCAATATCCTCAAAAAGGGCAGGGGAGAGCAACTTAGTTTGAATATGCAAATCGTGTTTTGCAAATTACACCCTGATTAAGCCGTTTCCGTTTCACCCTCTGTTTCTGACTGATATTCAATATCTGAAAGCAGCACTTCAAACTCAAGCGTGGTTGTGTATCCGCTGCCGCTCAGGTTATGCGTCACCTTACTGATAATCCACGGCTGCGCATCGATCACCGACTTAAAGCCGCTCACTCTGACAGGCGTTTCCGGGTACAGGTCGGCACGCCCCATCGCGAGCGCAAGCGAGAACTCAGCGACGCCGCGCTGCAGCTTATCCCACTTTGCTTTAGCTGCCCGCATCGCCGCCGCTTTCGTCGCATACACGGTCGTCAGCGTAAATATATTGTCTTCCGTGCCAGCCAGATAATCACCCTCTCTGGCCTCCGGTGTTTTGGTCGTGGTCGTCTTTTTCTTTTTAGCCGCCGGGTGCTCCAGCGCGCGCAGGTGCTTTTCTTTCGGCTTGCGCTTGACCTTAACTTTCTTGGGCTTAGGGTCTTTGGTATGCAGCCAGCTCGCAGAGACGCCCGTGTATGCGCCACGGTCAGCAATGCTGAAGCTGTGCCGGTCGCCATCCTGCCGCGTGATTGTCATCTGCGGGATTGGCTTGCCGCTGGCGGTGACGCCGTTACCGGGTTTTATAAACAGAAGCCTTCCGGCCTTCACTGCCGCAACCGCGCCGTAAAGCGTGGCAAGTCGCGTCAGGAATTTGGCGTCTGTCTCCTGCGTCTGGTCGATGTGGGCCACGGCAATTCCGGCGAAGCCATCGGCCAGCATGGGCTTTAAGTTATTGCGCGCGGCTATCTGCGTGACGACTTCCCCCAGGGTTGTATCGTGATAGGACACCTCCCGGCGGGAATTGAGCGAGCCACGGAAATCAGCGCTGCGGGCGCGGATTGTCATGGTGTCCGGCGCGCCGTGGTGCTCAACTTCATCAACGGTGAAATTACCTTTGCTGAAAAGCGTCTGGCCTTTCCAGCCGAGAAACAGCGTTATCACCGCACCGCGTACCGGCATAGCCAGCTGCCCGTCGGCGTCGTCCAGCTCAATATCCAGCTGGTCAGCCTCAAAGCCGCGATTATCGGTCAGCGTCATCGAGATAAGGCGATCCCGGATATTGGTTGTGACGTCTTTAGAATTAACCTTCAGCATGAAATCCGGCGTCAGCTGCGCCCCGGCCTGCACCGGCAGGCTGCTTATCCCGATCATCCGAGCAGCCCCCCTGCAGTTGAAATTAGGCTACCAGCCGCCGACTTCACGCCGTCAATTGCTGACGTGAGCTGCCCTGGCAGATTGCTTGAGCCGCTGATGAGCCCGTCAGCCTGTTTCTTCAGATCGCCAAACATAGAGGTAAGCGACTCATCCACGCGCTTAAGGCTCAGGGTAAACATGATTTTGCTGGCCGTTCCGTTGGGGTAGAACTCGCTGAAGGTGTTAGAAATACTCTCGATCACGTACATGCCGTAAATCATGCCGCTGCCGCCAATCAGCGGCCACGCCATCCCCTCGTCGGCCATCAGGCGGATTGTCATCAGCGACAGCGAGCCGCCCGTGATTTCCGGGCGAAGCTCACCGGAAAGCGTAATTTTTTCATCGCCCGGACCGATAAACTGCGCCGACGGACGCTGCCCGAACCGGCTGTTAGTGGGCCAGCGATAGTCGATATTCTGCTGCATATCCCCGTAAGGCAAGGTCTGTCGCATAAACGGCATCATGCCGTAAATCATCATCATCGTTTAATCCTCCCAGCCCATTTTGCTGCGGTTCTGTGCCTGCCGGTTGCGCTGCTCTTTAGCCTGGTGCTGCGCCATCAGCGCCATTGCGTCGTCTTTGGTCATACCCTCATGCATGTTGATTTCATACTGATAAGTATTCTGGCTGCGGTCGGTGAATCCGCCCCCGGCTGACGGGGCTGAAACCGGGCGGTAAGGCGCGCCACCATAGGCGATGTTGTATTGCAGCCCGCGGGTATCTGCGCCCGCGCCGCCGGTTGCTAACGGATCCGGGGACGGGACTTTGTCTTTCAGGCCATCGGATTTCGTGTCGATAATGCCGAGCTTATCCAGCACCCAGTTGATGCCGCCCATAAGCTGATCGAGCGCGTGGCTCGGGATTTTCAGCGCCTCGGCCAGCATGTTGCCGAACTTCTTACCCATGTCTCCGGCGGCGGCAAGTTCGGTCTGCGTGGATTTCACCGGCTCCAGCAGTTTGCCGAACCAGTCCCACAGCTCTTTGACCTTGCCGCCTACCCACTCAAAAACCGGCTTCAGCGAACCAAAGGAATCACTGATCGGCCCCATCGCTGCGGTAAACCCTTCGGCCATGCCTGCTATAAAGGCGCTGATAGGCTCCCAGTATTTGCGCACCAGTAGCGCCCCGGCCACGATTGCCGCCACGACGGCCACCACCGGCAGCGTGATAGCGCCGAGCGCGGCCGTAATGGCTCCGCCAGCGATGCTGAATGCCGTGCCGAGAAACCCCGCACCGGCAATCAGGGTATTCACGCCCGCAATTACCGGCCAGGCTACCAGCCCGATTGCGCCCAGCGCCCCGGCCAGCATCAGCCCGCCCATTACCACTTTTGCTATACCGCCTGCCAGCGCAGGGTTAGCTTTAATCCAGTTATCAACCGTCAGCAGCAGTGCTGCCGTGTCCTGGGTAAGTGCGCGCAGGCTGCCGTCGTTCTGGTCAAAGAGATCGGTGCCAATAGCCTCATAAGCAGACTGCAGCTCTTTCAGGTCGCCGCCGAGATTATCCTGCATGACCTGGACCAGCTCGGCCGTTTTACCATCAGAGGCTTTAAACGTGGCGGTCAGCTGATCGAGCTTACCGGTTGAGGCGGCGGTCATCAGCACGGCGGCCGATGAGCTGGCCTCCTCGCCGAATATGGTTTTCATATACTCGGCGCGCTGACCTGTTCCCAGCTTGTGTCTATCAAAACTCGCCTGCATTTCTTTCAGGATGGTGAATATCGGGCGGGTATTTCCTTTGCCGTCAGCCGTTTTAATACCCAGCTCTTTGATAGCCTTGAATGATTCGCCGGTAGGAGCCTGCAGCCTGCTCAGCACGGCGCGGCTTCCTGTACCTGCCATTGAGCCTGTGATTTTGGCATCGTGCAGAGCGCCGACCATTGCTGCAGCCTGTTCGATGCTGACGCCCGCGTTTTTTGCTACCGGGGCGACGTAGGTCAGCGAGTCGCTAAGCCCGTCAAAGTCAGCGGCCGTTTTATTCATGGTCATCGACAGCACGTCGCCGATGTGTGCGACCTTATCGTTTGAGAGCTGGAAGGCTGATTTCATCCCCATCAGCAGCCCGGCGTTTTCCTCCATCGTGCGCTTGTTTGCCAGCGCCATGTTGAGCGTAACCGGCGTAACGGCCTGAACGGCAGCGGCATCGCCGCCGCCTTTGGCAATAACGATTTGCGCACCTGCCGCATCATCGGCAGAGGCGGCGGTTGTATCACCCAGCTGACGGGCCTGCGCACGCAGGGCTTTCATTTCCTGTGATTCTTTTCCCACGCCGAGCACGGCCTGCAGCTCGGAGTTCTTCTGTGCGAAATCAAACCCCGGCATCAGCAGCGACGTAGCAGCCATGCCGCCAAGCGTGGCGGCACCGATACCGGCCGCGCCCATGTTGCGCACCTTACCCGACAGCTCCTGCCCTTTGCGGTAGCGTTCGCTGGTCTGATTCAGCCGCTCCTGCTGTTCATTCAGCCGCTGCAACTCCATTTTCTGACGACTCAGGCTGACGGTCGCCTGCGCCGAGGCGGTTTTCAGTCGCTGCTGCTCGCTGCTCAGGGTTTTAGTGGAAATCCCCGCTGCGTTAAGTGCCTCGCGCTGCTGCTGCACCGAAAGGCGCAGGCTGTTGGACTTCGTCTGCAGCTCAGACGCTGCCTGACGGGCTTTTTCCAGTGCGCGGGCCTGCTGTGTCGTCGGGCGCTCCGTGTTTTTAAACTGCACGGCCAGCGCTGCTACCTCCTGCTTTGCGTCTTTGAGGCTCTGCTGCGTGACGGCCATGCTGCTGGCATAGGGGGTATGCTTTTTACTAACGTTTGCTAGTGCGATTTGGAGATGTTCACGCCATGATGCGGCGACGCGACGCAGTCGGCCTTTCCACCACTTTTCCGTCTGCATACGCAGGATTGCCGGAGTAACTTCCTCCGGGTTAAAAAGGCGCGATGTGACCTTTTCCCACATTGGAGGCGTCTGGCTCAGTTCGCGGGTGATGGTGGCGGCGGTCATGTAAACACGGTGCGTGTATTTGTAATCTGGCTCGTCGCTGGCATGCGCGTGTGCCTGTACCAGCTCGGCGAGGATGAAATTAGCAACATCCCCGGCCAGTAGATCGACGTCGGCGCGCGCCATGTCAGGCAGTCGGTTGAAGCGGCGCATCAGATTGAAAAGCTGACCACCTGCTATAGCTGTATTGTCACGCTCAGTGGCGTTACCGCCGAGTAAATTCAATGTGCTCCCCTTCATTACGCCGACACGATATTGAGCGTTAACGGTTTCAACGCGTGGCAATGTGCGCTCAACAAATGTCTTTGTTAAGTAAGCATTAGCGCGGGCTGTACCCTGTGTCTTTTCCAGATCACTAACGCGGCGTTTAACGTCGAGCTGTATCACAGTCGGCTGCTTTTCAAGTAGCTCCTGTGCACGCACTAAAGCCGCAATCGTCTGACTGCGGCTTTGCATTTCCTCATAGGTGGGGTACGGGCTGGAGATGGCTTCCCGTGGAGCATTCCACGGGTAAGCAAATTCCTCATGCATCAGGCATTACCCTGCCGGTGTTTATTGCGATGTTCTTCAATTTCCTGGCAGGAAACACAGCGAGTTACACCCAGATATGCGCGGCGGCGCTTTTCAGGAATTGGGGCATCACAGTCTTCACAAAATGAGGCGCTTATAGCAGGCGCGCGATTGATGATACTGGCGATGTTGCTAGCCAGCATTTCATCGGTGCGTTGCTGCACGATGTCCATTGAGTCAGCCATTAATGCGCCTCCTCAATCTGTGCCTGGATTTTTTCTACTTCCTGATCAAGTAGCTCGGCTGCTTCGACACAGGTTAATTCATACCGGCGAATTTTCGAGGCCAGGATGTTAAGGCGGGATATCATGAGGTCAGCACGACCGCGACGCTCTTCGCGACGCGCATCATTCAGCATCATATCGAGTTCGATATAAGAACCAGGCTTAGTGGTACCAGATAATTTATTCAGCATGTGATTTCCTTTATTCAGGCAAAGCGAATCCCGGCGGGTTTACGCCAATTTATTGCTTTGGGTTATTTAGCTTAAAAGAGTCATTCGTTTGGGAAACAAACTCACAACGGCTTTAAGGTGGTTCATTGCGCGAATCAGTGCGTTTCTTTCTTCATTAGTGAGATCATTAAAATCGGCTGAGTGCCGGTCTTTGCCGATGTTCGCCAGGAAAAAGATAGCGCTTAATGCTCGTTTGTTATCCTGATAATTGTTGTCAGTCACATCGCGCATTTCAGCAATAAAACGGGCTACATCTTTTTCGCAATTACCGCCCATCAGTTGCGCGCGAAGCAGTGCAACATGATTCAGCGCGGCAACACGTTGACCGGCCGTCAGTTCGACCAGCATGGAATCGCCTTCGATAGCCATGATTTGCCTCTCTTAGGTAATGCCTGTGCTTTTACTTCTGAAGACGACGGGGTTGCCGGGTTCCAGCGCTTACCGTTTTCTCCCATGATCCAGCCGTGTCCGTAAGACATAGATGGGCTTTGATGTTTTAGCCTTGCAGCCAGTGAGATCATGATTACACCTCAACTCATGCCAAATGATGCACCGATGCCGCTGATAGCATCGACAGTTGAGGACAATGCCGGGTTAGCCTGAATACGTGCCTGTACAGCCATTGCGGCCAGCGTTAAGCAGCGAATACCGCTATTAACATTTTGCAGCAGGCCGCGTTTACAGTTGGCAGTCATAGGTTCTGTAGAGCTTGCCCCAGCTGCTAACTGGCCTACTTCTGCGGTGGCTTTCATGACATACAGGGGGAATTTTTCATCTGCGACTTCGTTTACCGGCACACAGGGGAGACACTGGATTTGCGCCAGCAAGCCATCAACTAACGTTGCATCCTCAGTGACATCGGTAAGAGCTAAAACCTCTAAGACGGTAAGCTGATGTGGCTGGTCTGGATTCAGCTTATTACGCAGCGTTTGCGCACGCATGCCGGACTGCTTCGCGACGTCTTCCATGTTGTGAGCTAACGCGAATTTGCGACAGGCATCGTCGTAATGGGTATGGGTAGAAACCTTGAAATCAAACATGCTCAGATCCTTCTTAACTTGCAAAATCAAGTTATGGTTTGATGTAGCGGCATTTGATCGCCTGCTGGCGGTTCTTTTCACGCCATGCAGCAACATTGATAAGCGGATTGCCATGTTTCGTCATGGTGGTTTCTACTACTTCGCCTGTCTTACGATTAGTGCGGTTCTGCGTATAAGTGAAAGATGGGGTAGGGGCGAGCAGCACTACGCCGTTAGCAATCCATTTTTCCAGCACTGACAGGCTGATACGGTTGGCTGCAGCAAAGTCCTGCTTAGACATTGTTGGGGATGTAGCCAGCGTTACGGCTTTGTTTACAGCGTCGTTCACTGCTTCGCTAATGGCTGGCATCAAAATCGCTGCGACATTGGCAATAAAATCTTGAGATTGCACTAAGTCAAATGCGTTTCTACTAATTGCATTTTCAGTTTGCATAACGCAAAATCTCCTGTTTGTTAGCGTGTTCTATGGTGTTGCATGTGGTGTGCATACACATTAGATCACATTTGTGCTCATGTAAAATACTTTTGTGGTTGGTTCTGTATGTCTGACTTACAGTCAAATGCTTATGAAGTGATTGAGAGGTTGCTCGCAGCTTATGGGGTGACTACACAACGAGCCTTGGCAGAATCGCTAAATGTACCTTCAAATAATGTTAGCGCTTGGTCTCAACGTAATAGTGTTCCCGGTAGTGCAATAATAAAGTGCGCTCTAGACACTGGTGCAGATCTGCGTTGGCTTGTGAAAGGTGAGCTTGCAAAAGCAAATTTTGACAGATCTAAAAACCTTCCTCATGGAAAAGCGCTTTTAGATGAAATCATTTCCAATGGTGGTAAGGCTGTGTTACGGCGCATCATGGATGCCTATGGTTTTACATTGCAAAAACAGCTTTGCGAATTGTTAGATATTTCATCGGGTACGGTTAGTACGTGGATTCGTAGAAATCATTTTCCGGGTGAAGTAGTTGTCACCTGTGCCCTTGAAACTGGTGTTTCATTGGAGTGGCTTGCAACGGGTAAAGGAATGTCAAATGGATCAGACATGGAAAACTTTTCTCAAAAAAAACAATTGTGTAAGATTGAGAAAAATAAGCTTTCAGCTGGGAAGTTAATTAAGGATGGTTTTTATTATTTTGACAATTCTTTCATATCAAAAGATGTTATTAGCCCTGTTTTTATCATGTCAGCTTCAAAATCATGGTTAGTGGATTTTGATAAAAGAAACATTAGTAATGGTAGATGGGTTATTGATATAGACGGAAACGTAGATGTCTATGATATTGCAAGAATTCCAGGTAACAAAATTAACATTGTGGGCAACGGATCAGCGTTTGAATGCAATGTTGAGGATGTAGCCCCTCTGGGGGTAGTGGTACTAACGTTAGAAAATAATATATAGATATATAAGGATATAATTATGAAAAAGCTTTTAAAGTGGATATTCTATGTTTTTGTTGGGCTAATGGTGATTGGTTATTTTGCAGGAAAAAATGATGATACAAAAACGTCATCGAGTACTTCTCAAGCAAGTCAGTCCTCATCAGCTAATGCATCCGAGAATGCTGAAGAAAGCCCTCCGCAAAAACCTATTTATCAGACGACAGCTCGTAAATTATTCAATGATTATGAAGAAAATGAAGTCGCAGTTGATGAACAGTTGAAAGGTAAAGTTGTTGCTATGACTGGCATTGTACAGTCTATCGACAAAGATTTTACAGATTCAATTATTATCAGCTTGAAGACTGATAATGAATTTATGCCCGCAAGACTTAAAATGAAGGACTCGCAAAAAGCTGCTGCAATAGCTTTAAAAAAAGGCAAGCAGGTAGTGATCGTGTGTGAAAATATGTCTCGCATTATCGGAGCACCTTCAGGTCGAAACTGCTCATTTAACTAATATAGATAGGCGCTAATTATTTTAATGGCGCCTATTTTTTTTATTTATATAAAATTAACATGGAGTAGTTATGTCCGAAGGTAGCGGGGCTAAAAGAGCTTTAACTAAAATGATTGAGTTTTACAAAAAACTCGATACACGACAAAGGTTATATTCCAACTTATTTTTTTTCTCCGTTATATTTATAATTGGATGTGTTTTTTTTGATGCTGAGCAAAGGAGAGTTTTTTTAATACTAATTGTCCTTTACTGGACTTCGACTGTAGTGTTCGAAACATTGAGTATATACAAAAAAATATGCAACTATACTTTAGGTAAAGCTTTACTGTTAATTGGGTTTACTCTGTGCACAAATATTTCATTAGCTATTGCTGGGGTTATAATAAATGATGTTACAACTGTAGCCCCCACAAACTTCCCTCATGCATTAATATTGGTTTCTATAGCGATAATACCATTTATAATGGCGATTATAATGCTGGTTATATACTTTGCATTGTTTATCACTCTTCCCATATGGGGGGTTGTCATTTTTGTTTATGATAATAAATTAAAGAAAATTCTACTTCCCGGTTATGAGCCTCAGGATGGAGTGTTTCTATATAAAACAACAAAACTGATTCAGGTTTTATCAATAGGTTGCTACTGTGTCTTTTTCCATTCACTCTTTAACAGCATTCTTGATGATTATACCAAGTTCTTATATTCGAAAGCGCAGTCATTTATTTACACTTTTGAAATGTATGGTAAGTCACCATGCATCGGACTGCCCTCAGGTAAAGTTGCATTTATAAACGATGATAATGTTCTGATTGCTCACAAAAAAGGTGAGGATATGAGCTTCATAACTCATACTTGTGAATATAAAAAATAAGTTTAGCTCCTATCCAAGGCTACGGCGGCAGTCTTGCTAAAGGCTGCAGCCATTTTATCGCCACATTCATAGCTAACCTATTAATAAATAAGGCCTATTGAAGTATTCGGTCTTTTTTTGTTTGTGTGTAACGTTCAGAAACTAACCAGAGTGCCTCAAGAAGATAAATTACTGGAGAGGGTAAGAGATTATCGCGTCCCGCACTTGTCCTCTGGAAGTAGCCGCAACAAACAGAAGAAATAGACGCCTGCGTTTGCAGGCGTTAATTATTTACCCAACCAGCGTCCGGCCTGTGCAGACTCAATTAACAGACGAATAGTCAGCGGATCGTGCGGTGCGTTGAAATCTTCCGGGAAATATTCGGCAAACGTGATAGAGCCGGGATTAATACCAAATCTGTCAGCATACCGCTCTAGCAATTCATACGCGTCAAGAGGATCCATGCGAAAGTCATTGTTCAGAGCGGTATCCCGCTCAAGCTTATAACGTCTTAACGTAAACAAACTTCTGCCGTTATAATCTTCAACCAGCGCAAATACAGCTTTCTCTATATCCTCACTTACCATATCTTGTCGTCCTTATGAGCAATAAGGTTATATTTTACCGTAGTTTTCCAGCCAATTTCTGCCACATCAACGGCCATAATTACCCAGCCTAAAACGGGGATTGTGCGACCGACGAACGTCCCCAGCTTGTGAGTCATTAACATCTTAATTTGAAGAGGATTTTTAGGGTTCTGTATCCACGTGGGTAATCTGAATGGAAGACGGTAATCCCGTAACAGCTTTCGAGAATAGACCGAAGCATAAGAGGTGCCTTTCCATGCTCCGTTTAGCTTACCGGATACGTCAATCGTATTTTGTACCGAGTAAATCGCAACCAGAGCGATGATATCCTTTGTACCGCTGAAGTGCTCTGCAGTCACATCAATCATTATCCAGAAATAAAGCTCTCCTGCAGAAAGGTTAGTAAGTCCGCCATAGAAGTAAGTTCCGTTTAACTGCTCCGTTGTATCCATACCATTCCCTTAAATGGGTACTGTAATGGTCAAAACTGTATCACATCAATTCCGGTCACTGCCAGATGCTGGCTGGCGCTATCTGATGCATTTTGCGACTCTTAAATCCATAGTTGTCGCTCCGCTGTATCAAAAGATCACGATGCCCACGCTCGGGTCGTTGAACGCTGCATGATCTATGCATCTTATCCCTCAGCCCACAATAGTTATCATCGCAATGGCGGATCACTTGGTGCATGCTTTAAATGCAGTTTTACTAACGTTCATCTCATCATTGCTACTATGGCAGGATTTTCCAGCAAGAAGAAAAAGCAAAGAGTCTGTCAATATATAAAGGTCAACGCGCCTCATTACAGATATTTAGTTATTGCGAAACCAATGGGTTGATTTGTGAAAAAAGCAAATATAAGTTATGGGTTGCTCTATGGCTGAATTACAGGATGTTTACTTATGAAATCTTTAATTCATATAGGTTGTTGAAATTGAGGGTAAAAATAAAAAAATATTGGGTGAAGCCTATGTATAACAGCGAAGGGAAAATTGCTGACGCTCTATATGAGATTCTGAATAAATGAAGCGTGCTATTTTATGGCTGATTCAGTCTTTTTTCTATTTATTACCTGCTGAAGTTATTGTGGCTGGCGTGTATATCTTCATCTGCTTTGTTCCGCAGTATGCAGCACTTCTTAGTTTTGCCTGGGTTATCGTAGTTTCTTATGTGTATATTAAATTTAACCGATGGTATTGATAAAATCCTGACATATTAGTGAGCTTAAAATTTGGGTTGAAAAGCTAACGCAAAATAACCCTATTAGCTTAAGGTGCCCGGTCTCCATCCTAAAAACCCACTCCACTCTGCAAAAGCAGAAACAACCCTGCCAGCCTCGCACCCAAAGCTTACCTGTCATCTTGTCATCACCGCGGTTTGGCTTATCCTTAAAGCTTCAATCAAAAGGAGCATCGTTTATGAAAGCGGCAATTGCTAACAGTGAACACAAGGTTGAAGTGGTTGAGAAGACGCTGCGTCCTCTCAAAACGGGCGAAGCACGGCTCAGGATGGAATGCTGTGGCGTATGCCATACCGATCTGCATGTGAAGAACGGGGATTTCGGTGATAAAACCGGCGTGACGCTGGGTCATGAAGGTATCGGTATTGTTGAGGAAGTCGCGCCAGATGTGACCTCACTTAAGCCAGGCGATCGTGCCAGCGTGGCATGGTTCTTTAAGGGCTGCGGGCACTGCCAATACTGCAACTCCGGTAACGAAACGCTCTGCAGAGAGGTCGTCAATGCCGGTTATACCGTCGATGGCGGTATGGCTGAAGAGTGTATCGTCGTTGCAGACTATTCGGTCAAAGTCCCCGACGGGCTTGATCCCTACGCCGCCAGTAGTGTCACCTGCGCCGGTGTCACCACCTATAAAGCGGTGAAAGTGTCCGAGGTAAAACCGGGTCAGTGGCTGGCGATTTACGGTCTTGGCGGGCTGGGAAACCTCGCTCTGCAGTATGCGAAAAATGTCTTTAACGCCAAAGTGATCGCGGTTGATGTGAGCGATGGGCAACTGGCACTGGCGAAAGAGATGGGTGCCGACCTGGTCGTAAACTCGGCCAGCGAAGATGCGGCTCGCTTTATTCAGGAGCAAACCGGTGGGGCGCATGCGGCTGTGGTAACGGCGGTTGCCAAAGCAGCGTTTAACTCTGCTGTCGATGCGGTCAGGGCCGGTGGTCGGGTGGTGGCTGTCGGACTGCCGCCGGAAGCGATGAGCCTGAATATTCCGCGTCTGGTGCTCGATGGCATTCAGGTAGTAGGATCGCTGGTCGGGACGCGTAACGATCTGGCGGAAGCTTTCCAGTTTGCGGCAGAAGGGAAGGTGGTGCCGAAGGTGACCAAAAGGAAGATTGGTGAGGTCAATGCCATCTTCGATGAGATGATTCAGGGCAAGATCCGCGGCAGGATGGTAATCGACTTTAGCGGTCAGTCTGCTGAATAATCCGTGCCAATAATCGCATAAGCCCGCGCCGTGCGGGCTTTTTAATGCCTGTAAGGCCAGTTCCCTCCCGCTGAATGCGTAAAGCATATTCCGTTAAAGCATTAATAAGCGCGGCTTTATGTTTCATGATGTGATTTTCACTTGAACTTTACCGGTAACATTATAGTTTATGGGGTGAAGTCTGATTACACACATCTGAAGGAGGGTTATATATGGCTAAGCATCACTTACTCAAATCCATTGAAATTGCAGCGATTGTGCTGTTTGTCCTGATACTGGCGTATCTGGCGGTTACCGGTCTGCTGTCATCAACTGGCGTTGATCACGCCTGGCCGTATCCCAGTAAGTAATTGAGTGCCGCACCAGGGAAATTATAAATAATATAAATAGATAACCGATCCTGATACAGGACATAAAAAACCCCGCAATCGCGAGGTTAATCAGAGTCTACACCAGGCTCACCGAAAGCAGAGTCAGCTCTTCGGTTTCCAGCGACAGGCTTTTTTTGGTTTCGAACATAAAGGCTTCCAGCGCCTCCTCGACATCGTCGCCCTCGATAAAGGCGTGAGTCGTGACATGATTTTCACCTTTGGGCTTAATCACGTAAGAAACAAACCACTTCTTCTTTTGCATAATGCTTATCCTCTTCTGAATAGGTAAATGCCGCACACCGGCAATACTGAGCTTTCCCGCCAGCAGTTCAGCGGAACATGTACGGGTTCGGTCTGACAAAGACTAATCGAGCGGGGCCGGATGCAGCAGGTCGATCACGTCGTCAATTTCATTACTGGCCGCATGACGATCAAGGGCAACCGCATAGTAGCGTCCCTTGCAGTAGTGCTTTGTTACCGCCACCCGATGGCCGGTATCGCTGTCAGCTTCACCGCCGGTCAGGGTCTGCAGGTGGGGCGGGATAACCAGCTCACTTTCGAGTTGTTCTGCTTCAATGATCACTGCGCCACCGTCGGTGGATAGCAGCAGATGCTGAATGCTCATGTTCTCTCCTCTGAGTCAGATTGCTAACCGGCAAAGTGTAGTTCACCTCAGCGGGTGTGCTGGCGACGGGCTTAATCAATGCCTGAGCAGGCTCGTTATCACAGCCAATTGCGCTTTTCCTGGCAAAAAAAAAGCCCCGGAGTCAGGGGCTTTTAAGAAAGGGATGGCCTGCGTTAAAAACTCAGCTGGTCTGATCGGCCAGCTTCGGCTTCAGCACGCGCTTACCAATCTGAATGCCGGGCTTCTCAACATACTTATAGAGTAAAGAGGCCAGTGCATAGGTCACCGGGATGGCAGAGACGCAGACAATCAGGAAGCGCATCATGTCGCTCTTAAACTCAATGTCGGTGTGATTGAGCAGCAGTGCGATCAGCGGGATTACAATCAGCAGATGCAGCAGGTAGACAGAAAACGACACGTCGCCCAGCCAGGTGCTGAGACGGTTGTTCAGCAGCTTACGCGGCAGAGCAATCAGCGTTGCCATCAGGCTGCCCTGCGGGTATTGCCACAGAATCGCCGTCATACCGACGATCATCAGCGCCTCCATAATCACCTGCAGCTTAATCGCGCCCAGGCCCATCGCCACGCTGGCGACCGGGCCAAGCAGCGCAAAGGCGACGTAAAGCAGGGATTTACGGCGAATCGCCTCGGCCAGCAGCATCCCCGACAGGAACATATTAAGCTTTATCAGGATCATTGAAGGCATCTCAAACGCCTCATAATAATCTGCCAGCACATACCGGCCAGCGCAGCAGAGCGCCATGATGCCAATCAGCGAGGCGGCATAACCAAAGCGCAGCGTCACCAGCATGATGAACGGGAACAGCAGATAGAACTGCATCTCCAGCCCGATGCTCCAGTCAGGCAGCACAGTATTAAAACCATATTCGGGCAGCAGGCCGAACAGGAAACTGAAGTGGGTCAGGATGTTTGCCAGCGACTGGTCGTTGTAACGCGACGACTCAGTGGCGGTGCCGGAATAGAAATGAGCAATGGTGTCACGCATCTCGCCAAACCACGGGCCATAAATCAGGGCGATGATTAACAGCAGATAGTAGAGCGGGGCGATGCGGAAGAAGCGCCGGATCCAGAACTTCTTAATGGTCTCTGTGCTCTGCCACGGCTCTTTCTGCTGACGCTCGACGTAGTTTTTCGCCATCAGATAACCCGATAACAGAATAAACAGATCGACCCCAATGCCAGGGGATGAAATAAGCGTGATATGGCAATGAACCAGTAAGCTGATATGGCCAACTAATACCCAGAGAGAAGCGATGCCGCGTAATCCCTCCAGCTCCGTAGACCAACCTCGTGTTGCAGACATAACTATTCCTCGTTTTTATCCGACCTTCGGCGCTCACTAAGCCTCAAGGCAACAGATATGTAAACGGGCCTTTACAAAAGTAAGAAGATTCCGAGCACAGGTAAGAGGGAAAAATCAATCGAAACAGGGCGGGAAAGCACAGGAAGTTAAGGGCGTGCAGTGGCACACCCTTAATCAATATCACTGATTGAGAGGGCCGATCAGGCCAGTTTTAACAGGATCATACCGGCCAGCAGCAGGGTCAGGCCGGCCCAGCCTTTGCGGTTCAGCCGCTGGCCAAACAACACCCATCCGGCCGCGACAGTGGCGATAATCCCAAAACCGCCCCAGACCGCATAGGCGATCGAGAGATCGATACCTTTAACCGCCTGAGCAAGTGCGCTGAACGCGAGCAGGACACAGCAGAGGGAAAGCAGACCGTAAAGCGGTTTCTTAAACCCATCAGAATATTTAAGGAATATGTTAGCGGCAATCTCCAGCACGATAGCCAGCGCCAGCCAGGACGCATGAACAAGATCAGCGATGAGCATGATTAATCTCCGCTGATGATTGGGTGCCGGTTTTGATCAATACAATTCCGACGATCAGCGTCACCAGCCCACAAATTTTCAGCGCTGACAGCGTTTCACCAAACAGCTGCACGCTGAATAACGTAATCAGCATGATGCCGATACCTTCCCACAGCGCATAAGCCACGCCCAGGGCGATACGTTTAATGGCGAAACTCAGCAGAATATAAGAACAGGCAATCATGCCCAGCATCATCAGGTAGCCGGAATGGCTGCCATTGAGGCTGGACCATTTCATAAAAAGGGTACCAATAATTTCAGTAACAATAGCGAGTGATAATAAAACCCAGGCGCGCATGGGTGCTCTCCAGCAACGATAAATGACGACCTGCAACAACGCACAACGTGCGGGCAGACTCAGAACAGTTCGAAGTGGTGAGGGGACTACAGGGCGTTACGCCAGTGCTGATCGGCGGCGTTCCAGCCAGAAAGGCGAGAGGGGGAATGCAGGGGGTTTGACATGAACATTCTGCTCATAAAATTTACAATACATCCACATTGTTGCTTCTCATCAGTGGACGGATAGTGCCTCCGGTTAAATAGACGCTGGATTTATAGCATTCTGCACATCACCAAATCAACAGCAGATGCTGCTTTGTTTGATGTCTGTTAAGGTTTGATGATTTGAAAAGGGTGACGTGTGGAAAAGGATGTGTGGTAAACCGTAATGAAAAAAATAGCCGGGCAACAAAAGTGCCCGGCTATTATTAAGTGACGCTGTCACGTATTATTCAGCGCGCTGCGGAACCGTGCGAACGGGTGCATCACCCGCGACATAGTAAGCGGCGGTGCTGCGCGGCAATGGATCGCGACCACGAATCTTATCGGCAATCTTCTCGCCAATCATGATAGTGGTGGCGTTCAGGTTACCGGTGATGATCAGCGGCATAATCGACGCATCCACTACGCGTAAGCCTTCCAGTCCATGCACACGACCTTCGCCATCAACGACGGACATCGGGTCGTTACCCATCTTACAGGTGCCGCACGGGTGATAAGCGGTTTCGCCGTGGTTACGCACGAACTCATCCAGCTGCTCATCTGTCTGGCAATCCAGTCCCGGACTGATTTCACGGCCACGGTACTTGTCCAGCGCCGGCTGATTGATGATCTGGCGCGTGATGCGAATCGCATCGCGGAACTCATGCCAGTCCTGCTCATGCGACATGTAGTTAAACAGAATGGCCGGATGACGACGCGGATCGCGTGACTTCAGGCGTACATGACCGCGGCTTGGAGAACGCATTGAGCCGACGTGACACTGGAAGCCGTGGGCATCAACCGCGTTGGAACCGTTGTAGTTAATCGCCACCGGCAGGAAGTGATACTGGATGTTCGGCCAGCTGAACTCTTCGCGGCTGCGGATAAAGCCACCCGCTTCGAACTGGTTGCTGGCGCCAATACCGGTGCCGTTAAACATCCACTCCGCACCAATTTTCGGCTGATTCCACCACTTCAGAGCCGGATAGATTGAGACCGGTTCTTTACACTCATACTGCAGATACATCTCCAGATGGTCCTGCAGGTTTTCACCCACGCCCGGCAGGTCGTGAACCAGCGGGATGTCGAACTGCTTCAGCAGCTCAGGAGAACCCACGCCAGAACGCTGCAGGATCTGCGGCGAGGCGATAGCGCCGGCACACAGCAGCACTTCACGGCGTGCGGTCACTTTATTGATGGTGTTGCTGTCGCCCTGCAGATACTCCACGCCGACCGCACGCTTGCCATCGAAGATGATGCGATCGGTGGTGGCATGCGTGATGATCTTCAGGTTAGCCCGGCCTTTGGCCATATCGAGATAGCCACGCGCAGTGCTGGAACGACGACCGTTTGGCGTCACGGTACGATCCATCGGACCGAAACCTTCCTGCTGATAGCCATTAAGGTCGTCAGTGCGCGGATAACCTGCCTGCACGCCCGCCTCAATCATCGCTTCAAACAGCACGTTATTGCCCGCTTTAGGCGTCGCAACACACACCGGGCCGTCGCCGCCGTGGAAATCGTTCGGGCCGATATCGCGGGTTTCCGCTTTACGGTAGTAGGGCAGGCAGTCCAGATAGCTCCAGTTCTCCAGCCCAGGTTCGCTGGCCCAGTTATCGAGATCCATCGCATTGCCGCGGATATAACACATGCCGTTAATCAGTGATGAACCGCCCAGACCTTTGCCGCGACCACACTCCATGCGGCGATTGTTCATGTAAGGCTCTGGCTCGGTTTCATAAGCCCAGTTATAGCGCTTGCCCTGTAACGGGAAGGCGAGGGCCGCAGGCATCTGGGTGCGAAAATCAAAGCGGTAATCCGGGCCGCCCGCTTCCAGCAACAGGACGCTCACGTTGCTCTCTTCGGTCAGACGGGTAGCCAGAACGTTTCCTGCGGATCCGGCTCCAATAATAATGTAATCAAATTCCATTCATCGTTCCTCAGGTTAAGTGATTAAAAGACTGACTGAAAACGCGTCAGCTCAACCTGCACGGACTTCACCTGGGTGTAGCTCTGCAGCGTCATCAGGCCATTCTCACGGCCAATGCCGGAGTGCTTGTAACCACCCACTGGCATCTCTGCGGCTGATTCGCCCCAGGTATTAATCCAGCAGATACCTGCTTCGATCTGATGAATCACGCGGTGCGCCTTATTGAGATCCTGCGTTACCAGGCCGGCGGCCAGACCAAATTCGGTGTCATTGGCGCGGCGGATCACTTCTTCTTCACTTTCGTAGCTCAGGATCGACATGACCGGTCCGAAGATCTCTTCACGCACAATCTTCATCTCATCACGGCAGTCGGTGAACACGGTTGGTGCAACCCAGGCACCCTGGTCGAAATCGCCACCGGTCAGACGTTTGCCGCCGCACAGTACGCGTGCGCCTTCAGCGATGCCGGATTCGATATAACGCATCACATTGTCGCGATGGCTGAAGCTGACCAGCGGACCAAAGTTGGTCGCCGGGTCACGCAGATCGCCTGCCTGAATGCGGGCAACGCGTTCGCTGATTTTCGCCTCGAATGCGGCCTGCAGTTTTGCAGGAATAAAGACGCGGGTGCCGTTGGTGCAGACCTGACCGGAGCTGTAGAAGTTCGCCATCATGGCGATGTCGGCGGCCAGGTCGAGATCGGCATCATCAAAGATGATCAGCGGTGATTTACCACCCAGTTCCATGGTGACCTCTTTCAGTGTTGAACCTGCTGCATTGGCCATCACTTTTTTGCCGCTGACGACGCCACCGGTAAAGGAGACTTTGTCGATGCCAGGATGCTCAGTGAGCAACTGACCGGTGACCGAACCGATGCCCGGCAGCACGTTGAACACGCCATCCGGCAGGCCCGCTTCGGTGTAAATTTCCGCCAGCTTCAGGGCAGTGAGCGGGGTCATTTCACTCGGTTTGAAAATCATCGCGTTACCCGCTGCCAGCGCGGGCGCGGATTTCCACAGGGCGATCTGAATCGGGTAGTTCCAGGCACCGATACCAGCTACCACGCCCAGCGGTTCGCGACGGGTGTAAACAAAGGAGGTTTCACGCAGTGGGATCTGCTGACCTTCCAGCGCCGGAACCAGACCGGCGTAATACTCCAGTACGTCTGCGCCGGTGACGATATCGACCGCTGAGGTTTCGCTGTAAGGCTTACCGGTATCGAGCATTTCCAGCTCTGCCAGCTCATCATTACGCTCACGCAGAATATCGACGGCGCGACGCAGGATGCGCGAGCGCTCCATGGCGGTCATCGCGGCCCAGACTTTCTGGCCTTTTCTGGCGGCAGCAACGGCGCGATTGACATCTTCCTGGCCGGCGGCATGAACCTCTGCCAGCACTTCGCCGTTGACCGGGTTAATCGTCTGGAACGTTTCGCCAGACGCTGCGGCAACATAAGCGCCATCGATGTAGAGTTTCTGCTCGGTGAATCGGGACATGTTTTCTCCTTCCGTTATTCGTGCTCGCCAGCCAGTTGCTGACGGATGAATTGGGTGGTCAGTGTGAGGGCGATGACCGGGTTAAATGGCTTACCGCTCAGCGCAGCGCGCAGCCACAGACCATCTATCAGGGCAGCCAGCCCGTGTGCGGCCAGACGTGCCTTCTCGAGCGGCAGTTCACGCCGGAATTCGACCACCAGCGTTGAGTAGAGCCGCCGGCTGCTGACCCGCTCCAGGCGATTAAGCTGGGGCTGATGCATGCTGCTCGACCAGAAGTCGAGCCAGGCTTTCATCACTGCCGTGTGCACCTGGGTATCATCAAAATTACCCTCAACGATGGCACACAACCGCTGTTCTGCAGAGGCACCGGCCAGCGGTTCTAACCGCGACAGTACCGCCTCGCGCAGTTGACGCGTCACATCACGCATCGTGGCTTCCAGTAAGCCGTTCTTGTCCTTGAAATAGTGACTGATGATGCCGGTGGAAACCCCCGCCCGACGGGCGATCTGGGCGATAGTGGCATCATTAATCCCCACTTCATTAATCGTGCTCAGGGTCGCATCAATCAGTTGCCGACGACGTATCGGCTGCATCCCTACCTTTGGCATAGCTCCAGCTCCACCCTCAAATCGAGCCCCTATTTAAACTTTTTTTGATTGCACGTTCAATATAAAAAGAAAATTTGTTAGGATGCTGTTCTTTAAATGTAGCGAAAGCGAAACGGCAATGAGTGCTAAAATAGGCTGGTTTGTCTGAGCGATTAACAGGAAGTGACAGAACGAAACAGGGCCGCACGGCCGGAAAGCCGTGGACGGCAAGACTTATCCATTGCGTATTTTCAGGACATTAACCAGAGGTAACCGATGAATAATCCACCTGCCGGTGAAAAAGACAGACTCAATCCCGTTGTATTTTATACCTCTGCCGGATTGATTCTGACGTTTTCACTTGTGACGATTCTCTACAGTGAACTGGCCGCGAGCTGGATCCTCAAGGCGGTAAACTGGGTTTCCGCCACCTTCGGCTGGTACTACATGCTGGCTGCCACGCTCTATATTGTTTTTGTGCTCTATATGGCCTGCTCACGCTTTGGTTCGATCAAGCTCGGGCCAGAGCACTCCAAACCCGAGTTCAGCGTCCTTAGCTGGTCTGCCATGCTGTTCGCCGCCGGCATCGGCATCGACCTGATGTTCTTCTCGGTCGCCGAACCGGTGACGCAGTATATGCAGCCGCCGGAGGGGGCAGGGCAGACGATGGAAGCGGCTCGCCAGGCGATGGTCTGGACGCTGTTCCACTACGGACTGACCGGCTGGTCAATGTATGCGTTGATGGGCATCGCGCTGGGCTACTTCAGCTATCGCTATAACCTGCCGCTGACCATCCGTTCCGCGCTCTATCCCATCTTTGGTAAACGCATCTATGGCCCGATTGGCCACACCGTAGATATCGCCGCCGTGGTCGGCACCATCTTTGGTATCGCCACCACGCTCGGCATCGGGGTCGTGCAGCTTAACTATGGCCTCAAAGTGCTGTTTGATATCCCGGAAGGCCTGACCGCGCAGGCTGCGCTGATTGTCCTTTCCGTGGTGATCGCCACCATTTCTGTTACGTCGGGCGTCGATAAAGGGATTCGTTTTCTCTCCGAACTCAACGTGATCATGGCGCTGGGACTGATTCTGTTTGTGCTGTTCTTCGGCAACACCGAGTTCCTGCTGAATGCGCTGGTGCTGAACGTCGGGGATTACATCAATCGCTTCATGGGCATGACGCTCAATACCTTTGCCTTTGATCGTCCGACCCAGTGGATGAACAGCTGGACGCTCTTCTTCTGGGCGTGGTGGGTGGCCTGGTCGCCATTCGTCGGCCTGTTCCTGGCGCGTATCTCACGTGGTCGTACCATCCGTGAGTTCGTGCTGGGCACGCTGATTATTCCGTTCACCTTTACGCTGTTGTGGCTGTCAGTGTTCGGTAATGCCGCGCTGTATCAGATCATTCACGGCAATACGGAGTTTGCGCAGGAAGTGATGAACCATGCGGAGCGCGGCTTCTACAGCCTGCTGGCGCAGTATCCGGCGTTTAAACTCAGCGCCTCGGTCGCGACGATCACCGGTATGCTGTTCTACGTCACCTCGGCGGATTCCGGCTCGCTGGTGCTGGGTAACTTCACCTCGCGACTGAAAGATATCAACAGTGATGCACCGAACTGGCTGCGTATCTTCTGGTCTGTGGCGATTGGGGTACTGACCCTGAGCATGCTGATGACCAACGGTATCACTGCCTTGCAGAACACCACGGTGATCATGGGGCTGCCGTTCAGCTTTGTTATCTTCTTTGTCATGGCGGGGCTGTTTAAATCCCTGAAGATTGAAGATCACCGTCGGGCCAGCGCCACGCGCGACACCGCGCCCTATCTGGCTCATGCGACCGATCGCCTGACCTGGAAGAAGCGTCTGTCGCGCCTGATGAACTACCCTGGCTCGCGTTATACCCAGCAGATGATGGAAAAAACCATCTATCCGGCGATGCAGGAAGTGGCGAAAGAGCTGGAGCTGCGGGATGGCCGGGTCACGCTGGAGAGTGTTGAGGCGGATGAAAGCAACCCGATTGGCTATCTGGATCTGCGCGTCCATCTGGGCGAGGAGCAGGACTTTATCTATCAGGTCTGGCCGCAGCAATATTCGATTCCGGGCTTTACCTATCGCGCCCGCAGCGGTAAGTCGACCTACTACCGGCTGGAAACCTTCCTGATGGAAGGCAGCCAGGGTAACGACTTAATGGATTACAGCAAAGAGCAGGTGATCATCGACATACTGGATCAGTATGAGCGACACCTGAACTTCATCCATCTCAACCGCGAAGCGCCGGGCAGCAACATCAGCTTCCCAAGCGCTTAAATCAGGGCCCGTCAGTGAGCAATTGCTGGCGGGCTTTTTTTTCGCTACCGTCGTCATGAACAATACCGCTTCACCTGCCGAAATCGACTATCTTTAGGGCTTTGCTGGCCTGATGCCTGAAAAGCGTAGACAGGGAGTCATATGGGAAAAATATTCAGTACGTTTCTGCCGCTCTATACCACTACGCTTCTGATGCTGCTGGGTTCCGGTTTACTGACTACCTACGTCTCGTTACGGCTGGCCAGTGAACAGGTTAATGGTGCGCTGATCGGCGCGATTATTGCGGCCAACTATATCGGGCTGGTGATTGGCGGCAAAGTGGGGCACAACCTGATTGCCCGCGTCGGCCATATCCGTGCCTACGTGGCCTGTGCCGGGATCATTACCGCCTCGGTTGTAGGTCACGGGCTGACAGACTTTATTCCGCTGTGGGTCTTTCTGCGTCTGATTATCGGGCTCTGCATGATGTGCCAGTACATGGTGCTGGAGAGCTGGCTCAACGATCAGGCGGAATCTTCCCAGCGCGGCATGATTTTCGGCCTCTATATGGTCGCCACCTACCTTGGACTCAGTGGCGGACAGGTGATACTGAGCCTGCAATCGGGGTTTGGGGTGAGCACGCTGCTGATTGTGGCGCTCTGTTTCGCGCTCTGTCTGGTGCCGATTGCACTGACCACCCGCACTCACGTCAGGCCCATGACACCGGCACCGATGGAGCTGGGCTATTTTATCCGCACTATTCCCAAACTGCTCGGCACCACCCTGGTGACCGGCATGGCGATTGGCGCGTTCTATGGCCTGGCACCGGTTTATGGCAGCAGCAAAGGCTTCACCACCAGCCAGACCGGTTATTTTATGAGTCTCACGATTTTTGCCGGGCTGGTGTCGCAGTTTCCGCTGAGCTGGCTCTCTGACCGCTACGACCGCCAGCGGCTGTTATTCATTATTGCCATGCTCTTTGCCGTGGCCTGCGTGCCGCTGGTGGTGCTGCCGCATCTGACCTTCCACTGGATGATTGGTATCGCCTTTGCCGCCAGCATGATGCAGTTTGCGCTTTATCCGTTGCAGGTGGCGCTGGCCAACGATCAGGTCGCCGCCGATCGCCGTGTCTCGTTAACCGCCTGTCTGCTGATGGCGTTTGGTATTGGCGCCAGTATCGGCCCGCTGGTGGTCGGTGCGCTGATGCAGCCGCTGGGCAGCAATATGCTCTATCTCTTCTTTATGCTCTGTGCGCTGGTGATTGGCGGACTGAGTTATGTGCGTGCGCCGGGTCCGCTTCCGACGACCGAAGTACCGTTGCCGCATGTGGTGATGCCTGACAGTCTGGCGACCTCGCCACTGGGTGCCGCGCTGATCCCGACGCTGGAAGAGGAGGTGATTCATGCGTCGATGGGCGGTCAGGAGCCGGAGGAGGAGAGTGCTGAGTTCGATGACACAGCTGACGAAGAGGATTTGCCCGATGACCTTCCTGATGATCAGCGGGACAAATAGCAGCGGCAAAGCAGGATGCCGTTCGCCGCTGGCTGTACCGTTAAAGCAGGATGTCCGGATCTGACACACTCTTGTCCGGTTGCTGGCTCGACATTCGGGTCAGCAACCGCGAAGCTGGCACATACCGCTTTTTTAAGGAGTCACACCATGCTGGAACTTCGCCCCAATTGTGAACGCTGCGACGTTGATCTGCCGCCATCTTCTCTGGCGGCACGCATCTGCTCGTTTGAATGCACGTTCTGCGCTGACTGTGCTGAGCATCTCACTCATCTTTGCCCTAACTGCGGCGGTGAGCTGGTGCGCCGCCCGGTGCGTCCGGCAGAGAAACTGCAGAAATATCCGGCTAAAATGCGTAGCTGATCCCAAATGACTACAGATATGGTTGGGGCAGAATAGCCTGTCGCGCCTGATCGCATTATGATGTATTTCGTCCCTGACAGAGCTACCACCTTTACTGAGTGCCGGAGATAAGCGCCGGGAGGGACGTACCTTTTATCTCTCTTTAATCGCTTCGCCTGACCCCTTGCACCCTTTCAGCCAGCCTCCTTTGCATTCTGCTTTCCAGCGCGTCATGCCAGTACAGGGTCAGCCCTGACTATACTCTGAAGATGTTTTCAGCAGACAAAGGCCGGGTGCAGCGATGTATTACCAATCCCTGAATGGCGCAGCGTGGCGACGGATCTGGGTGGTCGGCGATCTGCATGGTTGCCGCCGCGAACTGGATGCGCTATTGCAGCAGCATCAGTTTGACCTGCAGCAGGACTTACTGATTTCAGTGGGGGATATCATCGATCGCGGTCCCGACAGCCTGGGTTGTCTGGCGCTGCTGGAGGAGCCCTGGTTTCGCTGCGTGCGGGGGAATCATGAGGAGATGGCGCTTTCAGCACTACAGGGGCAGGAAATGGCGCTCTGGCAGATGAATGGTGGCGACTGGTTCTTTCGGCTGCGTGGTGCAGCGTTGATTGCGGCGCGTCACGCGTTGCAGCGTTGCCGCGAGTTGCCGCTGATTCTCCATCTGCAGCTCGATGAGCGAATTATTGTGATTGCTCATGCTGATTATCCGGCCCGGGAATATGCGTTGAATAAGCCACTCGACTGGCAGCAGGTGGTCTGGAGCCGTCAGCGGCTGGAGGCGATGGAGTCAGGCGAACGGGCGGGCATCCGTGGCGCTGACGCCTTTTACTTCGGACACACGCCGCTGAAACGGTCGCTGACGATTGCCAATCTGCATTACATCGATACCGGCGCAGTGTTTGGCAATCATCTGACGATGCTGCAAATAAAGTGACTCAGCGGAACAGGCGTCCGTCGCGCACCAGCTCCCGCGGATAGCTGTTCTTGATACGGCTGCCGACTTTTTTAGCCAGCCCCAGCGGCTGCTGCTGATAAGTGACAATCATCTCATTACGGGTTGGTTCCGTTTCCGGGTAGATATCCCGGCCGCGATACCACTCTTCCGCCTCTGCTGCGGTGAGCTCAAAAGTCTGCGCCGCATCGGGTTTTGCCAGCGCAATCACCGCTTCATGCTGCCAGCGATAGCCTTTAGCAAAGGTTTCTGCCAGCTTCAGGCCGATGCGCGAGAACCGCACTTTGCCCAGCAGCGGAGTAACGGCCTTCGGGAACAGCCAGATCTCTTTATCACGCTGCCACAGCTCCAGCGACGCATCCCATTTAAGAGAGACAGCGGCGGCGGCCTGGGCTATCTCACTTTCCAGCTTGCGGCTGAGATGGGAGAAGGGCAGTTTACCCACTTTGTAGCCCGGCAGCGGTAAGGGTTCGACCGACGCGGTTTTACGCAGCCGGGCAACGAAAAAGCCTTCGCTGTCGAACATCTGCGGGAAGACATGCAGATAGCCCTCGGGCGTCGCGGCCTGTCCGGCACCCTCAAACAGCCCATCGAGCGCTACAACCTCAACAGCGTCCGGATAGCGCTCCAGCAGCCAGGCAATGACCTGCTGATTCTCAATCTGATTCAGGGTGCAGGTGGAGTAAACCAGCGTGCCGCCGGGTTTGAGGGCGTGGAAGGCACTGTCGAGCAGATCGCGCTGGGTCGCGGCGATCTCATGCGTACTTGCCAGCGACCAGTTTTTCAGCGCATCAGCATCTTTGCGAATCACCCCTTCGCCGGAGCAGGGAGCGTCGAGCAGGATGGCGTCGAACTGTTCCGGCAGGGCTGGCCCGAAGACCCGCGCGTCAAAGTGCGTTAAGGCACTGTTGCTGACGCCGCAGCGGCTGATATTGGCGTGCAATACTTTTACCCGGCTGGAGGAGAATTCGTTAGCCAGGATAACGCCCTGATTGCCCATCCGCGCAGCAATCTGGGTCGTTTTAGAACCCGGTGCCGCCGCCATATCCATCACGGCGCTGACCTCTGACTGAGCGTCAAACAGCGCGGTGACCGGCAGCATGGAGCTGGCCTCCTGAATGTAGAACAGGCCGCTGAGATGCTCAGCCACGCTGCCCAGCGGCAGGCTCTCATCTTCCCGGCTGATCCAGAATCCCTCTTCGCACCACGGCACCGGCGTCAGCTGCCAGTCATAATTAGCCGTCTGACTCAGAAAGTCAGCCACGCTGATCTTCAGGGTATTGACGCGAATACTGCGGCGCAGGGGTTGCTGACTGTAGGCAATAAATTGCGCGAAGCTCGCCTCATCGGGCAGGCTCTGGCGAATTAACGAGAGAAAATCGGCGGGGAAAAGCGAAGAAGCATCTGACACGGGCACATTCCAGTTAAGGCAAAGGCGGCAGTGTATCATGAGGAAAGGAAACGGGCAGCCAGGCTGCCCGTTTGAGGGAGTGAATAAGGCGTATGCTCCCTGAGCCGGTGCTGACTTTAAACGCTCAAAAGGGCAGAACAGTCTGCCCGTTTGAGATAGCCTTTAGCGCGGAGACGGGATCGCCGTTCCCCAGTTACGCCAATCTTTCGGCGCTTCATCCTGCAGCAGGAAGTGTTTATCCGGATTCGCCTGTGGCGCCAGCGGCACCGTCGGCGGCGTCGCAAACTGAATGCCACCGCGAATAAACTGCTGGAATGTCCCGGTTTTCACTACGCCACCCACCAGACCGAAGTCCAGGTTATAGCCGGATGCCAGCCAGAACACTGAGTTATTACGCACCAGATGCTGGTACTTCTTACTGATGCGCAGGGCGATCTGCACACGATCCGCCATATTACCCAGTGAAGTGCCGGTCACGGTACCCACTTCCACACCACGGAACAGCACCGGCGTACCCAGCGACAGTGAACCGGCCTCAGTGGCATCAACATAAATGTTCAGGCCATTAAGGTAGCGGGAATCGGTAATGGTGCTCTCCTGCAGCTCAAACGTGCGCGCGGCGCCACCTTTACCGGGATCCACGTTGACGTAAGGCTGCAACAGGGTTTCCAGATGATTAACGCCGGTAGCGGAAATCTCCGGTGAGACCACCGAGAAACGGCTGCCGAGACGGGCGAAATCGTTGACATACTCCGGATAGAGTACCGCTTTCGCCACCACCTGATTGTTATCTTTGCTTAACGACAGTGACTCCACCTGGCCGACATTAATACCCAGATAACGAATCGGCATCCCGGCAGAGAGTTTGCTGGCGTCATAGGTGTGCAGCGTAATCTGGCTACCCACCGCGCGGGCGGCGGTTTCAGACGGATAGAGGACGCGTTTGGCCCCTTTGGCCGACTGCGCACCACTCATATTGTCGAAACTGATCGCGCCTTTCAGTGCGCGGTTAAGCGGCGATGCCTGCACCGTCAGGCCGCTGCCGTTAAGGCTGACGCGTGCGCCACCCTCCGCCCAGAACACGCTTTCGCTGGTCAGCAGCTTGCGATATTCCGGCTGAATATGTACCGCAATATCAAACGCGTCAGCGCGCGGCGTGACTTTGACGATCTCACCCACCTGAAATTTGCGGTAAAGCACGACAGAGCCGGCCTGCACGTCAGGCAGACTGTTGGCGGTCAGCATCAGCGTGGTAGAAGGGCCATCGCCGGTAATGCCTTCTTCCGCTTTTTCAGCATCGGCAAACAGCGGATAGGCACTTTTTGGCTCACCCTTTTTGCCCGGATCCAGCCGGATACCGCCATCCACCCATTCACGGGCGCTGGCACCTAATACCTGCATGCCATCAAGGCCGAACTTCACATCCAGTCGACTGTTGACGATAAATTTGCTGTCGCCATGCACCAGATTGCGATTTTCAGGATTGACCGCCACCACGAAATTCACGCCATTTTCATCCAGCGTACGCGACATCACCTGACCAATCTGCATGCCGTGCAGCATCAGCGGCTGGCCCTGATCGATACCATAGCTCTCTGGCGCGCTGAGTTTTACCGTCAGCACATTGGGCTTCTGCAGCAGAGTCTCATTGGACGCCAGCACGGTGTAGTGCTGCTGCGGCTCGCCTTCACCCGGCACCAGTTCCAGCGTGTTGCCGGTCAGCAGCGCGCTGAGGCTGGTATCCGTCAGGCTGATTTTCGGACTGTGCATCTCAATGCGGGTGCCGCTGCGCATCAGACCGACAACAGAGGGATCGATGGTCAGTTCGCCGGTGACCTTGCCGCCATCCTGCAGGTTCAGTTTGGTCAGCGTGCCGACTTCCAGTCCCTGATACATCAGCGGGGTGCTGCCCGCCTTGAGATTGTTGCCGTTAGGCAGATCCAGTGTGATCTGCACGCCGCGCTGACTATGTGCCAGATCGGGGTAGAGCCGGTAATTCTGCTCAGCTTTGGCCGTTTCCGCACCCTGTGGCGAGTCAAACGCGATCGCGCCATTGACCAGCGCCGCCAGACTCTCCAGCTGCACTTTAGCCCCGCTCAGGCTGACGTCAGCATTCATGCCTGACACATTCCAGAAACGGCTGTTGGTTTTCACCAGATTGATAAAGCGACGGTCAATCAGCACATCAATCGACACGCCATCGGATTTGCTGTTAATGCTGTAGTCATAGACCCGGCCAACCGGAATTTTGCGGTAATAGACCAGCGAGCCGGTGTTGAGCGAGCCGAGATCGGGCGCATGCAGATGGATCATCAATTCGCCGGTATTCACCCGATACTTGGGCTGCGTATCCAGCGCGGTGAACGACTCGCTGGGTTTACCTTTACCCGGCATCATCCCGATGTAGTTACCACCGACCAGCGCATCCAGCCCCGACACACCCGCCAGCGAGGCTTTAGGCGTCACCAGCCAGAACTGCGTATCTTCACGCAGCGCATCGCGCATATCGCTCTTTATGCTGGCTTTAATCTGAATGCTGCGATAATCATCACTGAGATTAATGCCCTGCACGGTGCCCACTTCCACGCCCTGATAGCGGATCGGGGTGCGACCCGGCACGATACCATCCGCCGTCTGGAAATTGATGGTGATGGTGGTGCCGCGCTCCTGATAATTGGTCCAGAGCAGCCAGCAGGCGATCAGCATCGCAATAATCGGCAGCAGCCAGAAGGGCGAAATTTTGCGCTTATTGCGCAGCGTTGCGTTAGTCGGTGTAGTCGGCGTTTCCTGTTGCATGTGCATCCCAGAGCAGGCGGCTGTCCAGCCACTCAACAGACATAATGGTCAGGATGACGGCCGCGCCAAAAAATAGCGCCGCCGGTCCCATGGTAAAAGCCAGCAGCTGATCACGGTTGACCAGCGACATGGTTAACGAAATGACAAACAGATCGAGCATTGACCAGCGGCCAACCCAGGTGACAAACCGCAGCAAGCGGATGCGGGTTCTCAGCCCCTGTTCACAGCGAAAATGAATGCTGAGCAGCAGAGTCAGCATCACCAGCACCTTGATAAACGGCACCAGAATACTGGCGATAAAAACAATCGCCGCCACCGGAATATTGCCTTCGCCCAGACCCAGGATACCGGAGAAGATGGTGTCCTCACGCCGTGAGCCATTAAGATAGACCACGGAGATCGGCATCAGATTTGCGGGGATCAACAGCACAATCGATGCGATGAGCGCGGCCCAGGATTTCTGTAGGCTGTGGCGGCGTCGGAAGTCGAGCGGCGTGTGGCAGCGCGGGCAGCGGCCCCGTTCATCGGGTATGCTGGTGTTGTGACAGTTCAGGCAGACCTGCATATCGTCACGGGCCATATTGCCTGGCGTCTGTGGGTAGAAATGCTCCCACAGCTGCTCCATATTCAGATGGATCAGTGTCAGCACGCTCAGCACCGTCAGGGCGATGTAAGCCGCCAGCCCGTAGCCAATCTCCAGCGAAGCATAGTCCTGCACTTTAATTGACGCCACGGCGATGCCGATCAGATAGATATCGAGCATCACCCACTCTTTCAGTTTCTCCAGCATCAGCAGCACGGGACGCAGGTTCATGCCCAGCCGGTGGCCGATACCGAGATAACAGATACCCGCCACCAGCGTCACCGGCGCGCCGATGGTGCAGAACGCCACCATTGAGGCCGTCAGTACATCACCCTGCTGGGTCATCTGGATGATGCCTTCCAGTACGCTGGCATCGATGCGCATGCCAAGCAGCCGGATATCTACCAGCGGCAGGGAGAAAGCAAAGGGCATTAACACAATCATGGTGGCGGCCATCGCCATAAGACGGGTCATCGGCCAGTCGCGACCACTGAGAATTTCGGCGTTACAGCGTGGGCAATGTGCCGACTGATGAGATTTCACATCCGGTAAGGAAAAAAGGGTATCGCATTGCGGGCAACGCTGATAACGTGCGTGAGGCAATGTCTGGCTGATAGCGTGAATTTTCATAGGGTGATGCAATCTTCGCTCTTCAGAAGTAACAGATATCGGTCGTAAAGACATTGTCTGTGTGCCTGTCTCGGGCATCACGCTTCGATCCACAGAATGCTAAGGGTATAGCAACTAACGCTATGATTCACCTTGTGGCTCTGGATATTTAAAACTTATTTTTAACGAACGGTCTTTAATGCCCCGTTCAGATGTCATTGGTAACGGTTAAATAATGAACAAAACTGCCTTTTACGCCGATTTGAATCGCGATATGCGCGCCTTACTGGCGGGAGAAACGGCGTTCCTCGCCGCGATGGGAAACTTTAGCGCGCTGCTGTACGAACGTCTCGATGGCGTGAACTGGGCAGGTTTCTACCTGCTGACGGAAGCGGATACGCTGGTGCTGGGCCCGTTCCAGGGCAAAATCGCCTGTGTGCGCATTCCGGTCGGTAAAGGTGTGTGTGGCACGGCGCTGGCAGAAGAAAAAGTGCAACGCGTAGATGATGTGCATGCCTTCCCGGGCCACATCGCCTGTGACGCTGCCAGCAATGCTGAGATTGTGATTCCTCTGAAAGTGAATGGCACTGTGGTTGGGGTGCTGGACATCGACAGCGTGGCGTACAATCGCTTTGACAGCGACGACGAATCGGGGCTGGTCACACTGACTGATGGGCTTTGTGAAGTGCTTGCGAACAGCGACTTAGAAAAATATCTGCAGCTGACGCGCAGCTAATCGACTGGATCACATGGCATTTAGCGATGTTGTC
>Ga0268259_10000162_pt1 | contig 32859 bp, 29 predicted proteins | sample AgamicAsMarz_FD_200246 | JGI IMG/M metagenome (GOLD analysis project Ga0268259, IMG submission 200246) | Agave microbial communities from Guanajuato, Mexico - As.Ma.rz (v2) (version 3) | ecosystem: Host-associated > Plants > Phyllosphere > Phylloplane/Leaf | place: Guanajuato, Mexico... | reverse complement strand
ATGAAGCTGCTAACAGCGACATCGTGGACAAACTTGTCGCTGAACTGTAAGGAGGGAGGGGCTGATGTCTGAATTTGTTACGGTAGCTCGCCCCTACGCCAAAGCAGCTTTTGACTTTGCTGTCGAAACCCAAAGTGTCGATCGCTGGCAGAACATGCTGGCGTTTGCCGCTGAGGTAACGAAAAACGAACATATGGCAGAGATGCTTTCAGGTGCACTGGCACCAGAAACCCTCGCTGCGTCGTTCATCGCCGTTTGCGGCGAGCAACTTGATACCAACGGCCAGAACCTGATTAAGGTGATGGCTGAAAATGGTCGTCTGAGAGTGCTCCCGGATGTTCTTGAGCAGTTTGAGCACTTACGTGCCCTTAGTGAAGCTACCGCTGAAGTTGAAGTAACCTCGGCGACCGAACTGAGTGAAGAACAGCTTGCCAAGATCACTGCCGCGATGGAAAAACGTCTGTCACGCAAAGTTAAGCTGAATTGCAATATCGATAAGTCTGTATTGGCGGGCGTAATCATCCAGTCGGGTGATATGGTCATTGATGGCAGCGTACGCGGCCGTCTACAACGCCTCGCAGACGTCTTGCAGTCTTAAGGGGACTGGAGCATGCAACTGAATTCCACCGAAATCAGCGAACTGATCAAGCAGCGCATTGCTCAGTTCAGTGTTGTGAGCGAAGCTCATAACGAAGGTACTATTGTTTCTGTAAGTGACGGTGTTATCCGCATCCACGGCCTGGCCGATTGTATGCAGGGTGAAATGATCTCCCTGCCGGGTAACCGTTACGCTATCGCACTGAACCTGGAGCGCGACTCCGTAGGTGCAGTTGTGATGGGTCCGTACGCTGACCTCGCCGAAGGCATGAAGGTTAAATGTACTGGCCGTATTCTTGAAGTACCGGTAGGCCGTGGCCTGCTGGGCCGTGTGGTGAACACCCTGGGTGCGCCAATCGACGGTAAAGGTCCGGTTGATAACGATGGCTTCTCGCCAATCGAAGTTATCGCACCGGGCGTAATCGATCGTCAGTCCGTCGATCAGCCGGTGCAGACCGGTTATAAATCCGTTGATGCCATGATCCCAATCGGTCGTGGTCAGCGTGAGCTGATCATCGGCGACCGTCAGACCGGTAAAACCGCGATGGCTATCGATGCGATCATCAACCAGCGTGATTCCGGCATCAAATGTGTTTACGTCGCTATCGGCCAGAAAGCTTCCACCATTTCTAACGTGGTGCGCAAACTGGAAGAGCACGGTGCGCTGTCCAACACTATCGTTGTGGTTGCTACCGCTTCTGAATCTGCTGCACTGCAATACCTGGCACCGTATGCAGGTTGCGCAATGGGCGAATACTTCCGTGACCGCGGTGAAGATGCACTGATCGTTTATGATGACCTGTCTAAACAGGCTGTTGCATACCGTCAGGTTTCCCTGCTGCTGCGCCGTCCGCCAGGACGTGAAGCATTCCCGGGCGACGTGTTTTACCTCCACTCCCGTCTGCTGGAGCGCGCATCCCGCGTAAATGCGGAATACGTTGAGAACTTCACCAAAGGTGAAGTGAAAGGTAAAACCGGCTCCCTGACCGCGTTGCCGATCATCGAAACCCAGGCGGGTGACGTTTCTGCGTTCGTTCCGACCAACGTAATTTCTATTACCGATGGTCAGATCTTCCTGGAAACCAACCTGTTTAACTCCGGTATTCGTCCGGCGGTTAACCCGGGTATCTCCGTATCCCGTGTTGGTGGTGCTGCTCAGACCAAGATCATCAAGAAACTGTCCGGTGGTATTCGTACCGCGCTGGCACAGTATCGTGAACTGGCTGCGTTCTCTCAGTTCGCATCCGATCTGGATGAAGCTACCCGTAAGCAACTGAGCCATGGTCAGAAAGTGACCGAGCTGCTGAAACAGAAACAGTATGCCCCAATGTCTGTTGCACAACAGGGCCTGGTGCTGTTCGCGGCTGAACGCGGTTACCTCGAAGATGTGGAACTGGCGAAAATCGGTAGCTTCGAAGCCGCACTGCTGGCTTACGTTGACCGTGAGCACGCTCCGCTGATGCAAGAGATCAACCAGTCCGGTGGCTATAACGATGAAATCGAAGGCAAGCTGAAAAGCATCCTCGATTCCTTCAAAGCAACCCAGTCCTGGTAACGTCCGGCGGTCTGTCTTAGGGCAGACCGCAAGGCATTGAGGAGAAGCTCATGGCCGGCGCAAAAGAGATACGTAGTAAGATCGCAAGCGTCCAGAACACGCAGAAGATCACTAAAGCGATGGAGATGGTCGCCGCTTCCAAAATGCGTAAATCGCAGGACAGAATGGCGGCCAGCCGTCCTTATGCAGATACCATGCGCAAAGTGATTGGTCACCTTGCGAACGGCAATCTGGAATATAAGCACCCTTACCTGGAAGAACGCGACGTTAAGCGCGTGGGCTACCTGGTGGTGTCGACCGACCGTGGTCTGTGCGGTGGCTTGAACATCAACCTGTTCAAAAAGCTGCTGGCGGAAATGAAAGTGTGGTCCGATAAAGGCGTTCAGAGCGATATCGCGATGATCGGCTCTAAAGGCGTCTCTTTCTTCAATTCCGTGGGGGGCAACATTGTCGCCCAGGTGACCGGTATGGGTGATAACCCGTCCCTGTCCGAACTGATCGGCCCGGTAAAAGTGATGTTGCAGGCCTACGATGAAGGCCGTCTGGACAGGCTGTATATTGTCAGCAACAAATTTATTAACACCATGTCTCAGGTTCCGACCCTCACTCAGCTGCTGCCGTTACCGGCATCAGAAGATGATGAGCTGAAGCACAAAGCCTGGGATTACCTGTATGAACCCGATCCGAAACCGCTGCTGGATACCCTGCTGCGCCGTTACGTTGAGTCGCAGGTTTATCAGGGCGTGGTAGAAAACCTGGCCAGCGAGCAGGCCGCACGTATGGTGGCGATGAAAGCCGCGACCGACAATGGCGGCAGCCTGATTAAAGAGCTGCAGTTGGTATACAACAAAGCTCGTCAGGCCAGCATTACTCAGGAACTCACCGAAATCGTCGGTGGTGCATCCGCGGTATAACCAGGTTAATTCGTAGAGGATTCAAGATGGCTACTGGAAAAATTGTCCAGGTAATCGGCGCCGTGGTTGACGTCGAATTCCCTCAGGATGCCGTACCGCGTGTGTACGATGCTCTTGAGGTACAAAATGGTAATGAGAGCCTGGTGCTGGAAGTTCAGCAGCAGCTCGGTGGTGGTATCGTGCGTACTATCGCCATGGGTTCTTCTGACGGTCTGCGTCGTGGTCTGGAAGTAAAAGACCTTCAGCACCCGATTGAAGTACCGGTAGGTAAAGCAACACTGGGTCGTATCATGAACGTGCTCGGTCAGCCGATCGACATGAAAGGCGACATCGGTGAAGAAGAGCGTTGGGCGATCCACCGCGCAGCACCAAGCTACGAAGAGCTGTCCAGTTCTCAGGAACTGCTGGAAACCGGCATCAAGGTTATCGACCTGATGTGTCCGTTCGCTAAGGGCGGTAAAGTCGGTCTGTTCGGTGGTGCGGGTGTAGGTAAAACCGTAAACATGATGGAGCTGATCCGTAACATCGCGATCGAGCACTCCGGTTATTCCGTGTTTGCGGGCGTGGGTGAACGTACTCGTGAGGGTAACGACTTCTACCACGAAATGACTGACTCCAACGTTCTGGACAAAGTATCCCTGGTTTACGGTCAGATGAACGAGCCACCGGGAAACCGTCTGCGCGTTGCGCTGACCGGCCTGACCATGGCTGAGAAGTTCCGTGACGAAGGTCGTGACGTTCTGCTGTTCGTTGATAACATCTATCGTTATACCCTGGCCGGTACGGAAGTATCCGCACTGCTGGGTCGTATGCCTTCTGCGGTAGGTTACCAGCCGACCCTGGCAGAAGAGATGGGTGTGTTGCAGGAACGTATCACCTCCACCAAAACCGGTTCTATCACCTCCGTTCAGGCGGTATACGTACCTGCGGATGACTTGACTGACCCGTCACCAGCCACCACCTTTGCGCACTTAGACGCAACCGTGGTACTGAGCCGTCAGATCGCGTCTCTGGGTATCTACCCGGCCGTTGACCCGCTGGATTCCACCAGCCGTCAGCTGGACCCGCTGGTTGTTGGTCAGGAACACTACGACACCGCGCGTGGCGTACAGTCCCTGCTGCAACGTTACCAGGAACTGAAAGACATCATCGCCATCCTGGGTATGGATGAGCTGTCTGAAGAAGACAAACTGGTGGTAGCTCGCGCACGTAAGATCCAGCGCTTCCTGTCCCAGCCGTTCTTCGTGGCAGAAGTATTTACCGGTTCTCCGGGCAAATACGTCTCCCTGAAAGACACCATCCGTGGCTTTAAAGGCATCATGGAAGGCGAATACGATCACCTGCCAGAGCAGGCGTTCTACATGGTTGGTTCCATCGACGAAGCCGTGGAAAAAGCCAAAAAACTTTAACGCCTTAATCGGAGGGTGATATGGCAATGACTTACCACCTGGACGTCGTCAGCGCCGAGCAACAAATGTTCTCGGGTACTGTCGAAAAAATCCAGGTAACGGGCAGTGAAGGTGAACTGGGTATTTTCCCGGGTCACGCCCCGCTGCTCACCGCCATTAAGCCTGGTATGATCCGCATCGTTAAACAGTTCGGTCATGAAGAGTTTATTTACCTGTCCGGCGGCATTATTGAAGTGCAGCCTGGCAGCGTGACCGTTCTCGCTGATACTGCTATTCGTGGCCAGGATCTCGACGAAGCGCGAGCTCTGGAAGCGAAACGTAAAGCAGAAGAGCACATTAAGAGCTCTCATGGCGACGTGGATTACGCTCAGGCGTCTGCGGAGCTGGCCAAAGCGATCGCGAAACTGCGTGTTATCGAGTTGACCAAAAAAGCGATGTAACACCGGCTTGAAAAGTACAAAGCCAGTCTGGTTTCCAGGCTGGCTTTTTTTATGTTCACCGGGCGCAGAAGCAATAAGTGAAATGGTGTTTCTTATTTTTTGTGAGTTTGGTCACAAAAATATTGATCGGTTAAAGGGTGAGGTGTAGACTTATTTTGTGAAGTAAGTCACACAAATGAATTCAACCGCCGGGAAAACATCATGAAACTGATTAACAAAATTATCGCTTTTTTTAACAACATGAACGTTTCTTTTGGTACTTTTAATCTGTAATCACGTAGTGCCGCCAATTAAAACGACAACCGCTGGTGGCGTGATCGGACATCAATAAAGGTCGCCTGAGGCGGCCTTTATGTTTTTAATAATCCAGCCAAAATATCCCCCATTCGTACCGCTTCGCACTCCGCTTAACTCTCTTATACTCACCTTTGCCGCTGCCCGTCCGACCATGTTTTCTTTATTCATTCTCCGAAAAAATAAGTAAAACATCGAGATAACAACTTTACAGTGGGCAATATGTTCATTTTTTACGGCAAATGGCATTATGATGACCGGAAAAGGGGGCGCAGAAGGCGGTGATTGCCGCGCTGTGGGCAGTTTATCTGCTACCCAATTCACGGCGAAAAAAATGTAGTATTTTCAATGTGAAAAAGTAAAAATTCACCCTCAAATTACAGTCAGGACGCGTATGTTGAACAATGCTATGAGTGTGGTCATCCTTGCCGCTGGTAAAGGGACCCGCATGTATTCCGATCTTCCTAAAGTGCTGCACACCCTTGCAGGGAAAGCGATGGTCCAGCATGTCATTGATGCCGCGAATGAACTGGGTGCAAACCGTGTACATCTGGTATACGGGCACGGCGGCGATCTGCTTAAGCAGACGCTGCGTGACGATAAGCTGAACTGGGTGTTGCAGGCTGAACAGCTTGGCACCGGCCACGCCATGCAGATGGCCGCGCCCTATTTTGCTGATGACGAAGATATTCTGATGCTCTACGGCGATGTGCCGCTGATTTCGGTCGCCACCCTGCAACGTCTGCGTGACGCCAAACCGCAGAACGGCATTGGCTTACTGACGGTAAATCTCAGCGATCCGACCGGCTATGGCCGTATCACCCGCGAGAACGGCAAAGTGACCGGTATCGTCGAGCACAAAGATGCCACCGATGAACAGCGTCAGATTCAGGAAATTAATACCGGTATTTTGATCGCCAACGGCGCAGACATGAAGCGCTGGCTGGCGAAATTGACCAACAACAATGCGCAGGGTGAATACTACATCACCGATATTATCTCGCTGGCTTATCAGGAAGGGCATGAGATCGCCGCCGTTCATCCGGAACGACTGAGCGAAGTTGAAGGCGTGAACAACCGCCTGCAACTGTCCCGTCTGGAGCGCGTCTATCAGGCTGAGCAGGCGGAAAAACTGCTGCTGGCAGGGGTTATGCTGCGCGATCCGGCGCGTTTCGATTTACGCGGTTCCCTGACCCACGGGCGCGATGTGGAAATCGATACTAACGTTATCCTCGAAGGCAACGTGACTCTGGGGCATCGCGTGAAGATCGGCGCCGGTTGCGTCATCAAAAACAGCGTGATCGGCGACGACTGCGAAATCAGCCCTTACAGCGTGGTCGAAGACGCTGAACTGGCGGCCGCCTGCACCATCGGTCCGTTCGCGCGTTTGCGTCCGGGTGCCGAGCTGCTGGAAGGCGCGCACGTGGGCAACTTTGTTGAAATGAAAAAAGCGCGTCTGGGTAAAGGCTCGAAAGCGGGTCACCTTACTTACCTGGGCGATGCGGAAATTGGCGACAACGTGAACATCGGGGCAGGCACGATCACCTGCAACTACGATGGTGCCAATAAGCATAAAACCATTATTGGCGATGACGTGTTTGTCGGTTCCGATACGCAGCTGGTGGCGCCGGTAACGGTAGCAAGCGGCGCGAGTATCGGTGCGGGTACCACAGTTACCAACGATATCGCTGAAAATGAACTGGTCATCAGCCGTGTACGACAGACCCATATCAAGGGCTGGAAACGTCCGGTGAAGAAGAAGTAACAATGTGGCGGGTGGCGCTTCGCTAACCCGCCCTACGGTTTTCTGCCGGATAAACGTCAGTGCCATCCGGCAAACAGGGATGAGGAGATAAACATATATCTCCCGCCCACCAGCAGTAACGATAAAAATAACCCCACTCTCTACAAGGCTCGGGGCGCCCGATACGGGCAAAACAGGTCAGCGACAACGCATCATTATCAGGAAATTAACTATGTGTGGAATTGTTGGCGCAGTCGCGCAGCGTGATATTGCTGAAATCCTTCTCGAAGGCTTACGTCGTCTGGAATATCGTGGTTATGACTCTGCGGGTCTGGCCGTCGTCGATAACGAAGGGCACATGACCCGTCTGCGTCGTCTGGGTAAAGTACAGATGCTGTCTCAGGCTGCGGAAGAACATCCGCTCCATGGCGGTACGGGGATTGCGCATACGCGCTGGGCAACGCACGGTGAACCCTCCGAAGGGAATGCGCACCCACATGTGTCAGAACACATTGTGGTCGTCCATAACGGTATTATTGAGAACCACGAGCCGCTGCGTGAATTGCTGCAGGCACGTGGCTATGTCTTTGTCTCCGAAACCGATACCGAAGTTATTGCTCACCTCGTTCACTGGGAGCAGAAACAGGGCGGTACGTTGCGTGATGCAGTATTACGCGCAATCCCTCAGCTGCGCGGTGCCTACGGTACGGTGATCATGGATACCCGTCATCCGGATACCCTGCTGGCCGCCCGCTCCGGCAGCCCGCTGGTCATTGGCCTTGGTATGGGCGAAAACTTTATCGCTTCCGATCAGTTAGCCCTGCTGCCGGTTACCCGCCGCTTCATCTACCTGGAAGAAGGCGACATAGCTGAAGTGACGCGCCGCAGCGTGACCGTATTCGATAAGTCAGGTCACGAAGTTGAGCGTCCGGCTATCGAATCCAATCTGCAATATGACGCGGGTGATAAAGGTATCTATCGCCACTACATGCAAAAAGAGATTTACGAACAGCCGAACGCCATTAAAAACACCCTGGCCGGGCGTATCAGCCACGGCGAAGTGGATTTAAGCGAGCTGGGCGCGAATGCCAATGACATGCTGTCACAGGTTGAGCATATCCAGATTGTGGCCTGCGGCACCTCGTACAACTCCGGTATGGTGTCACGCTACTGGTTTGAATCCCTGGCAGGCGTGCCCTGCGATGTGGAGATCGCCTCTGAGTTCCGCTACCGCAAATCCGCGGTACGTCGCAACAGCCTGATGATCACCCTGTCCCAGTCCGGTGAAACGGCGGATACCCTGGCCGCGCTGCGCTTGTCGAAAGAGCTGGGTTACCTTGGTTCGCTGGCGATCTGCAACGTGCCTGGCTCCTCGCTGGTGCGTGAATCCGATCTGGCGATGATGACTAACGCCGGCACGGAAATCGGCGTGGCCTCCACCAAAGCGTTCACCACCCAGTTAACGGTGCTGCTGATGCTGGTGGCGAAGTTAAGCCGTCTGAAAGGTAAAGACGCGTCCATTGAGCATGACATTGTGCATGGTCTGCAGGCGCTGCCGAGCCGTATCGAGCAGATGCTGTCACAGGACAAACGTATCGAAGCGCTGGCAGAAGATTTCTCTGACAAGCATCATGCGCTGTTCCTGGGCCGTGGCGATCAGTATCCGATCGCGCTGGAAGGGGCGCTGAAGCTCAAAGAGATCTCTTATATTCATGCGGAAGCCTACGCCGCAGGCGAGCTGAAACACGGCCCGCTGGCGCTGATTGATGCCGATATGCCGGTGATCGTGGTAGCACCGAACAACGAACTGCTGGAAAAACTGAAATCCAACATCGAAGAAGTGCGCGCCCGTGGCGGCCAGCTGTACGTCTTCGCCGATCGTGATGCCGGTTTCAACAGCAGCGACAACATGCACATTATCGAAATGCCGCATGTTGAAGAGGTGATTGCACCGATTTTCTACACCGTGCCGCTGCAGTTACTGGCCTATCACGTTGCGCTGATCAAAGGCACCGACGTTGACCAGCCGCGTAACCTGGCGAAATCCGTTACCGTTGAGTAAATAAAATTAAGCCCCGTCTGCAAAGACGGGGCTTTTTACTGCCTGAGTGACTCTGTTTTTACACGCATTTCTGACTCCTTTCTTTATGACAAACTGTCATCTTCAGCTACTTTTTATTCTGTAATAAAAATAAAATCTTTCTGTCATCCTGTGTTCATTAATAAAATAACTCGTTGATTAAATTACTTTTATTTAAGCTTGATTCATTCCGGTCCCGGCTGTCATAAAACTGTCATATTTCATACATTTTACTGTCACCTGTTTGTCCTATTTTGCATACCGGAGCTACTCAAACAACGATTTACGAAATCTTGCAGGAGTCATTATGAAAGCCATGCGTACCACCGTCGCCACTGTTGTCGCTGCGACCTTATCTCTGAGCGCTTTTGCTGTTAACGCAGCAGCAAGCCTGACTGGCGCGGGTGCAACCTTCCCGGCGCCGGTGTATGCCAAATGGGCTGATACTTATCAGAAAGCTACCGGTAGCAAAGTAAACTACCAGGGTATCGGCTCCTCCGGAGGCGTGAAGCAAATTACTGCTAACACCGTTGATTTTGGTGCGTCTGATGCTCCGCTGTCTGATGAAAAACTGGCTCAGGAAGGCCTCTTCCAGTTCCCTACCGTGATCGGTGGCGTGGTGCTGGCGGTTAACCTGCAGGGTGTGAAATCCGGCGAGCTGGTGCTGGACGGTAAAACCCTGGGTGATATCTATCTCGGCAAAATCAAAAAATGGGATGACGCCGCGATTGCGAAACTTAACCCAGGCCTGAAACTGCCAGCTCAGAACATCGCCGTTGTCCGTCGCGCTGATGGTTCCGGCACCTCTTTCGTGTTCACCAGCTACCTGGCGAAAGTGAACGAAGAGTGGAAATCTAAAATTGGCGCAGGCTCTACCGTAAACTGGCCGACTGGTCTGGGCGGTAAAGGTAACGACGGTATCGCTGCTTTCGTTCAACGTCTGCCTGGCTCTATCGGTTACGTTGAATACGCCTATGCTAAACAGAACAACCTGGCTTACACCAAACTGGTGTCAGCGGATGGCAAACCGGTATCCCCGACCGAAGAGAGCTTCTCTAACGCTGCCAAAGGCGTGGACTGGAGCAAAACCTTCGCTCAGGACCTGACTAACCAGAAAGGCAATGACGCGTGGCCGATCACTTCCACCACCTTCATCCTGATCCACAAAGAACAGAAGAAACCTGAGCAGGGTGCTGAAGTGCTGAAGTTCTTTGACTGGGCTTACAAAGATGGCGCTAAACAGGCGAATGACCTGGACTACGCGACCCTGCCAGACAACGTGGTTGAGCAGATCCGTGCTGCATGGAAAACCAACGTGAAAGACAGCAGCGGTAAAGCACTGTATTAATCAAAGTAGTTAATGATGGCGGATGGCGCTTTCGCTTATCCGCCCTGCAAAAATCCGCTAACATGCTGTTTTTTGTAGGCCCGGTAAGCGGCGACGCCACCGGGCATCGTTCAAAACAGAGTTCAACTAAAAGAGTGACCTATGGCTGCAACTAAGCCCGCTTTTAACCCACCGGGTAAACAAGGCGACATGATCTTCAGCGCACTGGTAAAACTGGCTGCGCTGATTGTGCTATTGCTGCTGGGCGGCATTATTGTGTCGCTTATTTTCTCCTCCTGGCCAAGCATCCAGAAGTTTGGTTTCTCTTTCCTGTGGACCAAAGACTGGGACGCGCCAAACGATGTGTACGGGGCGTTAGTGCCGATTTACGGCACGCTGGTAACCTCATTTATCGCGCTGCTGATCGCCGTTCCGGTAAGTTTCGGCATTGCTCTGTTTCTGACTGAACTGGCGCCAGGCTGGCTGCGTCGCCCGCTCGGTATCGCCATTGAACTGCTGGCCGCCATCCCCAGTATCGTTTACGGCATGTGGGGGTTATTCATCTTCGCGCCCTTGTTTGCGAAATATTTCCAGGAGCCGGTCGGCAACGTGCTGTCGAACATCCCGTTTGTGGGCGCCCTGTTCTCCGGCCCGGCATTCGGAATCGGTATTCTGGCGGCCGGGGTGATCCTCGCCATCATGATCATTCCGTACATCGCCTCCGTGATGCGCGATGTGTTCGAACAAACGCCGGTGATGATGAAAGAATCGGCATACGGCATTGGCTGTACGACCTGGGAAGTTATCTGGCGCATCGTTCTGCCGTTCACCAAAAATGGCGTGATTGGCGGCGTGATGCTCGGCCTTGGCCGCGCGCTCGGTGAAACCATGGCGGTGACTTTTATCATCGGCAACACCTACCAGCTCGACAGCGCCTCGCTGTATATGCCGGGCAACAGCATTACCTCTGCGCTGGCGAACGAATTTGCGGAAGCTGAATCCGGGCTGCACGTGTCGGCGCTGATGGAACTGGGCCTGATCCTGTTTGTGATCACCTTTATCGTGCTGGCGATTTCTAAAATCATGATCATGCGCCTGGCGAAAAACGAGGGAGCACGATAATGGCAACGCTCGAAATGCAAAACGTCACTGCGCTGGCGGAATCACGTCGCAAGATGCAGGCGCGCCGTCGTTTCAAGAACCGTGTGGCGCTGACACTGTCGATGGCGACCATGGCATTCGGTCTTTTCTGGCTGGTGTGGATCCTGTTTTCCACGGTGACGCGCGGTATCGATGGCATGTCGCTGGCGTTATTCACCGAAATGACGCCGCCGCCTAATACGGCGGGCGGTGGTCTGGCGAACGCCCTGGCGGGCAGTGGTCTGTTGATTTTCTGGGCTACCGCGGTCGGGACGCCGCTGGGCATTATGGCCGGCATTTATCTGGCGGAGTATGGCCGTAAATCCTGGCTGTCAGAAGTCATTCGTTTCATTAACGATATTCTGCTCTCTGCGCCGTCGATTGTGGTTGGTCTGTTTGTTTACACCATCGTGGTGGCGCAGATGGAGCACTTCTCTGGCTGGGCGGGCGTGATTGCGCTGGCGCTGCTGCAAGTGCCGATTGTTATTCGTACTACCGAGAATATGCTCAAGCTGGTGCCGGACAGTCTGCGTGAAGCGGCTTATGCGCTGGGCACGCCGAAGTGGAAGATGATCTCCTCCATTACGTTAAAAGCGTCTGTTTCCGGGATCCTGACCGGTATTCTGCTGGCCATTGCGCGTATCGCGGGTGAAACCGCGCCGCTGCTGTTTACCGCGCTCTCCAACCAGTTCTGGAGCACGGACATGATGCAGCCTATCGCCAACCTGCCGGTAACGATTTTCAAATTTGCCATGAGCCCGTTTGCAGAATGGCAGGAACTGGCCTGGGCAGGCGTGCTGATTATCACCCTGTGCGTACTGTTGCTGAACATTCTGGCGCGCGTGATCTTCTCGAAGAAGAAACACGGTTAATTTTTAGCGGCATGGCCCCCGGCCGTGTCGAATGAGGAAAGAGTAAAATGAGTATGGTTGATACTGCATCCGGTAAGATCCAGGTTCGTGATTTGAACTTCTATTACGGGAAATTCCATGCCCTGAAAAACATCAGTCTGGATATTGCCAAAAACCAGGTGACGGCGTTTATCGGCCCGTCAGGCTGTGGCAAATCCACCCTGCTGCGTACTTTTAACAAAATGTACTCGCTCTATCCGGAGCAGCGTGCAGAAGGCGAAATCCTGCTGGATGGCGACAATATTCTCACCAATACCCAGGACATCGCGCTGCTGCGCGCCAAAGTCGGCATGGTCTTCCAGAAGCCGACGCCGTTCCCGATGTCCATCTATGACAACATCGCCTTTGGCGTGCGCCTGTTTGAAAAGCTCTCCCGTACCGACATGGACGAGCGCGTCCAGTGGGCGCTGACCAAGGCCGCGTTATGGAATGAAACCAAAGATAAACTGCATCAAAGCGGCTATTCGCTCTCCGGTGGTCAGCAGCAGCGTTTATGTATCGCCCGCGGCATCGCCATTCGCCCGGAAGTGCTGTTGCTGGATGAGCCTTGCTCGGCGCTGGATCCTATCTCCACAGGCCGTATCGAAGAGCTGATCACCGAATTAAAACAGGATTACACCGTGGTTATCGTGACCCACAACATGCAGCAGGCTGCACGTTGCTCCGATCATACGGCGTTTATGTACCTTGGCGAGCTTATTGAGTTCAGCAACACCGACGATCTGTTTACCAAGCCGGCTAAGAAACAAACTGAAGATTACATTACGGGTCGCTACGGCTGATTCAGGAGCACGCTATGGATAACCTTAACCTCAATAAACACATTTCCGGACAGTTTAACGCCGAGCTGGAAAGTATCCGCACGCAGGTCATGACCATGGGCGGCATGGTGGAGCAGCAGCTCTCTGATGCTATCACCGCCATGCACAATCAGGACAGCGAGCTGGCCAAGCGCGTTGTGGCAGGCGACCAGCAGGTCAATATGATGGAAGTCGCTATCGATGAAGCCTGTGTACGCATCATCGCCAAGCGTCAGCCTACCGCCAGCGACCTGCGTCTGGTGATGGCGATCATCAAAACCATCGCTGAGCTTGAGCGTATTGGCGACGTGGCAGATAAAATTTGCCGCACGGCGCTGGAGAAGTTCTCTCAGCAACACCAGCCGCTGCTGGTGAGCCTGGAGTCCCTGGGCCGTCACACAGTGCAGATGCTGCATGATGTGCTGGATGCGTTCGCGCGCATGGATCTGGATGAAGCGATCCGTATTTACCGCGAAGACAAGAAAGTGGATCAGGAATATGAAGGCATTGTGCGCCAGCTGATGACCTACATGATGGAAGATCCGCGCACTATCCCAAGCGTACTGACGGCGCTGTTCTGCGCGCGCTCTATTGAGCGTATCGGTGACCGCTGCCAGAACATTTGCGAATACATTTTCTACTTCGTTAAAGGTCAGGATTTCCGCCACGTGGGCGGCGACGAGCTGGACAAACTGCTCGCCGGCAGCGATCCGAAAGAGTGAATTAGTGCCCCTCACCCTAACCCTCTCCCCAGGGAGAGGGGACGGATCGCGCACCATCCCGCCTTTCACCCTCTCCCTGTGGGAGAGGGCCGGGGTGAGGGGGTAAAAATTACCGCGTAATATTCCACCCGCGCGCCTTCCATAATTCCGGGAGTTGCGCCAGTTCGGTAAAGGTCGTCACCTTCGGATGGTCAAGCGGCTTGTTATGCGGATCGGCGCAGAAGTAGAACACTTCCATGCCCGCCGCAATACCGGCCTGCGCTCCGGCGGAGGAATCATCTACCAGAATACATTTCGTCGGATCGACATTCATTGCTTTCGCGGCATGGAACATCAGCGCCGGATCGGGTTTCCAGCGCTGGATATCGTAGCCGCTGAACAGCAGATCCGGGAAGTGGTGCAGCATTCCCAGCTTACCCAGCGAATGGTTCATTTTGCTCACCGGCCCGTTAGAGACCACGCACATCGGCACGGTCATCGCATCCAGTAACGCATTTGCACCCGCGATCACCTCCAGTTCGCTGTCGAACAGACGTGCGACCTCGGCGCGGTAGACAGGTTCAAGATCGGTTTTCGCCAGATCCACACCGTTTTCGGCGTTAATGATGTCGATAATCTCGTAGAGCTTCACGCCCTTAAAGCGCTTAAACACCTCTTCAAGATCAAGCGTAATGCCAAATTCCTGGAACATATGGACATAGGCCCGGGAACAAATCACTTCACTGTCGACCAGCGTGCCGTCACAGTCGAAAAATACCGCGTCAATTGGGGACATGCCGTTTCCTGTTTTAATGCAATTTTAACGATTACGTGATGCAGATTACGCCACGCAATCGTTGCCGTATAAGCAAATTCAATGAAAAAAAATGGGTGATACCCATCACCATTGTCGCATTTTGGTATAGGATAGCGACGGATTTTTCCCTCCCATGTTTGGAAATTGATAATGAGCCAACAACACACCACCCAGCCATCAGGCCAGGGGTTGCTCGACCGCGTGTTTAAACTGCGTGAACACGGCACAACGGCACGCACCGAAGTGATCGCCGGGTTCACCACCTTTCTGACGATGGTATACATCGTTTTTGTTAACCCACAAATCCTGGGTGCCGCTGGCATGGATACCAGCGCAGTGTTCGTTACCACCTGTCTGATTGCAGCGCTTGGCAGCATTCTGATGGGGCTGTTCGCTAACCTGCCGGTTGCGCTGGCACCGGCGATGGGGCTGAACGCTTTCTTTGCTTTTGTGGTGGTGGGCGCAATGGGTCTGCCGTGGCAGATCGGCATGGGCGCGATTTTCTGGGGTGCGGTTGGCCTGTTACTGCTGACGATTTTCCGCGTGCGTTACTGGATGATCGCCAATATCCCGGTCAGCCTGCGCGTGGGCATCACCAGCGGTATCGGTTTATTCATCGGTATGATGGGTCTGAAAAATGCCGGTGTGATCGTAGCGAACCCGGAAACCCTCGTCAGCATTGGTAATCTGTCGTCGCACAGCGTACTGCTGGGCGTGCTGGGCTTCTTCATTATCGCCATTCTCGCCTCGCGTAACATTCACGCGGCGGTGCTGGTCTCCATCGTGGTGACCACGCTGCTGGGCTGGATGCTGGGCGATGTGCATTACGGTGGTATCGTTTCTGCGCCGCCGAGCGTGACCAGTGTGGTTGGTCATGTGGATTTAGCCGGTTCTTTTAATCTGGGCCTCGCCGGTGTGATTTTCTCGTTCATGCTGGTAAACCTGTTCGACTCCTCCGGTACGCTGATTGGCGTGACGGACAAAGCGGGTCTGGCAGATGAAAAAGGCAAATTCCCGCGCATGAAGCAGGCGCTGTTTGTGGATAGCGTGTCGTCGGTGGCGGGCTCATTTATCGGCACCTCTTCCGTGACCGCGTACATTGAATCATCTTCCGGCGTTTCCGTAGGTGGTCGTACCGGCCTGACCGCGGTGGTGGTGGGTGTGCTGTTCCTGCTGGTGATTTTCCTGTCGCCGCTGGCGGGCATGGTGCCGCCGTACGCTGCTGCTGGCGCGCTGATTTATGTGGGCGTGCTGATGACGTCCAGTTTAGCGCGTGTGAAATGGGATGATCTGACCGAAGCGGTACCGGCGTTTATCACTGCCGTTATGATGCCGTTCAGCTTCTCGATCACCGAAGGGATCGCGCTGGGCTTTATCTCTTACTGCGTGATGAAAATCGGTACCGGTCGTCTGCGCGAACTCAGCCCTTGTGTGGTGATTGTCGCGCTGCTGTTTGTGCTGAAGATTGCATTTATCGACGCGCACTAATCCTTGCTCCCTCATCCTGGCAACATGACCGGGGTGAGGGCAGATCCACGCTCAGGCAGGTAAACTGCTGAACCGCATCAGACGCGCCGCAGGGGCATTCGCCCGCTGTTGAATATCCGGCAGGCTACTCCAGCCGCTTCTGCTGTCAAACGCCCAGATCCGCAGCGTTTCCATCGCTGGCGAAACGGCCACCGACCAGATCAGCACATCCTCCGCATCACACAATGCTTCCACAGGGGCCGCCAGTGCCGCCCGCAAACGACCAGCACCCGGCAGCAGCTGTAACCGTTCCGGTGAGTCCTGCGTCTGGCTGGTCATCTTTAACACGCTCTGACGCAGCGTGATGAGCTGTGTCTGGGCTTCATTCGGATCGCTCTGGTTACTGATCCACAGCTTTTCATTGTTGCTGAAGATGTGCCGTTCCTGTGCCAGGGGGCTGTGCAGACCACGGGTTGTGCGCTGAAGCTCCATATCCAGCCCACAAATGCCCTCGGTGGTGATCGCCACGCCGACCATATTCCCGGCGTAGGCGAGGGAGAAATGCGGTAACTGCACATCAAAAAAGACCGGGCGGCCGTTGGGCTGGATCACGATGTCCGGCAGTTCGCTGATGCCGTAAAGCATAAACATCAGTTCGGCGAGTAATGCCCGGGAGGCCAGAAAGCGGTGGCGTTGATGTTCTGGTAGTTGTCGTGCGGCGTGGTGGCAGGCAGAAGGTAGCCTCGTTGAGGTAAGATGACCATCAGTCAGAATCCCTCTTGCAAAGTGTGTTGCCATTTTTCGCTCCGTGATAATGGTCTGAAGATCAGACAACGAGGAAAACTAATGGCCTGTATTGTGCGCAGGTTTGATAAAGGAAAAAAGGGGATTTGAACCACTGTGCCGGAATTTTACATTTCCTTTAACAGCAGCACGTAAAAACGAAAAAACCCGCCAGAGGCGGGTTTTAAAATACTGTGCTTAGAACGAGGAAGCTTACAGGCTTACAACGTTACCAGCTGCCGGGCCTTTAGCGCCGCTTTCGATGGTGAAGGACACTTTCTGACCTTCGTCCAGAGATTTGTAACCATCGTTCTGGATAGCAGAGAAGTGTACGAACACATCTTTAGAGCCATCGTCAGGAGTGATGAAGCCGAAACCTTTATCAGCGTTGAACCATTTTACCAGACCAGTCATTTTAGCAGACATAGAAATTACCTTTGATATTGAATTAGTGCCTTACGGCGTGATGGTGTGCTTGACAGAATTTTTGAAGCGATTAAGAGAAGCTCACGACGAAGGGTATCTTTGGATAACTTCTGGAGGACTACTTTACTAACTGCTTTAAAGGTCTGTGCGTCAAACCAATGAGTCTATTAACGCACAGATCCCCGGTGAGGTGCAACGTTTATTTTAAATCGATCACTTACCAATGCAGAAACTGGAGAAGATCCGGCCTAACAGATCGTCGGACGTGAACTCGCCGGTGATCTCGCTTAACGCCAGTTGCGCCAGCCGCAGCTCCTCTGCCAGCAGCTCGCCCGCCCATGCGCCGAGCAGTTGCGCTTTACCCTGTTGCAGATGATCAGCCGCCAGCTCCAGTGCCTGCAAATGACGACGACGCGCCATAAAACCGCCTTCCATACGCGTATCAAAGCCCATACTGGCCTTAAGATGATGGCGCAGCACATCCACACCTTCACCGGTACGCGCGGACAGACGTACAAGTGAGTGACCATTCACATCACTGATGCCCAGCGTCTCGCCGGTGATATCTGCTTTGTTACGCACCACCGTAATGGGTAATTTTGCCGGCAGACGGGCGATAAAATCGGGCCAGATCTCTGCCGGGTCAACCGCGCTGGTGGTGGTGCCGTCAACCATAAACAGTACCCGGTCGGCCTGTTCGATCTCCTGCCAGGCGCGCTCAATACCAATACGTTCGACTTCATCGCTGGCTTCGCGCAGCCCTGCGGTATCAATGATATGCAGTGGCATCCCGTCGATATGAATATGCTCGCGCAGCACATCGCGCGTGGTGCCCGCGATGTCGGTGACAATCGCCGCCTCACGCCCGGCCAGCGCGTTGAGCAGGCTTGATTTACCGGCGTTTGGGCGGCCCGCGATCACCACTTTCATGCCTTCACGCAGCAGGCTGCCCTGACGCGCTTCCGCGCGAACGGCATCCAGATCGCCAATGACCTCGTTAAGCTGCGCTTCGATTTTGCCGTCAGACAGAAAATCAATTTCCTCATCCGGGAAGTCGATGGCGGCTTCAACGTAAATGCGTAAGTGAGTGAGTGCTTCCACCAGATGATTAACGCGCGCGGAAAACGCGCCCTGCAACGAGTTCAGCGCCGAACGTGCCGCCTGTTCTGAACTGGCGTCGATCAGATCGGCGATGGCCTCAGCCTGGGCTAAATCCAGTTTATCGTTCAGAAATGCGCGTTCAGAGAACTCGCCAGGCCGCGCAATACGCACGCCGGGGATCTTCAGGATGCGTTTTAACAGCAGATCGAGAATCACTGGCCCGCCGTGCCCTTGTAGCTCCAGCACGTCTTCACCGGTAAAGGAGTTCGGGCCGGGGAACCACAGTGCGATACCCTGATCCAGTGCGCTGCCGTCAGCATCTTTAAACGGCAGGTAATCGGCGTAACGTGGTTTGGGTAGTTTACCCAGCACAACATCCGCAACCTCTCGCGCTTTCAGGCCAGAGATGCGCAGAATGCCCACGCCACCGCGTCCGGGGGGGGTGGCCTGAGCAACGATAGTGTCGTTATGGCTCATGATTTATCTCGTTAAAAAAAATAAAAAAGGCGGTCATTTGACCGCCCTCTCTGTACTTTCCTTTTGCCGGGAGGCGCTGCGCTAACCCGGCCTACAGCTTATGATCAGGAGCTTTTCTTCTCGCGGCTATGCAGGCCACGTTTCTCCAGACCACGGTAAATCAGCTGCTGCTGCAGAATGGTCACCAGGTTGCTGACGATATAGTACAGCACCAGACCAGACGGGAACCACAGGAAGAACACCGTAAAGATGACCGGCATAAAGGTCATGATTTTCTGCTGCATCGGATCGGTAACGGTCGTTGGCGACATCTTCTGAATGAAGAACATCGTTACGCCCATCAGGATCGGCAGAATGTAGTACGGGTCTTGTGCGGACAGGTCATGGATCCACAGAGCGAACGGCGCATGACGCAGTTCAATGGAGCCCATCAGCATATAGTACAGCGCCAGGAAGATTGGCATCTGGATAAGCAGCGGGAAGCAGCCACCCAGCGGGTTAACCTTCTCAGCTTTGTACAGCGCCATCATTTCCTGGCTCTGACGCTGCTTGTCATCGCCCAGACGCTCACGCATAGCCTGAATTTTAGGCTGCAGCATACGCATCTTCGCCATGGAGGTGTACTGCGCTTTGGTCAGCGGGTACATGATGCCACGAACGATAAAGGTAATAACGATGATGGAGAAGCCCCAGTTACCCAGGAAGCTATGGATCCATTTCAGCAGTTTGAACAGCGGCTGCGAGATGAACCACAACCAGCCGTAATCCACGGTCAGGTCAAGGTGCGGCGCAACAGCGGCCATTTTGTCCTGAATTTCCGGACCCACCCACAGGGTGCTGCTCAGCGCACCGGTTTGACCCGGCTGTACCAGAACCGGCGCAGACTTATAGCCGATAGCGGCAATGCCGTTGCCCAGGTTGTTGGTATAGAAATTGTTAGCCACGTCGTTACGCGGGATCCACGCGGTTGCGAAGTACTGTTGCAGCATCGCGACCCAGCCGCCGTTTGCGGTGACGTTCAGGTTCTCGTTGTCAGCAATGGTATCGAATTTGTATTTTTCGTACTTCTCATCTGGCGTGGAGTACGCCGCGCCACGGAAGGTATGCAGCGCAAAGTTGCTGCTTCCGGTGTCACGATGGGCTGGCAAATTGATGGATTGCTTCAGCTGACCAAAAGGCGCCACTTCCAGCGGTTTCGCGCTGCTGTTCTGAACGTTATAACCGACGTTCACCGCATAATCACCGCGTTTCAGGGTGAAGGTTTTGGTGAAGGTGTTACCTGCCGCATCGGTAAAGGTCATCGGGATCGCCAGTTCGTTCTGGCCATCCGCCAGCACAAACGCGTCACTGGTGACGTTATACAGCGGACGTGCGCCGTTAGCCGGGTTATCAGGGCCGTCGCGACCGGTCAGACCGCTCTGTGCCTGATAGATAAACTCCGGGGTGGTTTCCAGCAACTGGAACGGCTCGGAGGAGCCCAGTTCTTTCGGATAACCTAACAGCTGCGCTTGTTCAATATCACCACCACGGGTGTTGATGGTAAGAGACAGCACATCGGTCTTAACGGTAATCAGTTTTCCCTGGCCACTGGCTGGTACGCCCTGGTCTGCGGCACTACCCGCTGCGGTGGTCGTAGTCTGCGTGGTCTGCTGCGTCTGAGGCTGAGGATTTTTATCCTGCTCCCAGGCTTGCCAGATCATGAAAGACACGAACAACAAAGCGATGACAAGAAGATTGCGTTGCGAATCCATCGTTAGTGTTCTCTGGTATTAAAAGGTCCTGGCGGGACGGGGTCGTCGCCACCCGGGTGTAAAGGGTGGCATTTTAATACGCGTTTCACCGTCAACCAACTGCCTTTTATCACCCCAAACCTGCGCAATGCCTCAATTCCGTAGGCCGAGCAGGTTGGAGTGAAACGGCAATGTGGCCCGAGTAGCGGACTAATCAGGCGTTGATAAACCCTTATAAGGGCTATCAGGAGCCGTGAGCCAGGCGACAGTGACGGCGCCATAATTTTTCCAACGCTTCCGAGAGAGCACGGTTATCGAGGTCAGCAACCCCCTTTTTCGCCACCACCACGAAATCCATTGCAGGAAGTTCATGCTGGCGTAAACGGAAGCTTTCGCGCGTCAGGCGTTTAATCCTGTTGCGTTCATGCGCACGTTTAACATTTTTCTTGGCGACGGTAAGACCGATGCGGGGATGCCCCAGCGAATTCAGGCGGCCGAGGATGGTGATTTGCGGCGTGCCAGCCCGTTGTGGCTGCTGGAAGACGAATGTGAAATGATTGGGAGTTAACAAGCGTAACTCCCTGGGAAATGCGAGCTTAACCACGCAGGGTTAGCTTTATTACTTGGAAACGGTCAGACGGGAACGGCCTTTAGCACGACGACGTGCCAGAACCTGACGACCATTTTTAGTAGCCATACGAGCGCGGAAGCCGTGAGAGCGGTTGCGCTTCAGTACAGACGGTTGAAAAGTGCGTTTCATGGCGATTTCTACCTAAACTTGAATGATTTCACTGACTTTTGCGCCTGCTCGTTTGGCAATGCCAACTGCTTACGCTTCAGTGTTGGTGAATAAAGAGGCCGGATTGTAATAATTGTACACTCCGGAGTCAATTCTCTTTCCTTATATCCCGCGTATTTTCGCACGATTCTGTCTGTAAAATGAACAGCCTTAAACGACAAAAATCATACGCTGCGCGCCGGGTGGAGGATTATACGGCCTGGCGACGAAAGCGCAAGGATCCTCAAGGATCTTCCTGAGATCAATTAAGCAAAATTTTGGCGCTGCTCAGCATATTTTCCAATATGCGGGCTAAATCCTGCCGCACCCCTGCCAGGATCGTTTACACTTACCCGGTTCGGATCGCCCTGTGGATAAATAGTGAAGAATCTGTGAGAAACACAAGATCTCTTCGGCTGTTTACGCTATGATCCGCGGTCCCGATCGCGATCCTTGATCGCAGAAAGGGACAAATCGCAGATAGCGGTTCGCACGTCACCCTTCAGGGTCTTTCAGGGACCTTTTCGACGTGTGTCAACAATCATGAATTTTCAGCCTTTGTCATTTTATCGACTTTGTTCGAGTGGAGTCCGCCGTGTCACTTTCGCTTTGGCAGCAGTGTCTTGCCCGATTGCAGGATGAGTTACCAGCCACAGAATTTAGTATGTGGATCCGCCCGTTGCAGGCGGAACTGAGTGATAACACGCTGGCTTTGTACGCGCCCAACCGTTTTGTGCTCGATTGGGTAAGGGACAAATACCTTAATAATATCAATGGACTGCTCAATGATTTCTGCGGTACGGACGTCCCACAGCTGCGTTTTGAAGTGGGTACTAAGCCGGTAACGCAAAGCGTCAGGGAAACGGTGAACGTGGCCGCCCCTGCGCAAGTCGCGGCAGTGCCTGCTCCGCGTCCTGCGCTAGCCCGCTCTGGCTGGGATAACGTCCCGGCGCCAGCGGAGCCAACCTATCGCTCCAACGTCAACGTTAAACATACCTTTGATAACTTCGTTGAAGGTAAATCTAACCAGCTGGCCCGTGCTGCGGCGCGTCAGGTGGCGGATAACCCAGGCGGCGCATACAACCCACTCTTCCTTTATGGCGGTACGGGTCTGGGTAAAACGCACCTGTTGCATGCGGTGGGTAACGGCATTGTGGCGCGCAAACCGAATGCCAAAGTGGTGTATATGCACTCCGAGCGTTTTGTTCAGGACATGGTAAAAGCCCTGCAAAACAACGCGATCGAAGAGTTTAAACGCTACTACCGCTCCGTTGACGCCCTGCTGATCGATGACATTCAATTCTTTGCTAATAAAGAACGATCCCAGGAAGAGTTTTTCCACACCTTCAACGCCCTGCTGGAAGGTAATCAACAGATCATTCTCACCTCGGATCGTTATCCCAAAGAGATCAACGGGGTTGAGGATCGTCTGAAATCCCGCTTCGGCTGGGGGCTGACCGTCGCGATCGAACCGCCGGAGCTAGAAACCCGCGTAGCGATCCTGATGAAGAAGGCTGACGAAAACGACATTCGTCTGCCGGGTGAAGTGGCGTTCTTTATTGCCAAGCGTCTGCGCTCGAACGTGCGTGAACTGGAAGGCGCACTGAATCGCGTCATCGCCAATGCGAACTTTACCGGTCGCGCCATTACCATAGATTTCGTGCGGGAAGCTCTGCGCGATCTGCTGGCGTTACAGGAAAAACTGGTCACCATCGACAACATTCAGAAGACGGTGGCGGAGTACTACAAAATTAAAGTGGCGGATTTGCTGTCCAAACGCCGCTCACGCTCGGTAGCGCGACCACGCCAGATGGCGATGGCGCTGGCGAAAGAGCTCACCAACCACAGCCTGCCGGAAATCGGCGATGCGTTTGGTGGCCGCGACCACACTACCGTGCTGCATGCCTGCCGTAAGATCGAGCAGTTGCGTGAAGAAAGTCATGATATCAAAGAAGACTTTTCCAATTTAATCAGAACATTATCTTCGTGATGCGATGAAAGTGACGCTATGAAATTTACCGTTGAACGTGAACATTTACTCAAGCCGCTCCAGCAGGTCAGTGGCCCGCTGGGTGGTCGTCCTACGCTGCCTATTCTGGGTAACCTCCTGCTGCAAGTGGCAGACGGCGCACTGTCGCTGACCGGTACCGATCTGGAAATGGAAATGGTGGCCCGCGTCGCGCTGCTGCAACCGCACGAACCGGGCGCGACTACCGTTCCGGCGCGCAAATTCTTTGATATTTGCCGTGGTCTGCCGGAAGGTGCCGAGATCGCCGTACAGCTGGAGGGTGACCGTATGCTGGTGCGCTCCGGGCGCAGCCGTTTCTCGCTGTCGACCCTGCCTGCGGCTGATTTCCCGAATCTGGACGACTGGCAGAGCGAAGTTGAATTTACGCTGCCGCAGGCGACCATGAAGCGCCTGATTGAAGCGACCCAGTTTTCCATGGCGCATCAGGACGTGCGTTATTACTTAAACGGTATGCTGTTTGAAACCGAAGGCGAAGAGCTGCGCACCGTGGCGACCGATGGTCACCGTCTGGCGGTCTGCTCTATGCCGGTGGGTCAGTCACTGCCCAACCATTCGGTGATCGTGCCGCGTAAAGGCGTTATCGAGCTGATGCGTATGCTGGATGGCGGCGATTCGCCGCTGCGCATTCAAATCGGCAGCAACAATATTCGTGCGCATGTCGGCGATTTTATCTTCACATCGAAGCTGGTTGATGGCCGTTTCCCGGATTATCGCCGCGTATTGCCGAAAAATCCGGACAAGCATCTGGAAGCGGGCTGCGACATCCTGAAACAGGCCTTTGCCCGTGCGGCGATCCTCTCGAACGAGAAATTCCGCGGCGTGCGTCTGTATGTCAGCCAGAATCAGATCAAAATCACTGCCAATAACCCTGAGCAGGAAGAGGCGGAAGAGATCCTCGACGTCACTTACGGCGGCACGGATATGGAAATTGGCTTTAACGTCAGTTACGTCCTGGATGTGCTGAACGCGCTGAAGTGCGAAAACGTTCGCATCATGCTGACGGATTCGGTGTCCAGCGTGCAGATTGAAGATGCAGCCAGCCAAAGCGCGGCCTACGTTGTCATGCCAATGAGATTGTAATGTCGCTCACCCGCTTGTTGATCCGCGACTTTCGCAACATCGAAAGCGCGGATCTCGCTTTATCCCCCGGCTTTAACTTCCTGGTTGGCGCGAACGGCAGCGGCAAAACCAGCGTGCTGGAGGCGATCTATACCCTGGGCCATGGCCGGGCATTTCGCAGTCTGCAAATTGGTCGCGTCATTCGCCACGAGCAGGAGTCTTTTATTCTGCACGGGCGTTTGCAGGGCGAAGAGCGCGAAACCTTAATCGGTCTGACCAAAGACAAGCTGGGCGACAGCACGGTGCGCATTGACGGCACCGACGGCCATAAGGTCGCGGAGCTGGCGCTGCTGATGCCGATGCAGCTGATCACGCCCGAGGGGTTTACTTTACTCAACGGCGGCCCCAAATACAGAAGAGCATTCATCGACTGGGGATGCTTTCACAATGAAACCGGATTCTTTACCGCCTGGAGCAACCTGAAGCGCTTGCTGAAACAACGCAACGCCGCGCTGCGCCAGGTGAGCCATTATGCGCAGTTGCGCCCGTGGGATAAGGAACTGATCCCGCTGGCGGAACAAATCAGCCAGTGGCGTGCCGAATACAGCGCCGCCATCGCTGAAGATATGGCGGATACCTGTAAACAGTTTCTGCCCGAATTTACCCTGAGCTTCTCTTTCCAGCGCGGCTGGGAAAAAGAGACCGATTATGCCGACGTGCTGGAGCGCAGCTTCGAGCGCGATCGCATGCTGACGTACACGGCGCATGGCCCGCACAAGGCGGATTTCCGCATTCGTGCCGACGGTGCACCGGTGGAAGATACGCTCTCACGCGGGCAGTTAAAGCTGCTGATGTGTGCGTTGCGACTGGCGCAGGGTGAGTTCTTAACCCGTGAAAGCGGGCGACGCTGTTTATACCTGATAGATGATTTTGCCTCAGAGCTTGATGACGCACGGCGCGGACTGCTTGCCAGCCGCTTAAAAGCCACGCAGTCGCAGGTCTTTGTCAGCGCCATCAGCGCTGAACACGTTCTGGACATGTCGGACAAAAATTCGAAGATGTTCACCGTGGAAAAGGGTAAAATAACGGATTAACCCAAGACTAAATGAGCGAGAAACGTTGATGTCGAATTCTTATGACTCCTCCAGTATCAAAGTCCTGAAAGGGCTGGATGCGGTGCGTAAGCGCCCGGGTATGTATATCGGCGATACGGATGACGGCACCGGCCTGCACCATATGGTATTCGAGGTTGTGGATAACGCTATCGACGAAGCGCTCGCGGGTCACTGTAAAGATATTGTGGTGACGATCCACGCCGATAACTCTGTCTCCGTAACGGACGATGGCCGTGGCATCCCGACCGGTATTCACCCGGAAGAAGGGGTATCGGCGGCGGAAGTTATCATGACCGTACTGCACGCAGGCGGTAAATTTGATGATAACTCCTATAAAGTTTCCGGTGGTCTGCACGGTGTTGGCGTGTCAGTGGTTAACGCCCTGTCGCAAAAACTGGAGCTGCTGATCCGTCGTGAAGGCAAAGTCCACCAGCAGACTTACGTGCACGGCGTGCCGCAGGCACCGCTGGCTGTTACCGGCGAAACCGACGCTACCGGTACGCAGGTGCGTTTCTGGCCGAGCCATGAAACCTTCACCAACGTCACCGAATTTGAATATGACATCCTGGCCAAGCGTCTGCGCGAGCTGTCGTTCCTGAACTCCGGCGTATCTATTCGCCTGATCGACAAACGTGACGGTAAAGAAGACCACTTCCACTACGAAGGCGGCATCAAAGCGTTTGTTGAATACCTCAACAAGAACAAAACGCCTATTCACCCGAACGTTTTCTATTTCTCCACCGAAAAAGACGGTATCGGCGTGGAAGTGGCGCTGCAGTGGAACGATGGTTTCCAGGAAAACATCTACTGCTTTACCAACAATATTCCGCAGCGTGATGGCGGTACACACCTGGTTGGCTTCCGTACGGCGATGACCCGTACCCTGAACGCCTACATGGATAAAGAAGGCTACAGCAAAAAAGCGAAAGTCAGCGCCACCGGCGACGATGCGCGTGAAGGCCTGATTGCCGTGGTTTCAGTGAAAGTACCGGATCCGAAATTCTCCTCACAGACCAAAGACAAACTGGTCTCTTCCGAGGTGAAAACGGCGGTTGAACAGCAGATGAACGAACTGCTGGCAGAATACCTGCTGGAAAACCCGACTGACGCGAAAATCGTTGTCGGCAAAATCATTGATGCGGCGCGCGCCCGTGAAGCTGCCCGTCGCGCCCGTGAAATGACCCGTCGTAAAGGCGCGCTGGATCTGGCCGGTCTGCCGGGCAAACTGGCGGATTGCCAGGAGCGTGACCCGGCTCATTCCGAACTGTACCTGGTGGAAGGGGACTCCGCGGGCGGCTCTGCCAAGCAGGGGCGTAACCGTAAGAATCAGGCGATCCTGCCGCTGAAGGGTAAAATCCTTAACGTTGAGAAAGCGCGTTTCGACAAGATGCTCGCCTCTCAGGAAGTGGCAACGCTGATTACTGCGCTCGGCTGCGGCATTGGCCGTGACGAGTACAACCCGGATAAACTGCGTTATCACAGCATCATCATCATGACCGATGCCGACGTCGATGGCTCGCACATCCGTACGCTGCTGTTGACCTTCTTCTACCGTCAGATGCCGGAAATCGTTGAGCGCGGCCACGTCTACATTGCACAGCCGCCGCTGTACAAGGTGAAGAAAGGCAAGCAGGAACAGTACATTAAAGACGACGAAGCGATGGATCAGTATCAGATCTCTATCGCCCTCGACGGCGCCACGCTGCACACCAACGCTAACGCTCCGGCGCTGGCAGGTGAAGCGCTGGAAAAACTGGTGGCTGAATTCAACGGCGCGCAGAAAATGATTGGCCGCATGGAGCGTCGCTACCCGCGTGCGCTGCTGAAAGAGCTGATCTATCAGCCGACGCTGACAGAAGCCGATCTTGCCGATGAAGCAAAAGTGACCGGTTGGGTGACGCAGCTCATCAACACGCTCAATGAAAACGAAATGCACGGCAGCACCTGGAACGTCGCGGTGCGCGAGAACGCTGAACTGAAACTGTTCGAGCCGATCGTGCGCGTTCGTACCCACGGCGTGGATACCGATTATCCGCTGGAGCATGAATTCATTGTTGGTGGCGAATACCGCCGTCTGTGCACGCTGGGTGAGAAACTGCGTGGCCTGATCGAAGAAGACGCCTTTATCGAGCGTGGCGAACGTCGTCAGCCGGTTGCCAGCTTTGAGCAGGCGCTGGACTGGCTGGTGAAAGAGTCCCGTCGTGGCCTCTCTATTCAGCGTTATAAAGGGCTGGGCGAGATGAACCCGGATCAGCTGTGGGAAACCACCATGGATCCGGACAGCCGTCGCATGCTGCGCGTAACGGTGAAAGATGCGATTGCCGCCGACCAGCTGTTCACCACGTTAATGGGCGACGCCGTTGAACCGCGCCGCGCCTTTATCGAAGAGAACGCCCTGAAAGCGGCGAACATCGATATCTAAGTCGTTTATCCCCGGTGGCGCGTTGCTTACCGGGGCTATAACTGCATCAGGCCCGGTAAGCGTCAGCGCTACCGGGCTTTTCTTTGGCCGCAAAAGGGGAATACCCGCTCCGGAGTCCATCCCCCTTTCATACCGTGTTTTTTCGGCAGAATCGCGATAGCATGCGTTAAGACTCATTTACTGCGGGGAACTCATGGCTATCAAACTCATTGCAATCGACATGGACGGTACATTGCTGCTGCCGGACCATACCATTTCACCTGCGGTTAAAAAGGCGATTGCCGCCGCGCGCGAGAAGGGCGTTAACGTTGTACTTACCACCGGACGTCCCTATGCCGGGGTACATAATTACCTGAGAGAGCTGCACATGGATAAGCCGGGTGATTACTGCATCACCTACAATGGCGCGCTGGTGCAGAAAGCGAGCGACGGCAGCACGGTGGCGCAGACCACGCTGAGCTACGACGATTACCGTTATCTGGAACAGCTTTCCCGCGAGGTGGGCTCGCACTTCCACGCACTGGATCGCAACACGCTGTACACCGCCAACCGCGACATCAGCTACTACACGGTGCATGAATCCTACGTTGCCACCATCCCGCTGGTCTTCTGCGAAGCGGAAAAAATGGACCCGGCGATCCAACTGTTGAAAGTGATGATGATTGACGAGCCGGCCATTCTCGATAAAGCCATTGCGCGCATTCCGGCAGAGGTAAAAGAGAAATATACCGTGCTGAAAAGTGCGCCGTACTTCCTCGAAATCCTCGATAAACGTGTCAATAAAGGCACCGGCGTGAAATCACTGGCCGAAACGCTGGGCATTACGCCAGATGAAATCATGACCCTCGGCGATCAGGAAAACGACATTGCCATGATCGAATACGCCGGTCTTGGCGTGGCGATGGATAACGCCATTGATTCGGTGAAAGAGGTGGCGGATTTCGTGACCAAATCCAACCTTGAAGACGGCGTCGCGTACGCGATTGAGAAGTTTGTACTGAATTAACCGATTTATCTGCCATTCCAGAAACCCGCACAGGCTGCGGGTTTTTTTACGTCCTCACTGATGCCTTCATAACATTTTCGTCACCAATTGTCGTTTTTGTGATCTAAATTGTAGTACAACATTATCGTGTTGTACTACATTGTCGCCATGACAACGATGAACGCCATCACGTTAGTACTACAAAATTGCATCGAAATTCAGCGGTCGCGGTAAAGTAGAAGGGTACTTACAGAGCATAAGGACTCTCCATGACACTCAATAAAACCGATCGCATCGTTATCACGCTGGGCACGCAGATTGTCAGCGGTAAATACGTTCCCGGTGCCGCATTACCGGCGGAAGCCGAGTTATGCGAGGAGTTTGAAACCTCGCGCAACATTATTCGTGAAGTCTTCCGGTCGCTGATGGCAAAACGGCTGATTGAAATGAAGCGGTATCGCGGGGCGTTTGTCACGCCGCGTAATCAATGGAATTACCTCGATACCGACGTATTGCAATGGGTGCTGGAAAACGACTATGACCCGCGGCTGATCAGTGCGATGAGCGAGGTCCGCAACCTGGTGGAGCCAGCCATCGCTCGCTGGGCGGCAGAACGGGCAACCTCCAGCGATCTGGCCGAAATTGAAGCGGCGCTCAACGACATGATTGCAAACAATCAGGATCGGGACGCGTTCAATGACGCCGATATTCGCTATCACGAAGCGGTATTGAAATCGGTGCACAACCCCGTTTTACAACAGCTCAGCGTGGCGATCAGCTCGCTACAGCAAGCGGTATTTGAACGAACCTGGATGGGCGATGAGGCCAATATGCCTAAAACGCTCCAGGAACATAAAGCGCTGTTCGATGCGATAAGGCATCAGGACGGCGATGCGGCAGAGCAGGCGGCCCAAACGATGATCGCCAGCTCGACACGAAGGTTAAAGGAAATCACATGACAGCTCGCTACATCGCAATTGACTGGGGATCGACCAACCTGCGCGCCTGGCTTTACCAGGGTGAAAAATGCCTGGGGAGCAGGCAATCAGAAGCAGGCGTCACGCGACTTAACGGTCGTTCCCCGCAGGCGGTGTTAGCTGAAGTGACAGACAACTGGCGCGAGGATGACACCCCCGTCGTTATGGCGGGAATGGTGGGCAGCAATGTGGGCTGGAAAATTGCGCCTTATCTGCCGGTTCCCGCAAAATTCTCTGCCATTGGCGAGCAATTAACGTCCGTTGGCGACAATATCTGGATCATTCCCGGTTTGTCTGTCTCACGCGACGATAACCACAATGTGATGCGTGGCGAAGAGACGCAATTGCTCGGCGCACGCACGCTCTCTCCTTCCTCTGTCTATGTGATGCCTGGTACGCACTGCAAATGGGTGCAGACCGACGCGCAACACATCCATGATTTTCGTACCGTGATGACCGGTGAATTACACCATTTGTTGTTGCAGCATTCGCTGGTGGGCGCAGGGTTGCCGGAACAGCAATCCTCTTCCGTAGCGTTTACTGCCGGGCTGGAACGTGGTCTCAACGACCCCCTTATTTTGCCGCAGCTCTTTGAGGTTCGCGCCTCGCATGTTTTGGGAACCCTGCCACGCGAACAGGTGAGCGAGTTTCTGTCGGGTCTGCTGATTGGCGCTGAAGTCGCCAGCATGGTGGAACATTTTTCAAATGAGCAGGCAATCACAATTGTCGCCGGAGATACCCTTGCCGGGCGCTATCAGCAGGCGCTGGGTGCCGCGGGTCGTCATACCACGGTAGTTTCCGGCGATACGGCATTTCAGGAAGGTATAAGGAGCATCGTACATGCAGTGGCAAACTAAACTCCCGCTTATCGCGATCCTGCGAGGCATCACGCCGGAAGAGGCACTGGCGCATGTTGGCGCCGTCATCGACGCAGGCTTTGACGCGGTCGAAATTCCGCTGAACTCTCCACAGTGGGAAAAAAGTCTTCCCGCGATTATCGACACCTGGGGCGACAAAGCACTGATCGGCGCAGGCACGGTTCTTAAGCCCGAACAGGTGGACCAGCTTCACCGCATGGGCGCCAGGCTTATCGTCACGCCAAATATTCAACCAGAGGTTATTCGCCGGGCGGTGAGCTACGGCATGACGGTCTGCCCGGGATGCGCCACCGCCAGCGAGGCGTTTACCGCACTGGATGCGGGTGCTCAGGCGCTGAAAGTATTCCCGTCGTCGGCTTTTGGTCCCGATTACATCAAAGCGTTAAAAGCGGTACTCCCGCCTGAGATCCCGGTATTTGCGGTTGGCGGTGTGACCCCGGAAAACCTCGCGCAATGGTTAAACGCAGGCTGTGCGGGGGCGGGTTTAGGCAGCGATCTCTATCGCGCAGGACAGACCGTTGAGCGCACCGCGCAGCAGGCTAAAGCATTTGTTAACGCGTATCGAGAGGCAGTGAAATGAAAATAACCAATATCACCACGTACCGTTTACCCCCGCGCTGGATGTTCCTGAAAATCGACACCGATGAAGGCGTGGTTGGCTGGGGAGAGCCGGTTATTGAGGGACGCGCGCGGACGGTTGAAGCCGCCGTGCATGAGTTAAGCGAATACCTGATTGGTCAGGATCCGGCGCGCATCAACGACCTGTGGCAGGTGATGTACCGGGCCGGTTTTTATCGCGGAGGCCCGATCCTGATGAGCGCGATTGCCGGTATCGACCAGGCGTTGTGGGATATTAAAGGAAAAGTCCTGAATGCACCGGTATGGCAACTGATGGGCGGCCTGGTACGTGACAAAATCAAAGCCTATAGCTGGGTGGGTGGCGATCGCCCTGCGGAAGTGATCGAGGGAATTAAAAAATTACGCGGCATCGGGTTTGATACGTTCAAGCTCAACGGTTGTGAAGAAATGGGAATTATCGATAATTCCCGCGCGGTGGACACCGCTGTAAATACGGTAGCGCAAATTCGTGAAACCTTCGGCAACGATATTGAATTCGGTCTCGATTTCCATGGACGCGTCAGTGCGCCGATGGCGAAAGTATTAATTAAAGAGCTGGAACAATACCGACCTTTATTTATTGAAGAGCCGGTATTAGCAGAACAGGCGGAATATTACCCGAAACTGGCAGCCCAGACGCATATTCCTATTGCCGCCGGTGAACGCATGTTCTCGCGCTTTGAGTTTAAACGTGTGCTGGAAGCGGGTGGGCTTGCGATCCTGCAACCTGATTTATCACACGCGGGCGGTATCACCGAATGCTATAAAATTGCTGGCATGGCAGAAGCCTATGACGTCGCGCTGGCTCCACACTGTCCCCTGGGACCGATTGCGCTGGCGGCCTGTCTGCACGTGGACTTCGTCTCACGCAATGCCGTATTCCAGGAACAAAGCATGGGCATCCACTATAACAAAGGCGCCGAATTGCTGGACTTCGTGAAAAATAAAGAAGACTTCAATATGGAAGGCGGATTCTTTAAACCGCTCACCAAACCGGGCCTCGGTGTTGAAATCGACGAAGAGCGCGTCATTGAACGTAGCAAAACGGCGCCGGACTGGCGTAATCCACTGTGGCGGCATGAGGATGGCTCCGTCGCTGAGTGGTAATTTGCCGGATGGCGCTACGCTTATCCGGCCTACGATAAAGTAGGCCCGGCAAACAACGTGCCGCCGGGCAAAAAATAGTAAATACAAAAATATAACCCTCTGTAAATTACAGGGCATGGTGAGCGGCTTCGCTATGCCCAAAATCTGGAGACAGATTGCGATGGATATTTCCGTTACT